>Ga0138256_10007500_pt1 | contig 11498 bp, 5 predicted proteins | sample KNB2016incub_MG_FD_105486 | JGI IMG/M metagenome (GOLD analysis project Ga0138256, IMG submission 105486) | Active sludge microbial communities from wastewater in Klosterneuburg, Austria - KNB2014incub_MG | ecosystem: Engineered > WWTP > Activated sludge > Unclassified | place: Austria...
GCCGTAGCCGATCGAGACCGCACCATGGCCGCCCTGCGCGCCCACGCCGATCGCGATGCGACCCTTGCTGCCGCTGCCGTTCGCCGCGTTCACCGCCATGTGGGTCATCGCGCTGCCCATCGCACCGATCCGGTCGATGCGCGTGTCGGTCTGGGCGAAGCGCTTGTCCACCTGCTGCTGGTACTGCGTGAACGTGTCGTTCCAGGCGGCAAACTTGTTGTCGGTATAGGCATTGGCCGAATTCAGCGTCTGCGTCGCCTTGCTGTCGGTGTAGGACTTCGAGGCGGTCAGCGTGGCTGCATCGCCTGCATCGGCGTGTGCATTCGCGGAGGCCAGCGTGGCTGCGGCCTGGTCATCCGTGTAGGACTTCGATGCGGCAAGTGTTGCCGCATCGCCGGCGGCCATGTCGGTGCGGATCACGGTTTCGCGGGTATCGGTGTAGGCCTTGGCCTGTTCCAGCGTCGCGGCATCGCCGTCCTGGATCATCTGCGCCACTGCGCCCATGTCGGCATCCGCACCGGCCGGGCCTTGCGGACCCATCGGGCCTTGCTCGCCCTGTGGACCTTGCGGGCCTGCCGGGCCTTGTTCGCCTTGCGGGCCTGCCGGCCCAGCCGGGCCTTGCTCACCCTGCGGCCCCTGTTGACCCTGCGGGCCGGCCGGACCTTGTTCACCGTTGCCACTGCCCGGCTCGCCCTGCGGACCTGCAGGCCCCTGCGGGCCAGCGGGGCCTTGCGGGCCTGCCGGGCCTTGCGTGCCACCACCAGTCGTAGCCAGCTCGGTGAGTTTCGAATCCACCGCGGCAAACGCATCGGCCACGTTGAAGTAATTGCTTCCCTGGATGCTGAAGGTCGGCCCGCTGAACACGCCGTTGGCCCAGCCCGCACCACCACCGAAGGCATTCGCCACAGGCAACAGGTTGGTGCCGCCACCAAGCGTCACCCCCGCGATGGCGGCGTTCAACTGGCGCAGGTTCACCGCATCGGTGTCCTGGGTGCCGTCGGCGAGGTGGATGATCTGGTGCTCCGCGCCGGACTTGCCGACCGAGATCGCGTAGTCGCGGTCCGCCACGGACTGGTAACCGATCGCCACGCTGCCGATGTTGCCGGCCAGGCTACCGACGCCGAAGGCCATGGCGTTCACCCCGGTCACGGTGTTGTTGAGGCCGAAGGCGACGCTGTTGCTCCCGCTGGCCTTGTTGCCGACGCCGAACGCGCTGCTGTTGGCGCCACCGGCGATGTTGTTGGTGCCGAATGCGCTGGCGTTGGCGTTGGAAGCGGCGTTCAGGTAGCCGACCGCGCTGGACTTGAGGCCGTGCGCTTCGTTCAAGGAACCGAACGCATTGGCATACTCGGCGGCGGCGGTGTTGGCGCTGCCGAATGCGCTGCTGTCGCTCGCCAGGGCATCGTTGTCGTAACCGAAGGCCGCGCTTCGGGTGCCCTCGGCGGCGTTGAAACGGCCGTAGGCGCCGCTGGCTTCGCCGCTGGCGGTGTTGAGCGTACCGAATGCCATCGCGCTGGTCGCGCTGGCGACATTCAGGTAGCCGAAGGCGCCGCTGTACAAGCCGCCGGCGGTGTTGTCGAAGCCGAAGGCGCTGGCATTGTCCATCTGCGCTTCGTTCGAGTAGCCGAACGCGCTGCTGCGCAGGCCCTTGGCGTCGTTCGAGCGGCCCACCGCGCTGGCGGCACCGGCACGCGCACGATTCTCCGCACCGACTGCCGTGGAGACGTCGGCTTCGGCGGTGTTGTTGAAGCCCATCGCCGAGCTGCTCAAGCCGCTGGCCGAGTTGAAGTAGCCGAATGCCGAAGCCTGCGTGGCCATGGCCAGGTTGCGGTTGCCCACCGCGGTGCTGTTGATGGCGTTCGAGTAGTTGCGGAGGCCAAGCGCGACCGAACCGGTGCTGAGCGCATCGTTGAAGGTGCCCATCGCGACGGACTCGTTGCCTTGTGCTTCGTTCTGCTTGCCGCAGGCAAAGGAGTTGGTTCCGGTCGAATTGGAGTCCGAGTCGAAGAACTTGTCGAGGATTTCGCTGTATACCGTGATGCACGTGTCGCCTGCTCGCGCCGGCGCGGCTATCGCGCACATGAGGGCCAGGCTCAGGGTGGACAGTGCCAGCGCGCGCTGGCGGCGGTCGTTGCGGATGTTCATGGTTGTGTCCTTGCGGTGTGTGGGTATGGGTGATGGCGATCCGGCCGGTGGCGCTTGCGCGCCGCTCATCGGCCTGGACAACCACCTCGCGAACCGACGAAGAAACAGGACATCGGCTTCGCTGGGGGCCGGCGGCGGCACGGCCATCGCCCGGTACATGCCGGGGGGATGGCTGCGGCGGAGAGCCCGTACCGCGGCCGGCCAACTTCCGCACTCGCGATCCCGCGAGCGGACAGGACATGGCCGGATGCGCAGCGGCTTGTCCGTGGATCATCGATGGGCGAACCTACTTGCGCGCTGCCAACGGGGGGCAATGGATGGACACTGAATCGTTCACGCGACTGCTCGCGCACGCGCGCGACGGCAACGGCGACGCGTACGACCGCGCCTACGCGCTGATCTACGACCGCCTGCGCGCCGCAGCGCACCAGCAGCTGCGCAAGCGCGGCGGCCAGCACACGCTGTGCACGACGGTGCTGGTCGGCGAGGCCTGGCTGAAGCTGGCCGATGCCGAGGTGCCTGTGCGCGACCGCGAGCACTACCTTGCGCTGGCCGCGCTGGCGATGCGCCACATCGTGGTCGATCAGGCGCGCCGCGCAATGGCGGAGAAGCGCGGCGGCAACGAGATCCGCGTGACCTTGAACGAGAACGTGGCGCAACTCGATGCGATGGATGCCGACGTGCTCTCCCTGGACGCGGCGCTGGACAAGCTGGCGGAACTCGACGCGCGCCTGGCCAAGATCGTCGAATGGCGCTACTTCGGCGGGATGAGCGAGACCGAGATCGCAGCCATGCTGGACGTGACCGAGCGCACCGTGCGCCGCGAATGGCGCAAGGCGCGCGCGTTCCTCTACCGGGAGATGGGCGGCGGCGAAATCGACGGGGACGCCGCCACGTGACCGCCAACGAATGCGCACGGCAGGCGCTGGAACTGTTCGATGCCTGGGTTGACCTGCCGGCGGCGCAGCAGCAAGCGCACCTGCGCGAACTGGCAGCGCGCGATCCCGCGCTGCACGCCGAGGTGAAGGCGCTGCTCGATGCCGATGCCGCCGACGGCTTGCTGGAGCGCGATGCCGAGTCGGTGCTGTCCTCGCTGGCGCCGGCGACGGACTCGCAGCGCGACTTCGTGGAACGCCGGATCGGCCCGTGGCACGTCACCGGCATCCTCGGCAGCGGCGGCATGGGCGCGGTGTACCGGGGCGAGCGTGCGGAAGGCGGCTTCCAGCAACTGGCCGCGATCAAGCTGATCCGCATCGGCATGGACCATCCCGACCTGCGCAAGCGCTTCCTGCGCGAACGGCAGATCCTGGCCCGGTTGCGCCATCCCAACATCGCCGCCCTGCTCGATGGCGGCGTGGATGCGGACGGCGCGCCCTATTTCGCGATGGAACTGGTGCAGGGCGAGCGCATCACCCAGTGGTGCGACGCGCGCGCGCTGGACGTGCGCGGTCGCGTGCGCCTGTTCCTGCAGGTGCTGGACGCGGTGGCGTTCGCCCACCGGCAACTGGTCGTCCACCGCGACCTCAAGCCCTCCAACATCCTGGTCGACGCCAACGGCAAGGCCTTCCTGCTCGACTTCGGGATCGCGAAACTGATCGAAGGCGACGGCGACGACGGCCACACCCGCACCGGCGAGCGCGCGTTCACCCCCGAATACGCATCCCCCGAGCAGCTGCACGGCGAACCGATCTCGGCCGCCACCGACCTCTACCAGCTCGGGGTGCTGCTGTACGCCCTGCTTGCGCATTCGCATCCCTACGGACTGACCGGCGACACGCCGCTGCGCACGCGCCTGGTGCGCATGGACGGCAATCCGCAGCCGCTGTGGGAGGCCGCCCGGCAGGCGTCCACCGAGGATGCCGCCTGCCGCGACAGCACGCCGACCCAGCTCGCCTCGCAACTGCGCGGCGACCTCACCGCGATCGCGCAGCGTTGCCTGGAGAACGACCCGAAGCTGCGCTACGACAGCGTCGATGCCCTGCGCGCGGACCTGACCGCATGGCTGGACGGCCGCGCAGTGGCGGCGCAAGCACCGAGCTTCGGTTATCTCGCGAAGCGCTTCCTGCGCCGGCATGCAGTGGCGTCCGCCGCCGCCGCCATCGCCGCCATCGCGCTGGTCGCGGGCACGGGGGTGTCGCTATGGCAGGCAGGCATCGCCCGCAAGGAAGCGCGGCGCGCGCTGGAGCAGCAGCGCCTCGCCGAGCGCCAGGCCGAACTCGTGCGCATGCAGGCCGACAGCTCGCTGGCGGTGCAGGAACTGCTGACCGGCATGTTCGCGCGCGCGCTGGCGACCGATGGGGGGCGCGGCACCAGCGTGCGCGACCTGATCGATGCCACCCGCGCGATGGGCACCCAGGGCGAAACCCTCGATGGCCCCGCGCGTGCGCAGTTGCTGCTGCGCCTGTTGCGCATTGGCGCTGCCGGCGACGAAGCGGGCGAGCGCGCGATGCTCGCGCAGGTGCGGCCGCTGGTCGCCGCCGCCGGTGCCAGCCGTCCGCGCCTGCTGGCGCAGCAGCTGGAGGTGCAACTCACGTTGGCGGAAGGCCGCCACGACCTCCCGGAAATGATGCGGCTGGCGCCACCGCTGCTCGGCCTGCTCGATGCGTTGCCGCAACCGCTGGACGAGGAAATGCTGCAATTGCGGTTGCGCGCGCTGCGCTCGCACGGCTGGGCACTCGACCAATCCGGCCGCTTCGACGACGCCGTCGCGGCCAAGCGCGCAGCGTGGGATGCCACGATCGCGCGCTACGGGACTGACCATCGACGCAGCCTGATCGCCCAGGATTCGCATGCGCGCGCGCTCGGCCTGGCCGGACACCATGCACGGGCTGCGGCGCAGCTGCGCGAGACCCTGCAACGTTTCCGTACCGGCAAGCATGCCGCGCCGATGGAGGAACTCAGCGCCAGCGTGAGCCTCGCCGAAGTCCTGCGCCAGACCGACGACGGCGGAGGCGAGGCGCTGCAGGTCTTGCGGGCGGCGGAAACCACCGCCCGCCGGCACCGGGCACGCCTGTTGCCGTTCTACGTGCCTTGGCTGCAGGCCCTGCAAGCCGACCTGCTGCGCGAACAGGGCGAGCTTGCAGCGGCGGAGGCGCTGCTGCGACAGGCCGCCGGCTTCCGCCCGGAAGCATCGCAACGGGTGGCACGCGGCGTGCGCCTGGTGGTGCTGACCGCGCAATCGGACCTCGCATGGGCACAGCGCGATGGCGCAGCGGCAGCCGCGTTCGCACGCGAGGCGCTGGCCCTTCTGGGAACGCCGTCGAATGGCGACAACGGCGACCGCCGCCGCGCGCTAGGCCTGCGCCTGCGGCTGTTGCGCACGCAAGCCACGGCGCTGCCATCCGAACGACTGCGCGCGCAAGTCGATGCCGTGGTCCGCGAATGGGAGTCGGTGCCGACCACGCTGCGCGCGCCTTACCTGACCATGGCCGCCGAAATCCTGCGCCTGGGGGGCATGCCCGCCGCCGCGGCCGCGATCGCGCAGCGCGCGGTCGCCGCGGCCGATGCGGAACCGGAACCGAACCTGCACCGCAAGGCGGCGGCGCGCGAGGAACTCGCGCGCGCCGCGCCTCAATCGCCGACGCTGTCGAGATCGGCCTCGACGTAGCGCCATACGCCTTCGACCCGCTGCATCTGCACCCGGCCACGGCGCAGGATGTCGTCGCGGTCCTTGCCTTCGACCCACAGCACCGCGCTGTCGCCATCGATGCGCCCGCGCAGGATCCTCGCCTGCAGCGGGGTGCCGTCACGCAGGTCCTTGAGCGCTTCCTTGACGTTGCCCTGGTCTTCGGAGTTCAGTCGCCAGCCGTTGTAGTCGCCGCCGACCAGCGCGCGCAGCACCGGCAGGTCGCCCTTCGCCACCGCCGCGGTCCACGCGCGATAGGCCTTGCCCGGTTCGCCGCCATCGGCCGCCAGCGGCGTGCCCGGCGGTGGCGTCACCGCGACATCGAAGACCAGGTCGAAGTCGTAGGTCTCGCCGAAGAAGTCGCCGGGGTCGGCCAGCACCCAGCGCCCGGCGATGCGCCCGGCCGCAGCCGGTTCCAGTTTGAACGCACCGTAGCCGGCGGAATTGAACGAGGCGTTCGGTTTGTTGTGCGAGAAATACAGGCCGCACTCGCCGCCTTCGCCATCGATGCAGATCCGCACATAGCCGGCGCTGCCATCGCCCAGTTGCGCTTCCGCCGCGCTGCTGGCCTGGAACGCCGCGGCGATCTTGCGCACATCCAGCGGGATGTCGCTGAGGTAGACGAAGGTGCGCGCGCCGTCGTCTTCGTCGTTCGCCACCGCGATGACGTGCTTCAGGTCGATGCGCGTCTCGCCCTTGCGGAAATGGCCGCTGCCGCGATCCGCGGCTGTGGTCGCGAATGCGGCGCAGAGCAGCGCCAGACAGATACCGAATCCCGTTGCCTTGCGCATGGCCGCCTCTCCGCGAATGCCGTCGATATTGGCGGCAACGCGAAGCGGGCGGCGCGGCGGCCGCGGGTCAGAGCGTGGTGCCGATGACGCTGTCGTCGCGCAACCCGAATGGCGACACGCCCGCCAGGATCTCACTGCCGTTGAGGTCGGACACGCCGATTTTCGGTGCGTTCTCGCCCTGCAGCCAAGGTGCCTGGCGATTGGGACCGCGGAACTCGTGCCGCCATTTGCCTGCAATCGACCCCGGGGCCGCACCTGGGCTGGCAAGCAGGTATTCCACCGGGACGCGCACGGTCAGGGCAGCTGCCGACAGCGGCCGCGAATCTTCTGTCGCCACATCGAAGGTCCAGCGTTTCGCTGTCGCGCTGGCATTGCGCTCCAGAATCGCCCTCGCCCGATCCAGCGCACCCGCATCTCCCTTGATGTTCAGCAGGCTGGATTGGCCGGCGAATACCTCGGCCACGGTGCCATCCGGATTCACGCGGACGTTCAGCAACACGATGCCTTCCACACCCGCCTGTAGCATGTCAGGCGGATACTTCGGTGGCCGCAGCGACTTGGACCTGATCCAGACCCGCGGTCCCGGCGTCTCGCCCTCCACGCTCATGCGCGGGTGCGCCTTGAGCGCCGCCTGCTCCGCTTCGTATTCCTCGCGCGTGTTGGGCCTGAACACCACGTTGTCGACCTTGACCTGATAGCCCTGTTCGCGCTCGATCGCCGCGAGCGTGATGCGCATCGGGGATTTCGCGATGATCGGCTGGCCGTCGATCAGGATCGGCTTGAACCGCCAACCGGGTACCGCGCGCCGCACCAGTTTTTCCACCTGCGGGTCGAGCCTGGTGTCGATGCGATAGTCCAGCACCCGCCCTTCCGCGTCGATGCTGAGCTCACCATCGACACGCAGGGTGAGCACACTCTCGCCCTCGGCAGCAGGCGTTTGCGCAAAGCCGTTGGCGACCGATGCAGTCAGTGCGATCGCTGCCAATGCCGCCATGATTGTGCGCATCCGTTCGTTCCTGCATTCAGATTCGCGCCGAGTATGCGCGGCGACGATGCCGACCTCAATCGCGGATACTGGGGATCCTGCGGATGGAACCGAACGACATGCACGGCGGCACACTCGAACTCGCACTGGTGTTCCTGCTCGCGGCGGTGGTCGCGGTGCCGGTGTTCAAGCGCTTCGGGCTGGGCGCGGTGCTGGGCTACCTGGTGGCTGGCGTGCTGCTGGGGCCGCACGAACTGGCGCTGGTGCGCGATCCGGAACGGGTGCTGGCCGCCAGCGAGCTCGGCGTGGTGATGCTGCTGTTCGTGATCGGGCTGGAACTGTCGCTGCCGCGGTTGAAGGTGATGCGGCGGCCGATCTTCGGCGTCGGCGGGTTGCAGGTGGCGCTGTCGGGTGTGGCACTGGGTGCGTTGATGCTGCTGGTGCCCGGCAACGGCTGGAAGTCGGCGCTGGTGGTCGGGCTTGGCCTTGCGCTGTCGTCGACCGCGGTCGGCCTGCAGTTGCTCTCGGAGCGCAAGGAACTGAACACCGACCACGGCCGGCTGGCCTTCGCGATCCTGCTGTTCCAGGACCTGGCGGCGATCCCGCTGCTGGCCGCGATCCCGCTGCTCGGCGCGCATGCCGCAGGCGAGGACGGCATGCCGTGGCTGGCGGTCGGCAAGGCGCTGGCGGCGATCCTCGCGCTGGTGCTTGGCGGTCGCTATCTGCTGCGCCATCTCTTCAAGGTCATCGCCCGCACCCGCATGCCCGAGGTGTTCACCGCCGCGGCGCTGCTGGTGGTGCTGGGCAGCGCGTGGTTGATGCAGCTTGCCGGCCTCAGCGCCGGCCTGGGCGCGTTCCTGGCCGGCGTGCTGCTGGCCGAATCCGAATACCGGCACGAGCTGGAAGCGCAGATCAAGCCCTTCGAGGGCCTGCTGCTGGGCCTGTTCTTCATGGCGGTGGGGATGAGCATCGATGTCCAGCGCATCGCCGCCGAGCCCTTGCTGATCGCCACCGGGGTGCTGGTGCTGCTGGCGGTGAAGGCGAGCCTGCTGTTCCTGATCGGGCTGCGCCCCGGCCGGCTCGACGTGCGCGGCGCGATGTTGCTGGCCGGCGTGCTCGCCCTGGGCGGCGAATTCGCCTTCGTGGTGTTCGGCGAAGCCGGCAAGGCCGGCCTGCTCGATGCGGTGGAACGCGACCGCCTGGTCGCGATCGTCGGCCTGTCGATGGCGGTGACGCCGCTGCTGCTGATCGCGCTGCAACGGTTCGCGCCGAGTGCGCAGCCACGCACGGCGCGTGCCTACGACGAGATTCCGGACGAACGTCCGCAAGTGCTGATCGCCGGTTTCGGCCGCTTCGGCCAGATCGTGGCGCGCTTGATGCTGGCGCAGCAGATCCCGTTCATCGCCATCGATCCGGATGTCGAACAGGTGGATTTCTCGCGCCGCTTCGGCAGCAAGATCTACTACGGCGACCCGACCCAGCCGGAACTGCTGCGTTCGGCGGGTGCGGCCGGAGTCAAGGTGTTCGTGGTCGCGATCGACGGCACCGCGGAATCGTTGGCGATGGTGCGCCTGCTGCGCACCCACTACCCGGCCGCGACCGTGTTCGCGCGCGCGCGCGACCGCCGCCATGCCTGGCAGCTGATGGACATGGGCGCGAAAGTGTTCCGCGAATTGTTCGGCAGCAGCCTTGAGATGGGTCGCGAGGTGCTGTTGGCATTGGGCGTGCCGCCGGCGCAGGCCGACGACCGCACGCGCCGCTTCCGTGCCTTCGACCTCAAGTTGCTGGAAGCGCAACGCCTGCTGCAGGACGACGAAGCCGCGCTGATGCAGAGCTCGAAGGACGCACGCCGCGAATTGATGGACCTGTTCGCCGCCGATGCCGGCCAGGGCACGCTGGGGCGGATCGTGGAGCGCGAGGACTGATGCTCGCCGTCATCCCCGCGAAGGCGGGGCAGGCTGCACCACTTCAGCGTCGGCCTACTCGCGCAGGAAGCGCGCCATCGACACCTGCGACGGCACGTTGATCGGCGCTGCCAGTTCCGCGGCGACATCGACGAAGCCGCGCATCACCGCCAGTTCGCGCGGGGTGCGGTTCAGCGCATCGCGCTGTCCGGAATCGGCACCTGCGCGCAGCAGCGCCTGGGCGATTCGCAGCAAGCCATGCATGGCGGCCAGGTGCAACGGGCCGAAGCCGCGTGCATCGCGCACATCCAGCCGCACGTCCTCATCGAACAGGCGCTCCAGCCCGGCCAGCACCACGTCTTCCATGCAGGGCGTGCCGGGTTCCGCGCGCGCGCCCAGCAGCAGCAGCAGCGGGGTGACGCCGCCGGCCGCGGACTGCTGCGGATCGGCGCCAGCGAGCAGCAAGGTATCGAGCAGGGCGACCAGGCGCGTGCGATCGCGCGCGGTGAATCCATACAGGGTGGCGCAGTGCAGCGGAGTCAGGCCCTGCGCATCGGTGGCGTGCAGGTCGGCACCGGCCTGCAGCAGGCGCGACACCAGCTCCGGCAGGCCCAGTGCGGCGGCCAGCATCAGCACGGTGACTTCGCCGGGCAGGCGCTGTTCGAGGCCGGCTCCGGCATCCAGCAGGCGTTCGACGATCTCGGTCTGACGCATGCTGACCGCGGCCGACAGCGGCGTGGCCCCGGTGTTCGCGGCCAATGCCGGATTCGCGCCGCGCGCCAGCAACACTTCGACCAGCGCACGATGGCCGCCACCGGCGGCACGCAGCAGTGCGCTGCACCCCTGGCTGTCCACGGCATCGACCGGCAGGCCGAGTGCGAGCAGGCGGCGCACCGCCTCGGTATCGCCGAGGATGGCCGCCGCGGGCAAATCGCTGGCCTGCAGTGCGCGCCGCGGCAGCCGCCAGCCACGCCAGTCCAGCCAGTCGGCAAGATCGCGACGGCCGGCCGCCAGCGCCACCCCGAGCGGGGTCTGGCCATCGGCGGCACGCCGATCCGGAGCCGCACCGGCCGCGATCAACTGTTTCAGCGCGTCTTCGCGACCAAGCGCGGCGGCCAGGTGCAGCGCCCCCATGCCGCGGCTGTCGCCGGCATCGAGATCGACACCGTGAGCGATCAATCGTTGCAGCAGCTGTGGCCAGTGCAGGCGCACCGCCAGCGCCAGCGCCGGATCACCGGATGGCGAGGGCGCGAACGGGTCGGCACCGCGGTCCAGAAGCTCCAGCGCAAACCGCTGCGTCTCCGGCAGCGGGGAAGAGGCGAGGCAGGCAGCGAGCCAAGTGGCAAGCCCGCCCGCTCCCGCCGGCGACGCACCATGCGCGAACAACACGCGCAAGCTGGCGATGCCGTCCACACCGCGCGCCAGCGCCGCCGTCACCGGCGAGGTTGCACCCGGCACCCGCGCTTCGGCCTGGGCGCCGTGGCGCAACAACCATTCGATGCGTGCGGGCTCCGCGGCAATTTCGGCATCGCACAGCAGGCCGTTCATTTCCGACGCGCCCAGCAGGGCCGCCAGCGGTGCCAGTTCGCGGCCGCCGACACCACCCAGCAGACGCTCGCGCAGCAGCAGCGAGGGTGGGCGATCCGGCGGCGCGGCATCGTCCTCGTCGCTCGATACCGGCAGCGCGCGCTGCGGATCCAGTGCCGACACCAGGCTCCAGCGTCCCGCCGCTGCTGCCAGATCCGCCGGGCCGTGGCCCGCGGCATCCAGCGCCCGCGCATCCACGCCGAGCGCGAGCAGGCGCTTCACCAGCGCGATCGAAGGGGTCTCGGCGGTGACTGCCAGGTGCAGCGCATTGGCACCGGCACCGTCGCGCGCATGCGCATCGGCCTGTGCATCCAGCAAGGCGTCCAGCGCCGGCAAGGCGGCGGCGCGCACGCTGTCCAGCAACGGCGTGCGGCCATCGCCATCACGCGCATGCACATCGGCACCGGCATCCAGCAGCGCAGCGACGATTGCGGCATGCCCGGCCAGCGCGGCCTCGTGCA
>Ga0138256_10007501_pt1 | contig 11498 bp, 10 predicted proteins | sample KNB2016incub_MG_FD_105486 | JGI IMG/M metagenome (GOLD analysis project Ga0138256, IMG submission 105486) | Active sludge microbial communities from wastewater in Klosterneuburg, Austria - KNB2014incub_MG | ecosystem: Engineered > WWTP > Activated sludge > Unclassified | place: Austria...
TATTTAGTTTATGTTAATGTTAAAATTGATCAGTTTTTTATGATCTTTTAAAATCTTGATTTATTGAAATAACTCTTTTCCTCTTTTGAATCTTTAGATCTGTTTTCAGAATGATTCTTAGACGCTAATGATTTCATTTTGTTCTTTTCGTTTGTATATGCTTCAGCCCCAGATTTTACGGCATCCTTAACCATTATAATTTCTTCTTCGATCTTTTCTTTACCTGAATTAATAAGTTCTTCAGCATCATGAGTAAAATCTCCTGCCTTTGCTATACCTGCATCGAGCAAATTTCCTGCTTTATGCTTAACATCCGAAAAGATCCCGGCTGCCTTTGACTTTGCATTTTCAAGGAGATCGGTAGTATCATTGAGAATTTCATTACCTTTATCAGAAATATCACTTCTTAATTCCCTGCCGCTTTTCGGTGCAAAGAGAAGACCGGCTAAACCGCCGATAAATCCTCCTGCTATTAAGCCGCTCAGAAAGCCTTTCTTTCTTTTTTCTTCTTTAAACATTTTACAGCTCCTTTCGAAATTTAAATTTTAAAATGTATTGATTATTTAATAGCCCGGAAAAGAAGGAACGACCCCTCTTATCCGGAATTGTTACTCTTCTATATTACAGTCTAATGTCTATTCCTAATAATGGAGCAATAAAGCTGTTAGATCCGTCCGTTGTCAGAACATTATGATACTTCAATTTCATGATCAGGTCAACTGATTTGCCTAAATTTAACGTAGCTCCCATACCTGCATTTACTCCAAAATTTGTTGTAGAATTTTCCGGTACTGAGTTTTCTACACCATTAACTGTTAATGTATATGCATCCTGCATAAACGAATATCCTCCTAATCCGACCTCAAGGAAAAATGCAGACTTTAAACTCTTTGCCATAAAATAATATCTCGGTCCTGCAGTATATTCCAGATACTTACCGTCTGAAACTCCGTCGATTTTACTAGGGAATATATAATATCCGCCTTTAGCATATATACCTACTTCTCTGTTAACTTTATAACTTATATCCAAGCCAAATGTCGGACCTGTTTTGAAATTATCACCAAACGTTCCAATCGGAAAAGCTACACCGGCTATTGGGCTGATAGACCAGTAAGAATATACAATTTTCTTTTTAACTGTCTGGGACTGAACTACGGTGCTCAAAGCGAAGATTAACGCCAGCACTACACTTAGAAATCTAATGGGTTTCAATTTTTACTCCTTTTTATTTTAATTTTTTAAAATTACAAAAGTTAAATATGATTTTTGATAGTTTGGGTATTAAACCGTATCTCATCAGTATCTTACCTTGTGTATATATAACATATATCATTTTAAGTGCCATACTTATTATTTGATTTAGCTGTTTTAAATGCGATTTTTGAGAAGAAGTTACTTAATTAGGTGACATGATTGTCAATTAGTGTCATTGTTTGTATTTAAATAATTTCAAACGAGGCGAAATAATACAGGCGATTTTAAAAAAAACCACCTGAATTCATTAATAACCTAAATAACATCTTTTGTAAATCTTTGTTGTAATAATTGACATAGCTGTCAGACAAAATTGTCAAAAACCAATCGGTATTTTGGTAAAAGATCTTATTTTTTATCTATTCCCGCAATTTATTGTGGCACAGGATATGTAAATAGTTATATAAAAAGAAAAATTATGAAAATGAAAAAGAGTAATAAAAGCCTGGTTAAGAACACTGAAATGATCGATTATGAAATGAAAGTCCAGAATAAGTTTCCGCCTGATAATCTGTATCCAATAGCAGAACAGGCTAAGCAGGATATCAGTACTAAAGATAAAAAATCAAAAAAGCAAAAAAAGTAAAATTTAAACTGAAGCCCTTACGTTTATTTAACAATGAAAGTGAACAGTTAAAAGTTGAAAGTTGAAAGTTCAAAGTAAAAAGTAAAAAATAAAGAACACTCATTACTCATTAATCATTGATCATTGTTCATTGTTCATTGTTCATTGTTCATTGTTCATTGCTTACAGCGATTCATTTTATTTTATTTTTTGGAAAATGATTTAGCAATAAATGCAATTACGGCAATAACTGCCACTACAATTATGACACCCAGCCAAATTCCTGTTTTAAATACATCACCGATAAATTCACAGCCTGAAAATATAAAGGCTGAGAAGAGAATACTTATGATTGATATTAGAATTTTCATAAAATTTTATTTTATAGTTTTAAGTTTTATTTTGTTTCTTGATTCAGCTTCATTAATTGGTTGAGACTACCTGAGAGTATCACGACCCCTCCGGGGTCATATTATCAATCCCTTCTATGGATCCTTCGCTTCGTCTTTTATCCATTTACAATTTCTCCTCCGTTTGGATGAAGCACCTGCCCTGAAATGAATATAGATTCATCTGAAGCCAGAAAAACAAAGCATGGAGCGATCTCCTCAGGCTGTGCAGCCCTTCCCATCGGCACATCTGTTCCAAATGTAGAAACCTTTTTCGCTTTAAATGTTGATGGTATTAATGGGGTCCATACCGGACCCGGTGCAACAGCATTAACACGGATTCCTCTATCTGAAAGTGAGGCAGACAAAGATCTTGTAAATGATACTATCGCTCCTTTAGAAGAAGAATAATCAATGAGTTCAGAACTTCCTCTGTATGCAGTGACTGAAGTAGTGTTAATTATTACTGAACCACTCAGCATATGTTTCAACGATGCCTTTGCGAAATAAAAATAAGAGAAAATATTCGTTTCAAATGTTTTATAAAGTTGATTAGCTGAAATATCCTCTATCTTCTTTTGCGAAAACTGAACCGCTGCATTATTTACAAGTATATCAAGCCTTTTAAATTTTCTCATTACTTTGTTTGCAGAGGTCCGGCAGAATTTTTCATTACGTAAATCTCCCGGAATCAGAATACACTTCTGACCGTATTTTTCGACTTCAAACTGTGTTCTGCAAGCGTCTTTATGTTCATTTAAATATATAATTGCTACATTACAGCCTTCCCTTGCAAACGCAACTGCAACCGACCTTCCTATACCGCTGTCACCTCCTGTGATCAAAGCGGTTTTATTAAGAAGTCTTTTCACAGTTTTATTCCCGATAAACTCCGGTTTGGGATTCATCTTGAATTCCAAACCGGGATGACTTTTTTGCGTTACCGGGGGTCGCACTTTCTTTTTTAATTTTACTTTTTGCATGATAATTATTCAGTTAAATTAAAATAGATCAAGCAACCGGGTTTCTACCCTGTATCAGACGGATGATCATGACTACGATTGCAATTACAAGCAGAACATGAATAAATCCACCCATCGTATAAGATGTAACCATTCCAAGAAGCCAGAGAACCAGCAGTATTACAAAGATTGTCCAAAGCATTTTATTTCTCCTTTTTAACAGATTTAATTTATGTTTTCCGGTGTTCAGCACACCGGCGTGATTTATTTTTTTAAAACAACTCAGACTTTTGATCTGTTGTATTTCGACTTTTACTCATCATGTTTGTCCAGGTATGGTGTGATGAGCCTTTATTCAGAATATTTGACTTTGCAGAAGATGCATCTGATCCTCATTTTACTGCTTTTTTGACTTTTGATACTCCTTCTTCAATCATGTCTTTTCCATTTTGTACAAGGTCTTCTGCTCCGTGTGTAAGTGACCCGAGTTTCTTTATGCCGTCATCAATTATTTCCTCAGCTTTTTTCTTAGCATCTGAGATCATCCCTGATGCTTTTGATCTTGCATTTTCGAGCATTTCAATTGTGTCTTCCAAAATCCCGCTGACTTTATCTGAAATATCCTTCCGCAACTCTTTTCCACTCTTTGGAGCAAAGAGAAGCCCGGCAAGACTTCCTATCACACCACCGGTTAATAAGGCTCCGATGAAATACTTTGAATTCTTTTTTCCGTCTAACATGAATGACTCCTTTCTTTTTTTAGTTTTAAATAAAAGATCAACATCTCTTCCTCGATACAGGAATGCGCTAAGACCTGCATTTATTCAGAATTTTGTATTTTCTGATATCTGGTACTTCAACATCTGTTCTTTTTAAATCAATTGAATTAATTCAAACAAAAATAAAATATTTGATAATTTAAATTTTAAAATGTATTTTTTAAAACTTTCAAATGTTAGATTCATTTACGGTGCCATGACTAAAACTGTAAAAAATTTAATTTTATGGATAAATTGTAAATAATTTCTGAAAATCTTTTGACATCGCTGACAAAATTTGTCATAAAAAACGTGAAAAATGAAACAAGCCATTAAAAGAAATTTCGCTGACAGGTTAATGAAGCTGGAGAATAAATTACCTCTCGAAAAATTTATTCCCGCTGCGTTCCTGGTTTTTTTACTTTGTGTTATTATACTGAGCCTGATAACATTCCAGAATATTGGTAGATACAATAAAAATATTGACTGGATAAATCACTCCAATGATATCCTCAAAAAAACTGATCAAATCAAATATAATATAATTGAGATTCCATTTCTCCGCCGGGGATATATAATTACGGGAGACAAATTCTATGTACAAAAAACTGATTCACTTATCATGAATTTAGAAAGTGAGATCAGAGTTCTGAAAGAGCTCGTTTCAGATAACCCTGAACTGCAGAAACAGATCAACAAGCTGGATTCACTGGTTTCGGAAAACATTTCCATTTTCAGGGCATCTTTGAATGATTCCGTGAAAGTATCTGCAAATGATTTTCCACAAAATCAGCTTGCAGCTACTAATATACTGCAGAATAATATTCAGCAAACAAACGAGGTCATAAGCATCGTTAGAGCCAATGAGCTCAGACTTTTAAACGACAGAAGTGACAAAGCAGACAGTACAAATTACACGATACAGATATTTATTCTGACAACCGGATTATTTTCATTTGTTGTGATCGGTATTTCGCTTTATATTTCCGGAAAACTCATAAAGAATAAAAGCACAGCAGAAAACCTTTTATTGAAATCTTATGAAGAACTTGAGGAAATTGTTGAAGAGAGAACACTTGAACTTAAAGAGACAAATGTAATTCTGACGGAAGAGGTCTCTGTAAGAAAAAAGTCAGAGGAAATTCTCAGGGAAAGCGAACAAAGATTCAGAATGATGGCTGATTCAGCGCCGGTGCTTATCTGGATTTCCGATAAAGATAAGAAATACACTTACTTCAATAAAGCCTGGCTGGATTTTACGGGAAGGACAATCGAAGAAGAGCTCGGAAACGGCTGGACTGAAGGTGTTCATCCAGATGATCTGAAGAAATGCCTTGAGGCACATGCCGTCTCCTTTGATAACAAAACAACGTTCGTAATGGAATACAGGTTAAGAAATGCAGACGGAGAATATTTATGGCTTCTTGATAAAGGCATACCAAGATATGAAGGAACAGAATTTGCAGGATTTATCGGATCATGCATTGATATAAATGAAAGAAAAAAGAATGAAAGATTTTTGAAAATCCAATATGATATCTCAAAAACTCTCGCCGAATCCGGGTCATTGGAAGAGGCTTCTAAAAAGCTCCTTAAAAATATCTGCAGTGATATCGGATGGAATTTCGGGATACTATGGCTCGCCGATGAAAAAAATGAATATATAAAACCGGATTATTTCTGGAGTGAAGACGATAACTATACGAAAGAAAATTCAGAGCTGTATAATGAATCCATGAGATTCTCAAAAGGAATGGATTTTACAGGTACAATTTTCAAAGAAGGAAAGTCAATGTGGACAAAGGATCTGGGCAATCTTAAATCCTTTAAGAGACTGGAAGGTCTTTCTAAGAAAGGATGGAATTCAGGATTAGGTATTCCTATTTCAAACGGAAAAGATACTATTGCAATTTTCGAATGTTTCAATAAAAAGAACATTGAAGAGAAAAAGGACCTTATAGAAGTTCTGGAATCAGCCGGTAGACAGATAGGTAATTTCATTGAGAGAAAAAAGGCTGAAGAAAAACTCAGGTTATCATATCTTGAGCTCGAGGAAAAAGTAAAGGAAAGAACAAATGAACTGGCTAAAGCTCTCACAGACCTTATAAAGAAAAGTGAGGAAAAGGAGATCATACAAAACAAGATCAAACTGTTTGCTCATGCAATAAAAAGTATAAAGGACTGCGTGTTTATTACTGACCTTGACTACAAAACTATTTTTGTCAACGAAGCATTTGAAACAGAATACGGTTATATGCTGAAAGATATACTGGGAAAGGAAATCCCGGTATTGGCGAACAAATATATTACCCCGAATTTGAAAAGTGATATTACTGAAAGTACGCTGCTGAAGGGTTGGAAAGGGGAGCTGATAATTTATGGAAAAGAAGGTCAGGGATACCCGACATATATGTCAACATCAACAGTAAATAATGATGAAGGTATGGCTGAAGCTATCGTGGGAATATGTCAGGATATCAGTGAACTGAAAAATATTCAGGAAACTGTAAAAAAGAGAAACAATCTTCTGATCCTGCTGAATAATGTTATAAGATTTACAAACAATAGTTTTGATTATATTGAGGCTGTAAAGTATAGTATCAATAAAGTTTGCGAATACACTCATTGGGATTTTGGGCACTGTTATATGTTAAAAGATGAATTTCTCGTATCGGTGTGCTGGAATGATAATTTTCCCGAAATGTATCATCCCTTCCGTGAGATTTCAGAGCAAAAGAACTTTCTTCAAGGTAAAGATATACCGGGAAAGACATTTGAGAACAGAAGAACATCGTGGCTCGATATAAATACACAGACTGATGACAAACACTTTATAAGAACTAAAATTACCAAAGAGCTTGATATTAAAACCGGCATCTGGGTTCCGGTAATTATGTCAGATAAGACAATCGGTATTCTGGAATTTTTTAAGAAGGACTTAGAGAAGCCGGATCAGGAACTACTGGACTGCCTTGATAATATAGGGCTCGAATTGGGCAGGCATTTTGAGAAGCTGGAATCTATCGACAACATCAGGCAAAGTGAAAAACTTCTGAAGGATGCCCAGCATATTGCCAAACTGGGAAGCTGGAAATGGGATATCATTAAGGATGAAATTACATGGTCGGATTCAATGTATCGTATATATGGCTTAAATAAAAATAATAAGAGCTTCAGATACCAGGACTATTTAAAATTAATACATCCCGCAGATCTTGAATATTCCAGATCTGTTATAAAAGAAGCCATAGATAATAAAAGACCTTTCGGTTATTATCATAGAATTATCCTGCCTTCGGGAGATATTAAAATAATCAAAGCGCACGGAGAAATTATTTTTGATGATAACAGGAAAGTAAATGGCATGTTCGGTACAAGTCATGATGTAACAGAAATAAGGCAGGCAGAAGAAGAGCTCCGGAAGACAAACAAAAAATTAATTGAAACTCAGAGAGAACTTATATATAATGAAAAACTGGCTGCTTTGGGAAGATTTTCATCCGGTATCGCGCATGAGATCCGCAACCCTCTAGCTAATATAAGCAGTCTTGCTCAGCTTGTATCTAAAACGGACATTGATATAAAGAACAAGAGACGGTTAAATTACATCGTTACCAATGTGGATATTGCCAATAAGATTATAAAAAATCTTTTAAGCTATGCAACTCCGGAAGATCTTGATTTCAGTTATAAAAATATTACTGAAATACTGGAGAGTATACTGGAAAGCGTGGAAGCAAGATGCAGGGAAAACAATATTAAAATTATAAAGGAGATCTCAGATGATCTGCCTGCTTTGTATCTTGATAAGCTCAAGCTGGAAAGCTCTTTTATGAACTTCGTTTCAAATTCTATTGATGCAATGTTTGACGGCGGTACGCTTACAGTTAAAGCTGATCAAGACAGACAGAGAAATGAAGTTGTAATAGATTTTTCCGATACTGGTACAGGTATTCCTCCAGAGAACCTGGATAAGATATTAGAACCGTTCTTTACAACGAAAGATGATGGTGTAGGACTGGGAATGGGACTGGCATATCAGACAATAAAGCTTCATCACGGGGAATTCAAAATTGAAAGCACTGAAGGTATTGGAACACACATTGAGATCAGATTACCGGTCAGAAAAATAAATTTAAACTAATGGAAAAAATATTAATCGTTGATGACAATGAAACACTCCGCTTTACATTAACCGAGCTGCTGGAAGATTCCGGCTTTGAGTGCAAAGCTGTTGAAGACGGCTCTGCAGCTCTGGATGAAGTAAAGAAAAGCTCATACGGACTTGTGATACTTGACATGAGACTTCCCGGAATGAGCGGCCTTGAAATATTAAGAAAAATAAAAGAGAACAATAAATCACTTCCGGTAATAATGCTTACTGCATTCGGGGAAATAAGAACTGCTGTCGAGGCAATGAAGCAGGGAGCGCATGATTTTATTACAAAGCCGTTTGACAATGACGCTATGATCATGACCATAAAGAAGACGCTTGAACTGAAATATCTGAATCAGGAAGTGGGAATTCTGCGGAAAAAACTTGATGAAAAATACAGAGACGGGGATGTTATTGGAAATTCAGATGTCATGAAGGAAGTATTTGAAAAAGTAAAGATAGTTGCTCCGACAAAACTAAGCGTACTGATAGAAGGAGAGAGCGGTACAGGAAAAGAGGTCATCGCCTGTATGATACACAGCTCAGGTGACAGAAAAAGCAAACCCTTTATTGCAGTGGATTGCGGAGCGATCCCGGAGAGCCTTATTGAAAGCGAGCTCTTCGGACATGAAAAAGGCGCATTTACCGATGCAAGGAATGCAAAGGAAGGAAAATTTGAACTTGCCAATGAAGGAACTATTTTTCTGGATGAGATCACAAACCTTTCGGAATCAAATCAGATAAAACTTCTGAGAGTACTGCAGGAAAAAAAAGTAACAAGACTTGGAGCAAAAAAGTCTATAAGTCTCGATATCAGGATCATAGCAGCAACAAATATAAAACTAGCTGATGCTGTTAACAGTCAGAGATTCAGGCAGGACCTGTACTATAGATTAAATGAATTCAATCTTGAGCTTCCGCCGCTTAGAGAAAGAAAAGAGGATATTAGTTTGTTTGTAGAACATTTTATCAGGGATACAAATGCAGAGCTGAACAGGAATGTAAAAGGTGTTTCTGATAAAGTAATGGAAAAATTGATTTCACATACCTGGCACGGCAATGTAAGGGAGCTGAGAAATGTGATCCGAAGAAGCGTGTTGATGTCAAAAGGGGAAATTATAAACTCAATAGATATTCCGGATGTCATAAAATTTTCTTCACAGGAAAAAGTTTCCTATAATCCTTCGATCTCCGGTATTAAGGATGAACTGGAGAAGGACTTAATTCTAAAAGCCATTAAAGATGCCGGCGGAAATAAAACAAAGGCGGCTAAGATACTTGATATGAATGAGAGAACATTTTACAGGAAGATTAAGAGTCTGGGGATCAGTTGATAATTTACAGTTGATAGTTGATAGTTTTCATATCCATATATCATTAGGTTCTTATAATTTGAGAAAACAGAATTCTTAAGAAAGCTTCTTTAAGAAATTTATACCCGTTTTATTCATTTCAGCATTAATCTCAGGTATATACAACTTTTCAATTTTATTGTATTACAGGATTGTATTTTATTGTCATTGTTAATAGAATTTCATTTAACTGAATTCCGACACTTTCCTGACATACTCTGTCATTTCTGACATATTAAAAAATTTCTTTTTAGAAAAATCTTTTCTTTTTTAAATAAAAACCCGTATTTATTTACTGGCACGGTATATGAACCTGTATAAGATAAAATTAAGAAATTCATTTAAACTTTGAGAATGACTTATGGAAAATTTAACCGAAAAAGCAAAACGATCAGATAACCTGGAAACTAATGTTAATTTACTTGACATTCCTGAATTCTATAAGCCGGTAGCTTTTAAAAAGGGGCAAAACCAATTTAAGACAATCGAAGAACTGGATTCAGATAAAAACGGCACTTTCGCCGGTTTAGACAGTAATTCAGAAGAGGAAGAAAACTTTGGCGGAAATGTAAGACCATATATAACGCAAAAGGAAATTATATTAAATGAAGTATTAGCAGACATTCCTAAAGAAGATGTAAATGAAATAATCAAAGTAATGGAAACAGAAAAAGATGAAGAGGACAAAGATGAAAAGGATAAAGAAGAAGCGGAAAAAGACGAAAATGAACAGGAAGAAGAAGTATCCGGATTAAATCCGAAAACTGAAATATTTACGGAAAAAGATCCGGATGAAATAATTATTCTTCCAAATGATGAGTTAAAGAAATCACTCAACAAGAAAAACAGGAATCAGCCTTTATAGAAACTTTAAATCACGTAACACTCACATCAAAAAACCTGCCCATATGAAATTATTGGGGAATGATTTCGGGCAGGTTCCTTTTTTAAATCTGTTATTTTGAGTATAATTATTTTAATGGCTATTGATTCAAATGTAAATAAAGATTTAATTCAAAAAAAATATTAAATAATTTTTTCAGAAATATCTGTGAATTCAGAGGTTGTCAGAACTACTTTTTACGAATTAGTCCTTCGTTAGTTTAATTTATTAAAAAGTTTTGGCAGCCTTTCTTTTATTTATCTAAAAAATTAGAACCTAGTTTAAAAAGGAAACAAAAATTTCTTAATCATTGATATTTTCATTCAAAGTAGCAGAAAATTTAAAGGTTAGAATCCTTTGAATTTCCCATAAAGTTTTACTCCCTAAAATAAATCTTCTTAACATATTGCTTTACAGCTGTTGTTTTCGGTCATTAATAGAATTTAAAAAACATATTCATAATAAAGATTTCCCATTATATTAAGATTTCCTGAATTACATAATTCATGCTTAATAAAAGAAGCATTGAATTTTCTTAATTAATTAATTGATATAGTTTAATTATCTTACTGAAAACCTGATGGCAAAAACCGAAACCAAATATCTGATACCTTATAAGAAACTGCTGGAGAATTTCAGAAAGGATAAAATTCCGAATAATATTCTTATTTCAGTTAAGGAAAAGGTTTTGCTTGATGAGCTTATAAGTGTCATTTGTGAGAACTTCGGCGGAAAAAATTTTAATACCAAAGATAATCTTATATCTTTCAGTGCTGAGGACAAGCAGATGGATAATGTCCTCAATGAATGCAGCAATATTGGTTTGTTTTCAGAAAAGAAAGTAGTCGTGCTGAAAAATGTCAAGAAGCTGCTTAAAGATGCCAAGCTTTCCCTGATCGATTATCTGAAGCGTTCAAACCCCGACAGCTGTTTGATCATGGTCTCTTCTGATGAGGAGCTTGTGGTTGAAAAGATCTTTCTATTTGATCCGAAAGCAGTCACGGAATCTTCAGCGGAAAACAAGAGAACGGTCGAAAATTCCGTAAAGATCTTTCAGGTAGGTGAATTTTCCGAGCAGGAAATAATTAAATGGATAGAGGATAAATTTCAGGGCTATAAGATAAGCAGTGATACAGTAAAGCATTTTCTGCAGTTCACAAATTATTCTTTTGATGA
>Ga0138256_10007503_pt1 | contig 11497 bp, 8 predicted proteins | sample KNB2016incub_MG_FD_105486 | JGI IMG/M metagenome (GOLD analysis project Ga0138256, IMG submission 105486) | Active sludge microbial communities from wastewater in Klosterneuburg, Austria - KNB2014incub_MG | ecosystem: Engineered > WWTP > Activated sludge > Unclassified | place: Austria...
CAGCGCTTACGCGGTGGAGGACGGCGACATCCGCACGTACTTCAACGCCCACCGCTCCGAGAAGAAGTGGCAGCAGAAGGCCGCCCGCAGCTTCGCCTACGTGAGCTTCCCCGCCGCGCCCACGCCGGAGGACATCGCCGCCGTTCGCGACGAGTTGGCCGCCCTCCGCCCCGAGTTCGAATCACTGAAAGGCGCGGCCGACAGCCTCTTCGTGCTTCGCAACTCCGCCAGCAAGAACGCCACCGCCTCCCCTTACACCCCGGGCACCGCCGACCAGTTGAATGATTCGCTCATCACCCACGCCGATACCGGCGCCGTGGTAGGCCCCTTCAAGGAGGGCGACCTCTGGAAGCTGGTGAAGGTGAAGCAACTGGCCGATGTGCCCGAGGCCCGGGTGCGCCATATCCTCTTCAGCACCCAGGGCAAGAGCGACGCTGATCAGACCACCGTCAAGAACCGCGCGGACAGTGTGCTGGCCGTGGTGAAGCGTGACCGGTCGAAGTTCGAGACCATGGTGACGAAATATACCGAGGACCCTGGCAGCAAGGGCACGGGCGGCGTGTACGAATGGTTCGACAGGACGCGCATGGTGCCCGAGTTCACCGCCGCCAGCTTCGACCAGAAGGTGGGCGCCATCACCATCTGCAAGACGAGCTACGGTTACCACATCGTGGAGGTGCTCGGCCAGCGCACCCGCCAGGAGCGCCGCGTGCTCACCGTGGACCGCAAGGTGCGCCCCGACCGCGCGCTGAAGCAGGCCTGGCAGACCGCCAGCGCTTTCGGCCTGAACAATACCGATACCGCCGCCATGCACAAGTCCGCCACCGAGGCGGGCCTCACCTACACGCCAGTGGACGAGTTCCGCGCTGACCAGCGCTTCGTGCCCGGCCTGCAGGATGTTGGTGACGTTGCCTCGTACGTGAACCGCGCCGAACCCGGCGGCAAGCCCAGCGAGCCCCTGCTCAGCGGGGAGACCTATGTGGTGGCCCTGCTCACCGGCATCCGCGAGGAGGGCGCTCCCCGCTACGAGGATGTGAAGGAGACCATGACCACCGAGGTCCGCAAGCAGAAGAAGGCCGAGGCCCTCATCGCCAAATTCAGCGGGAAGGCCGACCTGAACGCACTGGCCACCGAAGAGGGCATGAGCGTGCAGAGCGCCAATGACATGGCCCTGAGCGCCTTCAGCATCCCGGGCGGTTTCAATGATCCCGAAGTGGTGGGACGCATCTTCGCCGTGCCCGCCGGACAGACCAGCGCGCCCCTCAAGGGCGACATGGCCGTTTACGTGGCCAACATGACCACCCTGACACCCGCTGGGGAGCAGCCCGCCGACCCCAATGCGGCCAAGCCCCTGGCCGATCGCTTCCGCAACCGTGCCGAGAGCCAGGCCTTCAATGCCCTGAAGGAGGCCGCCGGCGTGAAGGACGACCGCAGCCGGTTCTTCTGAGCCTCCACAGGATCGCTTTGTGAACGGGGCGCAGAAGCGCCCCGTTCGCGTTCGGAGTGGGCGCGCATGCGACAGGGCCCTGACATTGGCCACCCCCCGGCCGGGCAGCGCATTGATCGGCTCCCACGGGCTTGTCCGAACGTCGGAGGATCGATGAAAGCGACCGGGGCGGCACATGGACCGGAAATGATCCTACCTTCCCCCGGTTTCCGCGCATGCCGGTCGGTGCGGAGACAGCGCCCTTATGAACCGCACGCTCTCCCTGGTGGCTGCGCTGGCCTTCGCCGCTGCGGCATCGTGCTTCCTGCTGCCGTTCTTCACGGTGGGCTTAGGCGCCACGGGAACAGTACCGCTTCGCGGCATCGGCCTGGTGCTGGGCACAGTAGTCCCCGCTCCGTCGTTTGTTGCGATGGATACCACGGCAGTACCGGAAGACCCGCCTTCGGGGCCAGAAACGGAAGTGGGCGACGCATCATCCGATGATCCCACCGCGGAAGCGCGGCGTTTCCTGCACGAGCGGCAACAGCCCAGCACGGCGGCGGCCCCTGCCCCGGCCGTGGCGAAAGTGACCGCTCCAGCCAATGTCCGTTCGCTCATGGCCATCGCGATCCTCGCGTTGGCCATTGCCGGGCTGGCGGCCTCCCTGGTCGCGCAACGCCTGGCCCGTTTTCTCGCTGCGGTCTGCGCCATTGGCGCCCTGATCTGCGCCGCGTTCCTGCTGATCGGGGCGCGGGACCTGCCCGTGGTCGCGATCATCCAGCGGGCCACGGGGCAAACGGCCACCGGGGCCATCCACGTGGAAGCGGCGGCGGGGTACTGGGCCCTGCTCGGATGCCTCGTGCTGGCCACCGTGGCCTCTGCGCTGGGCCTGCGCCCCGCGGTACATGTGGCGCAGGGCCCGGCCACCCCGCAGGCCGCCCAACGCGCGCCCCGGCCGAAGACGGGCATGCGCACCTACTCCGCTTCAAAAAATACTGCTCGACCCGTACAACCATCACCTCCGCCGGGGCCGGCCGCGACATCCGCGGCATCACCCGCCGAGCAACCGATGAACGCATCGCCCCCCCCGGCCCCGGCGAACCCTATTTCTCCAACGACCATGGTACCCGATGAACCCGGCAACGGCCCCGGAACCCCACCGCCACCACAGGGAGGCTGGTCCTTCGCGAACACCCCGCCCGCTGAACCCTCGCAGAACGATCCTCCTGAAAAGGGATCCGATGCCCAGGGAACTCCCCTGTCCACGTGGTCATTCGCCAGTGGCGGCCAGCCCCGCACACCGGAACCGCCCCCCCCCCCGCCCTCTCAACCGCCGCCATCCCGTCGGACAGCGCATAGCGGATCGCAGGACACGTGGTCCTTCGGTGTTGGAACACCTCCTCAACCACCGGTATCTCCACCTCCGCCGCCCCAGCCCCCATCCTCGGGCCTGTCTTCCAGCGGTACGGGCGGTGGGCGACCGCCTGAACCGCCCCGGCCACCTGTGCCGCCACCTCCTCCTCCGCCACCCCGCTATTCGGCTCCGCCGCCACCTCCTCCGCCTTCACACGACCAGGATCCCATGGAACCACAAGATCCTTATCGGCAACCGCGCCAACAGGGCGCGAACGTCTTCACCGGATTTGCCAGGCCTTATTTTGACGTGATCGACAGCGGCGCCCTGTACCGCAAGCCTTTCTTCATCCTGTACACGGTGTTCGCCGTACTCAACCTGCTGAGCATCCTGGGCGTGCTGGGCTTCATGTTCAAGGGCGGCGTCACCCTGATCGTCACGGGCCTCTTCATGATCTTCGCCCTGTGGATCGGTTTCCAGCTCTGGTGGAACCGACGCGAAAAGGTGAACAGCTTCGTGACACATGGATCGGAGTTCGTGGCCCTGCCCGTTTTCTCGCATCTGTTCCAGACCATCGGCGAATGGACCGGGACCTTCGTGGCCATCGCCGGTACCGGTGCCTCGTTGGGCGGGCTCATCGGCAGCATCGGCTCCGAAAACCGCGGGTACGGCCATGGCAACCCCATGGCGGAGTTCGGCAACCTGGGCGCCGCCGGTCTGATCGCCTGCCCCATCGCCGGTTTCCTCATCCTGATCCTCTCCCGCGCCATCGCCGAGCAGATCCGCGCATTGGTGGCCGTGGCCAACAATACACGCAACATCGAACGCAACACGGCGCGGTGAACCCGGGTGCTGGGGCACGGGGATATGCTGACCCGAACATGTCGAATACGCGATCGCGCTTCGTGATCCGGGCGCGGTACCTACTTTCGCCGCACATTCAGCACACGAACTACGACATAACGCCCCCTGAACGATGAGAACGGATCGATCTTCGCGCAACGCCATCGCAGCAGCACTTCTGCTCACAACATCCTTTACCGCCTACGCACAGAAGGCCTTTGAGAAGGGCACCAGCGCTATCAACCTCGGCTTGGGTATCGGTGGATACAACTACAGCTATCTCTCCTATTATAACAACACCAGCGCGTCCCCCACCTTCTGCTTCTCTTACGAGTTGGGTCTCGCGGAACTCGGGCCCGATGTGCTGGGCATCGGTCTGATGGCTGGCCACAACTGGCGCACGTACAAGAATACATCCTCAACGTACACGTACACGTACGAAGAAAAGGAGTCCTGGACCAACACCCTTGTCGGAGTGCGTGCGATGTACCACTTCAACTGGTTCCACGACATCAACAAACTGGACCTTTACGCGGGTGTCATGACCGGTTACAGCTTCGGCAAGCACAAGGATGAATCCACCCGCCGGAACAATTTCACCGGGGAGGTAATCCCTTACAACCAGTATAATTACATCTATAACCTGGGATCGTTCAGGACCGGTGCGTTCATCGGGGTGCGCTACTACTTCACCAATTTCCTCGGCGTGTACGCGGAAGCCGGCTACAGCGTGGCCTTGCTGAACGGCGGCCTCTCCCTGAAATTCTGATCGACCTCACCACTTCAGCGCCCCGGTGGTCCTGCGCGGATCACCGGGGCGTTCGCTTCGTATCCGGAGAAAGGCGATCTTCGTGTGATGCCCAATACCCTCTCACGCATGCCTCGTACACCCGCCACCGTCCGCACCATCGTGTTATTCTTGGTGGCGGCCCCATGGGCCAAAGTCTGCCCGGCCCAGGACAGTGACGCCGAGACCGGTTGGCCCGCGCTCTTCCGCATCTACGCGCAACCGCCCGCCGAGCGGCACCAACTCGTGCTCGCTGAAGGCTACTTTCTACGGAAGACCATGGGCCCCAGCCAAAACCCGGAGTATTTCGAGTACGGCGTGGACCTCGTTGTGGGTTCCAACCAATGGCAACAGAAGATCGGCATCCGACCCAAGGAGCGACCGTTCATGTACATGACGGAGCAGACCCAGCATTGGAAGGACCTGAAGCGCCAGCTCGTGGAGGTGTACGGATTCGAGGAGCCGCGTGATGGCTCGGCCGAGGAGCAGACGTATGTGCGCGACAGTTCGGTGGTCGTGTTCAGGACCACGCCCGGGAAGGACGGCCTGACACAGCATTATGTGCTCATCCAGCGCATCATGGGCGATGCGGAGGCGGCCTGCTCGCCGGACTGGTCACGGGCGGCCTACCATGCGTTGCTGATCGGTGTGCAGCAGTATGTTTCCGAGGAGTACGCCGACCTGAAGTGGCCGTTGGACGAGGTAAAGGAGCTGGAGCGGGTGTTGAGCAGCCGGTACGGGTTCGAATGCACGGTACTGAAGAACCCTACGCGAGCGGGGATCATGGAGGCGCTGGAACTCACGCGTGGATTGACCTGCGACGACCATTTGCTGATCTTCTTCGCCGGTCATGGCGAGATGGACAAGGGCAGCCAGCGCGGCTATTGGCTGCCGGTGGACGCCGACCCGCTCACCCGGGCACGCCATCTGTCGAGCAGCGACCTGCGCGACCAGCTGCGGGCCCTCACCGCAGGGCACGTACTGGTGATATCCGACGCATGCTATGGTGGTGCCATCTTCAAGGAGAACCAGGAGTTCCAACCGGTCGAAGGCGCCAACGCCGATACCGACCTGGAGGACCTTGTTCGCCGCCGCTCCCGCCGCGTGATCACCAGCGGCGACCTGGTCCCCGTGCCCGACCAGAGCATCTTCTTCCGCGCGCTGATGAAGGCGCTCGAGGGCAACCCGGATAAGGTGCTGGAGACCTCCACCCTCTACACGGGCATCCTGGCCGACATCAAACGGGCGCGGCTGGCCGACCCTGGCGCCAAGATACCATTGCCACAGTACGGGCGGCTGATGAACAGCGGCGATCTCAAGGGCGAGCTGCTGCTGCGGAAGGCCAAGTGATCAGCCTGATTCCTTGGGCGGTGGATGCTGCGGCAGGTATGTTTTCAGCACGAACTCCGCCACCGCCAGCAGCAGCACGAAGCCCATCACGTTCAGCGTACGGCGGAACAGCCACTGGCCCATGATCAGCAGCGCGAACAGGAGCCAGTAGTGCAGCTCCTTCACGAACAGCACGCTCCATGCGCGCCGCATCAAACGTACGGCCGCGTACCGGTGCGCCCGCGGTAGCGGTGGCGGATGCATGCTGCGGTGCAGCAGGACAGCCGTGATGAACGCCAGGACGAGCCATGTGAACAACAGGAGAAGGAACGGACGCGCGTGTTCCCCCTGAAGCAGTTCATGCACCACATTGACGATCATCACGGCCCCCTGCATCTCGCCACGGACCGTCGGATGGCGGTCCCGCTCCTTGTCCAGGAAATTCCCCACCACCACGAGGTGCGGTCCTGCCTGTTCCATTCGGGCCCGCAGCACCTCCCATACAAAGACGGTATCGCTGTCGCGCCGCAATTGGTTGACGATGCTGCTCATGGGCATGGCCTGTTCCACCGGACCGTCCAGCGCCACCAGTTCGGGCCCGTTCCGCAGGCTGCCACCTTCCACGTCGATACCGACCTGCCGCATGAGACGCTCCCCCACGCCGGGCGGCTCATCGGCCATCAGGAAACGGGGAGAATACCGCAGGCCCACCCAGCGCTTGTCCTTGCCAATGACCTCACGCCCGATACCGAAAAAATGTCCGACCCGGTCCAGCGGGTGAACGTCCGCGAGCAGCGTGTAGGCGCGGTAGGGCAGGCTGGGCCATAGACCGGCCGCACCTTCCCTCGCCGGATGCACCAGCGTGTGCTGGAAATAGACGTCCTCCACCAGCTTCTCCGATACATCCCCATAGCTGTCCCGTAACGTATCATTCTCATATAACGGTATCGGGTCCCGGATGCGGCGATCGTAGGCGAGGGCGAGTTTCCCCTTCTTGGCGAGCAGTACCAGGGCAGCTTGCAGCCGTTCATCATCCTGCCGTGCGTCCGGGAACACCACGTCCACGATGACAAGGTCGAACAACGTGTCGAGGGCGCAAAGTCCCTCGATCAGCTCGGCCAGGCGCCCGCGATGGGTGATAACCCTGAACAGGCTGTCATCGCCCCGGTCGCCGTTCGGCACGAGCTGCAGGTCGCCGGAGACATCGATCAACGTGCAGTTGTCCCTCAGGAACGCCTGCGCTCTCTCACGATCGCCCCGGACAAAACCGTCTGTCCACTTGATGGAGGCCACCTCCTCGTCCATACCCCCCGGCAACAGGTGCGGGAACAGGGTCGCATGCACGGCCATGTACAACGACCACAGCAGGACGAAGAGGACACGCGAAGTGCGGGACGCACGAATGGCCGGCACCACCGCGATGAGCACGAAGGCGTATACGAGGAAGAAGGCCCCGAAGGACAGAAGCTTGTCCATTTGTCACTTCAGGATCCCTTCGGCGCGCAGCATGCGCACAACATCGGAACGGACGGGCCGGCCATGGCGCAGTCCCAAAAACGCCTCCACATGATCGATGAGGTCATCATCGCCAAGAGAGAGGTCCGTGCGCAGCATCCGCGCGAATTCCACCACGCGCTGGCGTTGCGACTTGCCGATGAGGTCGAACGACGCGGTGTATGCCGATCCGCTGTTCCCGGTACGGATGGTGAGCCGCTTCGTGACGTCGGTCTCTGGCGGGGCGCCGCCCCGGAAGCTCGCGGGCACGAGGTGGAAGATCGGCACGTTGCCACCTTCAGGCACCACGTGCGGCAACGGTGCGCTCGTGCGCGTGCCGTCCGGAGCCTCCTCCTCCACGATCACGGCCCCTGGCCGAGCGCCGGGCAAGCGGGCGAGCACGAAAGACAGCGTGTCCAGCACGGCCACCGAATCGCGCCAGAATGCAGCGAACTCCGTAAGGTCGTTGAACCGCAAGGTGCTCTGACCTCGAACAGCCAGTACCGATACTTCGCGGGTCTCCCCCTTATCCGCCGACCGACCATAGGTGTACCCGACCAGGCCTTTGTTGGTCACCATGGTCACGTTCGCCGGTCCCTGGAAATCGTGCCCAAGTTCGGCCTCCAACTCCGCCCTGATCACACTCGCCCCGATTTCCCCTGAATGGCGGAGGATGGCATCGGACAGCCTCTTCTCCTGCTCACTTCCGTAAGGATGCGGTAACTCCACCCGTACGGCCCGAACCTGGCACAGCACGGCCAAGGGCATCATGGCCAAGAACATCGCGACAGTGCGGATCGTGGTGTGCGTATTGAGCATGCGCGGATGCATTGGTGTCTTGCGAAGGTCGTGTTTACCGGGACGTGAAGCGGATATCCCTGTACTCTTCCTGACAGGGCAGTACAGACGTGCCGTACCGCGGATCAGAATCTCAGGGAGAGCCCCGCATTCACCCAGGCCACGCCCGCGCCAGCCTCGGCATACACGCCGAGGAACTTGGTGAAGTAGTACCGGCAACCGACATATACACCATACCGGAAACGGTTCAGGTGTCCCACATAGTAGAGGCCGTTGTCAATGCTGGAAGAGGAATGCGATACAACCTGCCCATTGTTGTAGACGTACTCCGACGTGTTCTTGTATGTTCCGATGCTGAAACCCGCCATCACCCCTCCGTAGAGATCCAGCTTCTCGATCCTGTGCCACCAGTTGAAGTGGTAGTTCGCCCGTGCTCCGAAAATGTAATTGTTCCACCGTTCCCGGTGGTTGTACACGTAGCTCGTGTAGCGATTGCTGTATTTGTACGTCTGCCAGTTGTAGCCCAGCGTGAAGCCGACGCCGAGCACGTCGGGGCCGATCTCCCGGATGCCGCGATCGTAGGTGAAGCAGAACGTGGGCGAAGCGAAGGAACGGTCGTCAAGATCGCCGAGGTAGCTGCCCAAGTAACCATAGCCGCTGTACCCCACGCCGAAGTTGAACACGTTCGTACCTTTCTTGAAGGATAATTCGCCGGACCGGTCGACCACCGGTGCCGGAGCGGTCTTGCCCGCGATGGCCTGGAGGCGCGCCTTGGGGTGCGGCTCCTTGGGTCTGAGCCCGTTCGCCTCGGCGTACAGCCGGGAGGCCTCCTCATAGCGGCCCGCTTCATAGGCGGCATCTGCCTTGATGATCAGCCCATCATACCGCACCTGCTTGCGTTTCTCCTCCTCGATACGTTTGGTATTCTCGGCCTCCAGCGTCTGTTTCATCTCGGCCAAGCGGACCGGCTTGCCTTCCGGTGTGATCACACGGTCCAGTTCCACGGTGCGCAGGCGTTTCATCACCCTGCCGTCCGTGGGGTCCATGTAGCTCACCTCACTGCCATCGGCCGAGAATACCACGAAGGACGACCGGATCGTGCGCCCATCCGTGGTCGTGATGACCCAATTGTCCTGCGGCGGCGGAGGTGAGGATCCGGGATCGCCCGATGCGACGAATTTGTCGGTATGTATCGACAGCTCCACCCGGCGGTTCCGCCGCTGTTCCTCTTTCGTGCGGTTCCCCATCGCATCCGGCAACGGCCGCGTTTCCCCGTAGCCGACACTCTCTATATGCTCCGCCGGGAACCCCTTGGACACGAGATAGGTATGCACGCTCTGGGCGCGCTGTTGCGACAGCCTCTGGTTCGCGGCGTCGTCCCCAACGTTGTCCGTGTGGCCCTGCACCTTCACCGTGATGGCCGGTATGCGCAACAGGTGGCCCGCGATGGAGTCCAAATAGGTCCGGTGCTCCGTCGTCAGGTCATATTTCCCAGTCGCGAACTCCAGCTGGCGCAAGGTGACCAGCTCGCTGGTCGCCGCATCGCCCGCCACGGTGGAGGGCGGGGCGCTGGGGCCGGAAGTTTCCATATCGTTGATCCAGTCCATCAGGCTTCGCTCGTTCGCTTGGGCGGTGGCCTGATGCCATGTGAGTGATGCGGCCAGGACCACTGTCGGCCCGAATACTCCTTTGATGATACGTTCCATCTGCATGTTCGGCCATTTTGCCCGGCTGGTGGCGAAGATGGACAATTCTCCCGACATTATGCGATACCGCTATTTTGCGGCCGGGTACACGGGCACTTCCGTGCCCGCATCACATCAACACACGTTCAGCCATGAGAACGACCTTCTTCGTGCGCACCATGCGGTCAGTATCATTCGCCATGCTGACAGCCGCCTGCACCGCGTTCGCGAAGCCCACCGGCGCCGTTGCCCAGGACAACACAGGCGTGCAGGCCCATATCCAGCGCATCGACGCCTGGATCGCCCAGGCCGAGGCCGAGAAGAACCAGGAGGCCGTCGACTGCCTGCGCCGCGACCGCGCCACATGGGTGGAGATGCAGCAGGCCATCGAACGCGAGGACCCCATGCGGCTCCTGGCGTTGAGCGAGGCGATCAAGCACCCCTGTCCCTACCCGCCGCCCGGGAAGGACCACACCGTGCCCGCCTTCTCGGAACCCAAGGCCCAGGCCCCCGAGGGGCCCGAGATCATCGGCCAGGTGTACGCCTCGCCCGCCGAGGGCGAGTACCTCTCCCTTGAACGGGAGGACGGGGACCGCGCCTCGGCCCGCGGAGGTTTCATCGGGTACTACAGCTCGCGTACGAAATCCATCCGCATCGAAGGCGTCCGCTCCTCGGTGCGCTTTCACAAGGGCCAGCACCGCTTCGTGGTGAAGGTTTGGCCCGGCATGGACCCCTTCGACCTGGTGAAACTCTACCGCTTCGAGGTCCGCGAGAACAAGAACGAGCGCGTGGTGGAAACATCGAAAAGCAGCCGCAGCCGCTACCATTCCTACAGCACCGACAATACCGAAGGCCGCGTCCGCGTGTCCTTCAAGAAGATCGCCGGCCAGGCCGTGTACGAGATCGTGCATGAGGAGCCCGTACCCCCGGGGGAGTATGCCTTCCTCAGCGGTGAGAAGGTCTTCGCGTTCGGGGTTGATGAGTGACGCCGCCAACGGCAGGTCCGGAGCGCCCGATCTCCACCTGGTCCCAGACACCGCCTGACACGCTGACAGCGCGGCGGTCCGGATCGGGTACCTTTGCGCCCCTTTCCATCGAAGTGCGGAAGAAGGTCTACATCGAGAGCTACGGCTGCCAGATGAACGTGAGCGACAGCGAGGTCGTGGCGGGCATCCTGGCCAAGGATGGCTACACCCCGGTGGACCGTGCCGAAGAGGCCGACCTGGTGCTGCTGAACACATGCAGCATCCGCGAGAAGGCTGAGTACACGGTATTGCAGCGCATCAACGAGATGAACAACCTGAAGGCCCTGAACAAGGACCTCAAGGTGGGCGTGCTGGGCTGCATGGCCGAGCGCATGCGCGAAGACCTGCTGGAGAAAAAGAAAGTGGTGGACCTGGTGGTGGGCCCGGACGCCTACCGCACCCTGCCCGAATTGCTCGACAAGGTGGGCACCGGCCAGAAAGCCGTGAACGTGCTGCTGAGCCGGGAAGAGACCTACGGCGAGATCGTACCCGTACGCTTGGACACGAACGGCGTAACGGCCTTCGTCACCATCATGCGCGGATGCGACAACATGTGCGCCTTCTGCGTGGTGCCCTTCACCCGGGGCCGCGAACGCAGCCGCGACGCGTACAGCATCGTGGACGAGTGCCGTGATCTGGTGAGTAAGGGCTACGGCGAGGTGACGCTGCTGGGGCAGAACGTGGATTCGTACAAATGGCGCCCCCATGATGTACGGGCGGCAGTGGGCAGCAGGCAGCAGGCAGCAGGCAGCGAGC
>Ga0138256_10007505_pt1 | contig 11496 bp, 9 predicted proteins | sample KNB2016incub_MG_FD_105486 | JGI IMG/M metagenome (GOLD analysis project Ga0138256, IMG submission 105486) | Active sludge microbial communities from wastewater in Klosterneuburg, Austria - KNB2014incub_MG | ecosystem: Engineered > WWTP > Activated sludge > Unclassified | place: Austria...
AAAATGGGGCGTCGCAAATACGGCGACTACCAGCGCCGAGGTGGAAGAACTGGCCGGACTCGAAGGTTTTTTCGATGTGGTGGTGACCGATGCGCCGTGCAGCGGCGAAGGCCTTTTCCGCAAGGATGCCGATGCCGTCCGCGAATGGTCGCCGGCCAATGTGGAATTGTGCGCCGGCCGGCAGCGCCGCATCCTCGGCGCAGCAGCAGAGGCACTGGCGCCGGGCGGCTTGCTGGTGTACAGCACCTGCACCTACAACCACCTTGAAAATGAAGACAACACCGCCTGGCTGACCCGGACCTTTGATCTTGAATATCTTCCCTTGCAGGTGCCGGCCGAATGGGGAATCGATGCAACCGGGGGAGGCTACCACTTTTTCCCGCACCGTGTGCGCGGCGAGGGTTTTTTCATCGCCGTTTTTCGAAAAAAAGCAGGCGCCGAAAAGCGACAGCATCCGGCATCGGGGTTCAAAAGCATAAAACCACTCGCCAAAGCCATGATCCCGGAAGCAACACGCTGGTTGCAGCCGGAAGCCGAAGTCCGGTATTTCCAAACAGCCACGGGCGAAGTGCTCGCCTTGCCCGCCGCCCTCGAAACCGATTATCTGACCCTCGATAAATACTTAAAAGCCAAATGGTTCGGCACCCTGGTCGGCGAATTCAAAGGCAAGGATTTTATACCTGCCCACGCCCTGGCATTGAGCAGGCTGGTCTCCCCTGCCCTGCCGGCCATCGCTCTGGAACGCGACCAGGCGCTGCGTTTTTTGAAAAAAGAAACCTTCGACCTGCCGTCGGATACCGCGCGTGGCTGGACGCTGGCTCAATACCGCGGACTGAACCTCGGCTGGATGAAAGTACTGCCGGGACGGATGAACAACTACCTGCCGCCCGAGCGCAGGATTCGGATGGACCTGGGTTTTTGATGCCGGCCGGTCAGAGTCGCACGATTTTACCCGTTCGCACTTCCGAACCTATCTTCAATCGCCACACGTACAGGCCGGCGGCAGGAAAGGTCGCAGCAGGCACTTCCAGCAGTTGATTGCCGGCGCCCAGTGTTTTTTCACTGTAATAAACCGCCCTGCCCGATGCATCCAACAGTTCCAGCATGCTCGTTTCGATCTCTCCGAGCCGCAGCGGAAAATACACGCCTGCATGGGTCGGGTTGGGCATTGGCGATAGCGCATCGCCCACAACCGGGACGTCGGTCCGGTCCGCAAAACCGAGTTCCAGCCGACGCACCAAACCACCTTCCGAATAAACTTCAGGGCGCATCCTGTCCGATGCAAGAGCGGCCACGTTCTGGAGTCGCCCTGCCTGCACGGCCCTGACCCGCAGACGAAGCAGGTCTTCATCCGGCAAAACAGTTTGCGGCAGCGCATTGAACCAACTAAAATGCAGCACCCCGGGCCGGGGTTGCGCCCAGGCCTGTTCGTCCAGCCCTGCCAGCACCCCGGGGGCAACCTGCTGTATTTCAAGGTATTCGGGATTAAAAGTCAAAACAAATTGCATCCCAAGCCAGTTGCCGCCTGCTTCGGGCCGCACCACAATGTCTTTTGTCTCGCCCCGTTCAAAAGTCCAGTCCGGCAGCAGCAGCGCCGCCGAAGAGCGTTCATCCGGGTCGGAATCATTGAGATTGACCGTGGCACTGCCGTTGACATCCCCGACTTTATAGCCATAAAGTGTGTCGCGCGCCGGGCCGGTACCGGGGTAATTGTTCACCACCAGCGTATCGGAAAACGGTGTGGAAAATGGATTGGCGGGATCGGAAAACACGACGTTTTCCGGCAAAAAGCGCCAGGAAGTATTGTTCGGAAAATGGTTATAAATGCCCAGGATAAGTTTGCGCAGTTCCACCACGTCGAACGTGGTAACCGAGTTGCTTCGGTTCGCGTCGGCAGCCAGTATTTTCCAGGGCGCATTGAGTGGTTCGAGGTTCAATATGTGTTTGGTAATCAGCACCAGGTCGAAGGTGGAAACGCCGTTGAGCGGATTGTCGTCCTTGCCGGCCCATACGCGGTAAGAATCACCCCCGTCGATGACACTGCCAAACTCCACACATGCCTCCTGCATTGAATTGGCAAACAATTCTACTATGTTTTCCTGATACCCCACCTGCACCTGATCCAGGTCCGAGCTGTCACTGACGGTTTTGGTACAGGCAAACAGGGATTCGCCACAAATGCCGTTGCAATTGCCAAATACATCCTGTATGTCAACAAAGGTGGTACAGGAATTGGTGTTTCCGGCGAGGTCCCGCACCCATAGTTCTACCGGCTGCGGTCCCAAATCGCAACAATCTATAAAAACCGAGGCAACGGGTTCGCCGTTGGTATTGACTGGAAAACCACTGCCGTCGCCCGCCCGGCGAACGGAAATTTGCAACTGGTTCACCGGCGTGTTGTCGTCCGATGCGTTTTGTACCAGGTCAACAGCCCATACGACGGCCAGTCCGCTGGGGCCAAGATTTGAAACCAGGTCATTTTTGCAAACAATTACCGGCGCTACGCAGTCGCGCACCACGGTGATGCTGGAACAGGTGTCCGCCCATCCTGCATTTTCAACCAGCCAGACGACGCGGAACCTTCTCCCCGGAATTTCGGGTGTGGTGAACTGGTCAGGATGGGCTTCGGTAGTCCATTTGAGTTCGGTTTGCAAGGTGTCGCCGAGGGCGGTTTGCTGCAATGCAAAACGGTATTTGTCGGCGCCCGGTACCGGTCGTGCATCCATCGCAAGGCTGGTGTCGGCAGCATAACCGGGATTGGCCGCGTTGTTGAAAAAAAACCTGCCGGACGGCGGCATGCTGTCACTGTTCAGCACCGATTCGAAGGAGCCGTTGCCATCCAGATCGAGAAAAAGCAGGCACCGGATTGTCGCACCGCCGCAGGTGTCCAACACCCGAAATTGCAGTTGGGCCGGTGTTTCTGACAAATCCGGTTCGCCGGGCAGCGGGTCCCACCACAAGGCATTGTTCCAGAGTAAACTGTCGTTGGAAGTAAGGTCACAAAGGGTATCTGTGCCGATGTTACAATTCAGTGCGACCGGGCACTGGGAATAAGTTTTTCCGGTCGATAGCAGCCACAAGGCCAGAACGGCAGAGGCGAGTTTCCAATTGATCATGGGATTACGATATTTTAAATGAAATTAAAAAAGAAGGTATCTTAAACGGTTGATGAAGGTTAATATAAGTTTATCCGGTTGATATTTTGATCCAAAAAGAACACAGATTTAGCCATTTTCTGCCCTTGTTGGTGTCCCCGCCAACAAGAAGCGGTAGCATGAGCGGTTTACTTTAGCACCCACTCCGCCGTTTGCAGTTGGCGGGGACGCCAACAGCGGCAAACAAAAACAAATTCACGATTTGATAAACCCCCGTGCTTTAGCCGGGGGATCGCAGCAACCAAAACCAGGAGGGGTTTTAACCCCAAAGCGCACATTTCGGGTTAAAACCCAACTGCTTTTGATTCGTTTCTTTTCCCCCGGCTAAAGCACGGGGGGTAATCAAAAACATGAGTTATTTTTTGAGCGATCCTTATCAACCTTTTAAGGCATGCAATTTAAGATTTTCATCAAAAGCGCGCAACCTTTTGAACCGTGATTTTTTCGCCTGCCTGCACCTGGCAGTTAAAAATACCCGACGTGGGGAATGCCGAAGCAGGGATTTCCAATATTTGAGGTCCTGCATCCAGCATGTTTTCCAATTGAAAAACCACCTTTCCCGTCAGGTCAGTCAAGCGTACACTCACGACGCCTGCCTGTGCCAATTGAACCGGGACTTGAACACCCGCCGAAGTGGGATTGGGTTGTACGGGAAAAATGGCTGTCGTAAGTGCTGATGGCAAGAATGATCCGAACCGAAATTGCAAGGGCCGGTTGCCGTCGTTCGGAGTGTACACTTCAGCGACAAGCCTTTGTCCGGAAATTTGCAGTACCTCGCTGAGCCGGACGGGGCGCAAGGCCTTCAGACGCAACAGGAACAAATTTTCACCGGGCAATAACAGGCGTGGTTGCACCCCGACCCAGCTAAAATTCAGGATGCCCGGCTCCGGCTGTGCCCACGCATCGCGATCAAAGTCCGGCAATGTACTACTCGCCAGTACATCCGCCTCCAGCGCATTGGGGTCAAAACGAAGTCCCAATTGAAAACCGGACCATTCGGCGGTTGCTCCGGTTTTTACCGGCACATCGAAGCTGGCTCCCGCCGGCAATTCCAGGTCAGGCAATTCCAAAAAGACCGGAAGTCCCCGTGGTTCCAGAGACGCAACATCCTGTGGGACAGGACTGGCCGAGCCGTTCACGTCACCGGTTTTTACGGCGCTGAAAAGTATTTCGGACGGGTAGTCTTCCAGTGAAGTTGTGACAAAAGAAAACTCCTGGGGACAAAAGCCCGAAAACGGATTGGCCGGAAAAACACAATCCGAAGGAAAGAAACGCCAGGAAGTGTTGGCGGGCAACTTGTTGTAAATGCCCAGTATCAGTTTCCGGATTTCCACCATATCGAACGTGGTGATCGAATTGCTTTTGTTGGCATCGGCCGCTATCCATTTCCAGGGAGCATCGAAGGGTTGCACGCCCAGTATGTGCCTGGAAATTTGCAACAAATCAAAGGTGCTGACGCCGTTGAGTGGATTGGTATCGCAGGAGGCCGTCAGGGAAAAGGAACCGACCGGTGGTAAAAAATTCAACATGCCGCAGCCCTCGGGTTGCATGGACAAAGGTTGTATTTTGAATTGCTGACTGGTATCTACCCATATCATTTTGTAGGTTACCGGTTGCACGACTTCATCTGCCCCCCAAAAGGTGCGGGAACAAAGCAGGGGTACCTTGTCGCACACCCCGATATCGTCCATGACACTCAGCAAAACCTCGCACGCGCTGGTATTGCCGAGGCGATCCCTGGCCCACACCTCTGCAAACTGGGAATCAGGCTGCTCGCAATCGTATTCCAGAGCAACCACCTTGTTGCCCGCCGAATCCAGCGGAAAACCGGTACCTGCACCGGATTTCCGCATGGAAAATTCAAGCAGCGGAAAAGGGGTCGAATTGTCTTCTGCGCTGATGAGCAGGTCCGTCAAACTGACGCTTGCCTCCCCGGTGCCGTTCAGGGATACCGTCCATTCGGGTTCACAGGCCAGCGAGGGTGATTGGCAGTCTTTGATTCGGAAACTATGTTCGCAGTATTTGACCACGCCATCCTGTTCGATCCGCCACTTGATGTGGTGCCGGCCTTCCGGCAAGCGGGGTGTGACAAACGAACTGCCGGTCTGCCAGCACAGGCGCGCGATCAGGGTATCCCATGAATTGGTTTGCTCTAGTGCAAAACCGAATTTCAGGGAATCCGGCACCGGGCGTTTGTCGAATTGTACCGCATCACCGCCGTTGTAATTCGGGTTGAAAGCGTTTTCGGCAAAAACAATACCCGCCGGCGGAAGTGCATTGCTGGATACGGCCGTCTCGCGCAGGTTGTCGTTGTCGAGATCGAGCAACAGTACATAGGAAATACTGACATTGCCACCGTCGGGACATGGCACCACTTTCAAATTGAACTCGACGACACCTTCGTACAGGTCATCCGTACCAATGGTTTGGCTCCAGGTGTAGGGCGGCGCTTTCCAGAGCAAGGGGTCATTGTCCGATAGATCACAAACGACGGGACTGCCTTGCGGGCAATTAAAAATGGAGGGACATTGAGCAAGGGTCGCAGCCATCGGCGCAGCGGCGAAAAGCAAGGTAAAAAGTTTTCTCATGAGATGGTTTCATTTGCATGACCAAATAATGTTGTGGTTATTGAGTTTAGAATGAATCGTTTAGATTAAAAAAACTTCCCTTCAAAGTGATTTCAAATCCTGTAACTGACTATTACAGGCTCGAAATTACATTTTTTGATCCAAACATACAAAAACAAAGAAGCCCTGTCGGCCGGATGGCTGACAGGGCTTCTTTGTCAAAACAGGCTGATATCTGTTCTTATTTACCCATGACTTGTTTCATGATGGCGCCGATTTGTGCCGGTGATTCCACCACATGGATGCCGTTTTCGGCCAGGATGCGCATCTTGGCTGCTGCGGTATCATCCGCTCCGCCGACAATGGCGCCGGCGTGGCCCATTTTTCGGCCTTTGGGAGCCGTCTGGCCGGCGATAAAACCCACCACCGGTTTCCTGTTGCCGTCGGCACGAATCCAGCGGGCTGCTTCGGCTTCGAGTCCGCCGCCGATTTCGCCGATCATGACGATGCCTTCCGTTTCCGGGTCGTTCATGAACAATTCCACTGCTTCGCGGGTGGTGGTGCCGATGATCGGGTCGCCGCCGATACCAATGGCGGTGGTGATACCCAATCCTGCTTTTGCGATCTGGTCGGCCGCTTCATAGGTCAGTGTGCCGGATTTGGAAACCAGCCCGATCGGGCCGCGTTTGAATACAAAACCGGGCATGATGCCTACTTTAGCCTCGTCGGGCGTGATGATGCCCGGGCAGTTCGGACCGATCAGGCGTACCCCTTTGTCCGAGATATAAGCCTTGGCGCGGATCATGTCCTGAACCGGGATTCCTTCCGTGATGGCCACGATTACCTTGATGCCGGCTGCGGCGGCTTCGATGATGGCGTCGGCAGCGAATGCCGGCGGCACGAAGATGATGGTGGTATCTGCGCCGGCTTTTTTTACGGCATCTTCCACTGTGTTGAATACCGGAAGCCCGAGGTGCGTTTGGCCGCCTTTTCCCGGAGTGACGCCGCCCACCACGTTGGTACCATAGGCGATCATTTGTTCGGCGTGGAAGGTTCCTTCTTTTCCCGTAAAGCCCTGCACTATGATGCGGGAATGTTTATTGACTAAAACAGACATTTGAAATTGAATGCGTTATTTAGCGTCCTGAATGATGTACACATCCTCATCGCTTCGTTTCATGTAATAGTGTTCGCGGGCGAATTTCTCTTTGGTCAGTTCAAAATCTTCCGCTTCCTCGTTGGCTTCCTTGATTTTTTCCTGGTAAAAAGCCTTGTCTGCTTCCAGGCGTTGCTGTGCCCGGTGCAGTTTGAACTGCGTCCAGGCACTGTGCCGGTCGATAAAAATCATGATAAAAAAAAAGACAACCAGCGTCAGATAATATCGGTTTTGCAGCGGGGCCGGCAGATATTGCCAAAGCGTTTGCCAGGGATTGGTCGGTAATGCCATGCTCATTCAGTTGGGTGAACTGATGTGGTATCGGGTCGGCTCAAAAGTAGCAGGTTTCAGGCAATTGGCATTCAAAATCTTTTTATGCCGATGTTGCCGATGCCAAACGGTCGATGGCTGCCGACAAACGGCCGAATATGGCGTCGATGTCGCCGATGCCTTCGATGCGCTGACTTTTGCCTATGGCAGCATAAAAATCAAATACAGGGGAAGTTTCGTTCTTGTAAACGTTGATCCGGTTGCGAATAATGTTTTCGTCCGAATCGTCGGCGCGACCCGATGTTGCGCCGCGCAGTTTGATGCGCTGAATGATTTCTTCGTCATCCACTTGCAAAGCCAGCAGCGCAGTGACGGCTGTTTGCTTTTCGACGAGCAAAGTATCGAGTGCTTCTGCCTGGGCGATGGTGCGCGGAAAGCCGTCGAAGATAAAGCCGCGGGCTTCGGGATGCGCCTCTACCTTGTTGCGCAACATACCGATGGTCACCGAGTCAGGCACCAGTTCACCTTTTGCAATGTAGGATTTTGCCTCCCGTCCGAGCGGGGTGTCGTTGCCCATTTCATACCGGAACAAATCGCCGGTACTGATGTGGATCAAACCATATTTTTCAATGAGTTTTTGGGCTTGCGTGCCTTTACCGGAGCCGGGCGGGCCAAAGAGTATCAGGTTAATCATAGTAAATTCGAAAATGCGTAGCGTAGACTTTGGTGTGGTTGCAAGGGGGGAATGTGTACAGATTATTCAAGGAATGCGTTGGCTTTTCCAAGCCGGGCAGCAGCCAATTGGCAATCGCTTTTAGTCGATGGATTCGATCATGGGCGCGCAAAAAAGCCTGGCAAAATTAGGAAGCCCCTGTTTTTTCACTAAACTTTTTAAACGAGATTTTGAAAAGGTTGATTTTGCATAAAAAAGCACCTGTTTCAAAATATTATTTTTATCAATTTGTTTTTTTCAAAACAATGCCACTGTATTGCAAAAGGCAGATTTTCAAAAACCGCGCCCAATCTGATTTTCGGCCCTTTCCTGTCAAAATTCCCTGAACCGGTATCGCTCGCCATACTCCCGTATCCAGACCAGCAAGCGCTCCACATCTTCGGGCCGGAACAACTCTGTGCCGGGGTTCATCGTGGCTGCCGTGCCGCAGGCCACGCCGGTTTGTGCCATCTCGCGAAACGACTTGCCCTCACTGAGCGCCCACACCATGCCGGCGACCATACTGTCGCCCGCGCCCACCGTGCTTCGCTTTTGAGCCGGCGGCGCCGGGATGTGTTCGAATCCATCGCGCGTCACCAGCAAGGCGCCTTGGGGGCCAAGGGATACCACCACCACTTCACATTTGCCCTGCCGGATGATCTCCAGTGCGGCATCGTCTACCTGGTTCATTTCCAGCTTATCGGCGCCGACCAGCGCGCTGAGTTCGCCCAGGTTGGGTTTGAGCAGATACAGACCCTCGTCCGCGGCAGCCTGCAAAGCGGCGCCCGAAGTATCCAATATGAACCTGGCATCGATTGTCTTGGAGAAAGCAGCGAGTTTTTCATAGTAGTTTTCCGGCAATCCGGGTGGAAGGCTTCCACTGGCTACCAGGTAGGCAGGTTGCAATCGGGCGATCATTCCAAGCATGGCATCCGCCTGGGGTTCTGTTATTTCCAGTCCGGGCATGGTGAACCGGTATTGCAGGTTGGTGGATAGCTCCGTCACGGAAAAATTCTCGCGGGTTTCTCCCGGCACCGGATGTACGGCAATGTCCACACCGGCTTCCTGGAGCAAAGCCTGGAGCCGCAATCCTGTGGCGCCGCCCGAAGGGAATAAGGCAGTGCTGCTGCCGCCGAGTTTGCGGATACCCTTGGATACGTTGATGCCGCCGCCGCCCGCGTCGAGTTGCATCGGGGCGCAGCGGAGTTTTTGTTCGGGTACCAGTTTTTCGATGCTGCTGCTCTTGTCGAGCGCCGGATTGAGTGTGAGGGTAACTATTTTCACCGGGGAATCAATTTTTCAAAAGCCTTTAAAAAATCTGCGTTTGTTTTGCCGCTCGCAATGATACTCAAACTTGACGAAATCAATCTGAAAGAAGCCGCGCACCGGCTGGCCGCCTGCGACGATGCGCTGGCACTGGTGCTCAACAAATACGGCTACCCGCCGCTATGGGCCCGCGAACCGGGTTTTTCAACGCTGATCCACATCATTCTGGAGCAGCAGGTATCACTGGCTTCTGCAAATGCCGCCTTTCAGCGCCTGAAAAATAATCTGGGTGAAGTTGCACCCGGCGCATTTCTGGCACTTAATGATGTAACGCTGCGCAACATCGGTTTCAGCCGGCAAAAAACGTTGTACGCCCGTTCGCTCGCCGAGGCGGTTTTGTCCGGAGATTTCGACCTCGACAAGCTCGCATTGCTGACCGACGATGCGGTACGATATGAAATGAAACAACTCAAAGGCATCGGTGACTGGACCGCAGATATTTACCTTTCGGAATGCCTGCTGCGCACCGATATCCTGCCCAAAGGCGATATTGCCATGCAGGAAGCTTTCAAAGTTTTAAAAAACCTGCCCCGGCGACCTCTTCATCCCGATTTTGAATCGGCTACCCAACACTGGCGCCCCTGGCGTAGCGTGGGTACGCGGATGCTCTGGCATTTCTATCTTTGCGAACGCAACAGGCCATAACCCTTCTCTACCCCCTCCAAAAAATAACCCCAGTGCCCCCAATGACCTAAATGACCCTTATTACCCTTAATTACCGTCACACAAACTCCCGCTTGTATGTCCGACTTTTTCAAAAATAAACGTGTGTGGATCACTGGTGCGTCTTCCGGTATCGGCGAAGCCCTCGCCCTGGCTTTTGCGGCGCACAGCGCCCATCTTATCCTTTCTGCCCGCAATGAACAGGAACTCAATCGTGTTGCCGCCGATTGCCTGAGTGCGGGCGCTGCTTCTGTGCTGGTGCAGGCACTTGATCTCGGTCAGCACGATGCCATACCGGGTGTCGTTCAAAAAGTGTTGCAGCAGGTTGGGAAAGTGGATGTATTACTCAACAACGGCGGTATTTCGCAGCGTTCGCTGGCCAAAGACACCTCGCTGGAGGTGGACAAGAAACTGATGAACATCAATTTTTTCGGCACTGTAGCCCTGACAAAAGCCTTGTTGCCCAATATGTTGACACATCAATTGGGGCACATTGTGACCATTACCAGCCTGACCGGCAAATTCGGCTCACCCATGCGTTCGGCTTATGCTGCCTCCAAACACGCTTTGCACGGCTTTTTTGACAGCTTGCGCGCTGAACTCGGCAACACACCGATTAAAGTGACGCTTGTTTGTCCCGGTTTTGTTCGCACCAATGTGAGTGTGAATGCACTCACCGGCGACGGCTCCAAACAAAATAAAATGGACGATGCGACGGATCATGGTATGGAACCCGACAGGCTGGCTCAAAAGATCCTGCGGGCCATTGAAACCGGCAAGGAAGAAGCCAATTTTGGAGGCAAGGAAGTGCTGGGAGTGTATTTGAAGCGTTTTTTCCCGGGCTACTTTTCCCGGTTGATCAAAAGTGCCAAGGTCACCTGATACCTTGTCCCCCGAAGCCTTTGGCATCCGGGCAATCCGGTTTGGCTATTTCACCCGGGTAGTAGCCAGCAATTTTTTAATGCTGTAGCGGCCGCTGCCTTTCCCTGCCAGCATCAACAAGCCCCCCATAATGGCAATGTTCTTCATGAACAGGATGCTCTGATCCCGCAATTCTTCTTTTGGGCAATTCCAGAAATCGTGTACGATAAAGGTCACCGGAGCCCAGTACATCAGCAGGAGTATGGCGCCGAGCGTGGACCGATAACCGAACAACACCATCAACCCACCCGAGACCAGTAAAAAAATGGCGCCATGCAGCAGAAAATCCTGGTTCCAGGTGACATGGTGCAGGGTCATGGCTTGTTTTGTTTTGTCAAAATAAGCAATGGAGTCGACTGCCTCAAATATGAAAATTGTGGCCAGAAAAATTCGCCCAATCAGATCGGTAACGTCGCGCATAAGCCCTGCCGGTATTGCCCGGATAGTTAGGTTATTTAAAATTTGACCAAGATACAGGCCGCGAAGGTAGCGCAAATTATTTATCCTGTGCCCTCACCCCTCTCACACACTCTCCCCCCCTCACACACTCTCTCACTCTCACGCCCTCTCTCACCCCCTCACGCCTCTCACACAAAAAAAAAGCCCCCCTCCAACTTTAGGAGAGAGGCCATCCCAAAAACCGATTTTAAAGTATGTGCTTGTAAAATCGATACCTGGCGATTCTTCAACAGTCGGCTCGTGACTGCTTTATTGCTTCAGGAGTTA
>Ga0138256_10007507_pt1 | contig 11493 bp, 6 predicted proteins | sample KNB2016incub_MG_FD_105486 | JGI IMG/M metagenome (GOLD analysis project Ga0138256, IMG submission 105486) | Active sludge microbial communities from wastewater in Klosterneuburg, Austria - KNB2014incub_MG | ecosystem: Engineered > WWTP > Activated sludge > Unclassified | place: Austria...
CGCCTCGTGAATTGGTCAAAGAATGGGTGACCGCAGATTTGCAGCCATTGCTGGAGAAGATCGGCAGCGGTCGCAATTTTGGCCGAGGGAAGAAGGTTTTCAACGACGCTCAATGCATCGCCTGCCATCGTTACGGTGATCAGGGCGGAGCCGTTGGGCCGGACTTGACTGCAGTTGCCACACGGTACAAACGCCAGGACCTTTTGGAAGCATCGACCGAGCCCTCTAAAGTTCTCTCAGAGCAATACACGAACACAGCCATCGAGACCACAGCGGGCCAGGTGATGATCGGTCGCATCACGGAAGAGACGGACGACCATGTCGTCCTTCGCCAGAATCCATTGCAGCCGGAAACCGTGACTGTCAGGAAATCGGAGATTGAATCGCGACAGCTTTCAAAGACGTCACCGATGCCGACAGGACTTCTCAACACGTTCAGCCAGGACGAGATTCTGGATCTACTGGCGTACCTGGAATCTTTTGGCGATTCAAAGCATCCCAATTTCGCGAGATAGGCAGAGAGTATTTTAGAACTCGCGTTACCTTCAGATCACGACTGGAACAAACCTGGCGGAGCGGAAGAACTCGGTCGATGAGATCAATTCTTGGCGCCACAGAAGTGACTAAAGGCAGTCATGAGACATCGCGATGAGCGATCCATTGGGAAGACCCTCTGCGACTGCCGGAACATCGACAGAATTGCCTCTCGCGTTGACCGGCAGTACCATAGCTCAAACGGCGACAGAGCTTTTAGACAGAATTAGCCCAAAACGTCATGTCACATTCGATGTTGATTTTGATCTCACACGCTAAGTCTGTCGTCTTCTAAATCACCAGTATTGACCTCAATCGAGACCATTCTATGACTAACGCCTCGCGCAAACGTACATCACAGTACGCCAACCTGCCATCAGACGTGGTGAATTCCGAAACAAACATGGGCACCAGTCGTCGTAAGTTCTTGAAGACTGCGGGAGCGGCAACGTTTGGTGTACCGTTCATCATTACTTCGTCTGCACTCGGGAATGCAAATCGTCCTGCCGCTAGTGACCGAATCGTGATGGGCGGCATTGGCATTGGCAACATGGGACGCGGTGACCAGGGATCGTTCCTCGGGCGCGGCGATGTGCAGTACATCGCCGCATGCGATGTACGCGAAAAGAATCGCGAGGAATCGAAGGCCCGTGTTGATGATCGCTACAAGAACAGAGATTGTCAGGTCTACAACGATTTCCGCGAACTGCTCGCCCGACCGGATATCGACGCAGTGCATATCGCGACGCCGGATCATTGGCATGCACTGCTGATGATCGAAGCCTGTCGAAACGGGAAGGACGTCTACTGTCAGAAACCTGAAACGCTGACACTGCGGGAAGGTCCGCTGATGATTGCGGCGGCTCGTCGGTATGGTCGTATTGCCTCAGGTGGAAGCCAGCGCGTCCTGGGCGATTACCGCCAGTACGTCGATCCCGCCTGGGCTGGTGAGTTCGGGACCATCAAATCAATCAACGTCAGCGTTGGTCCACTGCCGCAATTGTGCAATCTTCCGGAAGAACCGATGGAAGAGAAGATTGACTGGGACATGTGGCTTGGGCCAGCAGCGTGGGCACCGTACAACTCAAAGCGTTGCAGCGGTAGTTATTCCATTGACGGCGCCAGTTGGCGGTCGTTCAGCGATTACTCGGGCGGTGGCATGACTGACTGGGGAGCACACCACTTTGGAGGTGCGACCTTTATTTGTGATGTTCGCGAACTGCAACCGACGGATGTTATTTACAACGACACCGCGGAAGGAAAATGGCTGGATTACAAATACGCTACTGGCCTGTCGATCCATCACAACAAGCCTCGCACGGGAAATCTCCATATCGAAGGGACTCCAGGCGAACAACTGGCTCCGAGGCCCGTCCCTGCTTACAAAGGAAACGGCGACATTTACGGGGATTTCATCGAATGCGTGAAGACGCGTGAATTGCCGTTCCGTGACATCGAGAAAGCAGTCAATACCTGCGTGCTGGCTCACCTGGGCAACATCGCGTATCAGTTAAAACGATCGCTGAAATGGGACTCCGCCGCACAGAAATTCGTCAATGATGAGGAAGCCAATCGCATGGTCGATCGCGGTCGCCGTGAACCATGGCAACTGTAGTCGGCGAGACCTGCCAGCGTTTCAGTAGTAGCCTTCACCTCCACGGCTTTTTCAAACTCATACCGCAATCAAAATAGAATTAAGGACGTTTCCCATGCTGGACCATGCCTTTGAAGCTCTCAAAACATTTGATTTCGGAACTCCGCTCAGCGATGTTCAGGCGATTGAAGATGCGTCGGTCTCTGCTCATATAGACGCAGACATTCGCAAAGACATCGAGCAGCGATTGATTGCTGCTTTAGGATGGGATATCTCCCGCGATGCCAAAGACTACGTGTGCCGAAAGTTGGCGATGGTTGGTTCTGCGGCGGCAGTGCCTGCAATTAGCGATCTGCTGTCGAACGAAGGCAATTCTCATTTGGCGCGCCACGCACTGGAACGGATTCCTGGACCGGAAGCCGCAGCCGCTCTCGCGACAGCCGCCAAAGATCTATCAGGAAAATTGAAACTCGGCGCGATCGGTTCGCTGGGTGTGCGAGGCGAAACGAATGCAGTCGCAACTTTGGCCAGCCTGCTCAAAGATCAGCACGCGACCGTTGTCCGCGCGGCTGCGTTGTCGCTCGGAGCAATCGGCGGGACTGAATCTGCCGCCGCATTGCAAACGGCACTCAAGGCCGCGAGTGCTGATTCGAATTCATTGATCGATGGCTTGCTGAGCTGTGCGGAATCACTGGTCAAGCAGAAGCGGGCGACGGAAGCGACGGCGATCTATTCATTTTTGTCTGACGACGACCAACCGCGACTGGTACGACTTGCGGCAACGCGGGGTTTGTTGACGTGTGCTGAGGCATAGTACCCCTCGAAGTTGTCGCACAGGCAGCTCGTCTGAGATTTACGAAATTGACACAGACGCGACGCCTGTTCTACGGTTCATCATTCCAATTACCGACAGGGTAAACCATAAATGAAACATCAACGACTGACCTGCCTTCTCCTGGGCATTGCAATGTGCACCGTTCCATCACTCGCACAAGCGGAGAGCGACGCATTGGTTTCGCAGATTGTCAAACTGCTGAGAAATCCTGACCGCGAATTCCGCGCGGCCGGGCTGGATGCCATTCGCACATCGGCTAAGGGCACTGAACACACGAAAACGTTCTCAGCAGAATTGCCAAAACTTGATGCAGAAGCACAGGCCGCGTTGATCACAGCATTGGGTGATCGTGGCGACGTCGCCGCTCTGCCAGCCGTGCTGGAGCTAGTGTCGAGCAGCAAGGAGGAATCAGTCCGCGGCGCAGCTTTGGCCGCATTGGGCGAAATCGGAAGTGAGTCGGAATTACCAGTGCTCATCAATGCGTTAGGCAGCGGAGCAAATTCCGAGCAACAGGCGGCTCGCATGGCTTTGATTCGGATGCAAAATCCGTCGGTTGCGAAGACGATTGCGAACGACTCGAAAACCGCAACGGCCAATGTGCGTGCCAAACTGATAGAAATTCTTTCTGTGCGGCGTGCCAGCAGTGAATCGCAAACCATCATTGCCGCGACAAGGGATAGTGACAGCAATGTCAGGACTGTTGCCATGAACGCACTTGGCCAGATTGGCAAGCCAGAGCATTTGGCTCAAATGCTTCCAGGCGTGCTTATGGCATCCCGCGGTGGCGAACGTGATAACGCGGAACGCAATGTTGCGGAAGTCTGCAAGCGGATCGACAATGAGAACGAACGTGGAGATGCTTTGATTGCCGCTCTGAATACGGTCGATGCCGGACAACGTGATGAACTGATGTCGCTGGTTGGTCGAGTTGGCGGAAAACGCCTGATCAGGTTTGTAGCTGACATCGCGACCGGCAGCGACGCTTCCCGACGATCCTTCGGCATCGATGCACTCAGCAAGTGGCCCGATGCCAGTCCTGCAGATACCCTGCTGGAGATCGCCAATAATACTCAGGATGCAAACGAACGTCGCCAGGCCTTCAGCGCGTTTGTCAAAGTGTGTGCCAGCCGCGATAACCGCAACGATCAGCAACGCCTGGATCGAATGAAGCAGGCCATGAAGGAAGCTCGCAACGACGAAGAAAAAACGGCAGTCATTAATCGAACTCGCACAGCCTACGACGTCGAATCAATGCGTTTTGTGCGACCTTACCTTGACCAGCCCGAGTTCTCTCAGATCGCCTGTGAGACCATCGTCGAACTGGCTCACCACCGACAGGTTCGCGATCCACACAAGGAAGAATTCGACGCAGTCCTGGACAAGGTCATCAAGCTGGCGAAGAACGAAGAATGGGTCGAACGCGCCAACCGCTACAAACGCGGCGAAACCTGGGAGAGAAAGAAATAGCCAACGCTGTGCAATGTGTACGAACGTCGCAGTCTTCTGCTGACCAGCAACCTGGCGTTCAGCGACTGGGGCCAGATCCTCCAGGGCGAACGCAGGACAGCGGCCTTGCTGGATCGACTGACGCACCATGGTGAAATCTTTGAGATCAATAGTGAAAACTTTCGCTTCCGCGGGTCGATGAGAGAGAACAAGAAGTTTCGCAAACCGATCTCCGGCAGAAGGCTTTACAAACTGGTCCATCGACCCGCAGCCAACGCTGGAAACACGCTCTCGACGTAGGCGAGTGGTGTGCGCCGAAGTAGTTCGATTTGTAGCTAAGCGCGCGTCGGTGGCGCACACCGGAGTAGGTCCTGCCGACGTAGTCAAAGTGGGCTGGGGGCGATTTCGCATCGCTTCGACCGCCAGCGGAAAAGGCCCACAGGGATGTTCATGAACATGTCAGATTTTAGCCGTTCGTCGCCTGTCGGCATGGTCAGCCGCCAACCTCAATGTCCTGCCTGACAGAATTTGTTAGAACCGCGAAGCGTTGCGTGAAGGCAATCTTCTCACACGACCAGTCGCCGAATCCGGTCATGTTACTGGAACCAATGGCGTCGAGTCCGTACCAGGATTCAGAACTTACTGAAACCCTATATCCGCTAAGACGAACTGAAACGCCGTCCTAAGAGATCTCCGTTGCATGACATGAATTAGAGCTTCAGCCGCGTCGCGAACCGCCAAGTGTTCAGATCGGCCCGATCGGTGCGAATCTTGTCTGCAGAAACGCCGTAACAAACGATACCCGTTCCTCAGTGAACCAGAAGCCACGCCGAAATTCGAAATGGCGAAACGGGTTACGTAAGTGTATGTCAAGCCGCAACCGCCTGGAGTTCAGCCGGCTGGCGCCCGTATCGAAGCTCGTGCGGGCTGTGAGATCACAAGGTTCTGTTGTGGTGTGACGACTCGTCATACGGTCGTCTGGATAATTCCCGGACTCATCACGACATCGGGCAGGCAAAGGGTTACGTCAATAAGTGAAGCAGCGGTTGCGCGAGCTCCGTGACGGAGTGTCGCGCAATCACCGACTGCCTGCTGGCAGGGCACGGTGGTGGACCTGCAACGCGGCTCTGCTTACTTCGACTGCGGCTTAGGTTGCTTTGCCTTCGTCTTCTTTGCCTCTTTGTCTGCATTCTGCTTCTTGTTCTTTTCCTTATCCTTCTTGCCGCCTTTGTCGCCCATTTTGTTGTCCTTACCGTATGGCTAATCGTCGTTTGGGAGATTCGTTATCTCCAGTGCGTGACATTGTCACCAACGACATCCGCGATGTCCAATCGACTCAATCGCTTTCATGGATATCCCGCGATAGAGATCAGGTTTTTCTCACGAACACGCTCTTCTTCGTCCAGGCCATGCGTTATCCTGTTGCTGCTGAGGCCACTGTGCCGCCTCGCCGACCGTGTGCAGAACTGCGCCACGCGCGTTGAAACAATCAGCTCCACAGAAAGCACGTATCCGAACGTTTTTTCGTGGCGCCACATGGAATAAGACCTTGACCATAGTTGTCGTCGCTGAGAAACCGTCTGTTGCGCGTGATATTGCGCAGGTCGTCGGCGCACAGACGCGGACAACCGGCTTGCTGCACGGCAATGGCTATGTGGTCACGTGGGCGATAGGGCATCTCGTGGGTCTGGCGCAGCCACATGAGATCAATCCCGAGTGGAAAGTGTGGCGTGCAGAATCGCTGCCCATGCTCCCCGACCACTGGCCGCTGTCGGTGCTTGAGTCCACTAAAGAACAGTTCAGCATCGTGAAAAAACTGATTCAGGGCCGCGATGTTGAATACGTCGTTTGCGCCACAGATGCTGGACGCGAGGGCGAGTTGATTTTCCGTTTTCTTTACGAGGCCACCGGGTGCCGCAAACCGGTTCGTCGATTGTGGATTTCGTCGCTGACTCCGAGCGCAATCAAGTCAGGGTTTCTGGCGATGAAGGACGGACGCTCGTACGACTCGCTGGCGGCGGCTGCCCGAGGTCGTGCTCAGGCGGATTGGCTTGTTGGCATGAATCTGTCGCGTGCGTATACGATCGCACACGGCGAGACTCTTTCCGTGGGCAGGGTGCAGACGCCGACACTGGCGATGCTCGTCGAGCGCGAAAAGGAAATCCGCGAGTTCGTTCCCGAAGCCTACGTCGAAGTTGTCGGCACGTTCGGCGCCACGCCCTACACCGGCACGTGGTTCAAGACCGGCGAATCACCCTCCAGCGAATCGAAGCGGCTCCCACCCGACGGCCAGAACGCGCGGGCCATCATCGATCGAGTCAAGCTCGCTGGCACGGGTATGATCGAGTCGATGACGCAGGAGAAACGTCCGATGCCGCCTCCTCTGCTTTACGATCTCACCGAGCTGCAGAGGCACGCCAATCGTCTCTGGGGATTCAGTGCCAAACGAACGCTCGAGCTCGCGCAGGCGCTGTACGAGTCCAAAAAACTCCTCAGTTATCCCCGCACGGATAGCCGACATTTGTCGTCGGATGTAGCCGCAACGTTGCCGCAGGTGGTTCTGACGATTCGGGGTGCCTATGAGACGCAGCTCGCCAGGGGGACAGGCACGCGCGTGTTGGGCCGGCGGTTCGTGGACGACGCCAATGTCACCGATCACCATGCGATCATCCCCACGACGACGAACCCGACACAGGTTTCGCTCAGCAGCGATGAGCGACGCATCTATGACCTTGTCTGCCGTCGTCTGCTGATGGCATGGCATGAGGATCATATCTCGGCGATCACAACGGTCATTACAGCAGTCACGACATCAGTGGCAGCGCCTCTGACTGCTTCCCCTGCCAAACCACCCTCGGCTGCCGCCACCATTCCTGTCATTGATCACTTCCACACTGTTGGAACCGCTGTGGTCCAGCTCGGATGGAAAGTCCTCGACATCCCTTCACGCAGGAAAGACAGCGACGCCGAAGAACAATCGCTTCCGACGGGCCTCGTCCAAAATGCCTTACAGCCGGTACGCGATGTCGTTATGCAGGAGAAGCAGACGCGACCTCCCAAACGGCTCAACGACGCGAGTCTGTTGACCGCCATGGAGACAGCGGGAAAGGCGCTCGATGACAGAGAACTCTCGCGGGCGATGAAGGATTGCGGACTGGGCACACCAGCGACTCGTGCGGCAATCATCGAGACACTGATTACTCGTGAATACATCGTGCGCGATGGCAAGTCGCTGGCAGCCACCGACAAAGGCATCCGGCTCATTGATGCGGTGCACCCCGAAGTCAAGAGCCCAGCAATGACCGGACAATGGGAAGCTCGTCTGCACGCGATCCACCGAGGTGAGTCTCAGCTACCGCCGTTTATGGCGGGGATCGAGTCGTATGTCCGCGAAGTCGTGACGCTGGTACTCGACGGCCCGCGGGCAACTTCCGGTTCGCAGGTGTTTGAGCAGACGCCCGCCACGAAACATGGTTCGCCTGCCAACTCAACTGCCAACTCAACTGCCAACTCAACTGCCAACTCAACTGCCAACTCAACTGCCAACTCAACTGCCAACTCAACTGCCAACTCAACTGCCGAGGCAACTCACAACAGTGTTCCGCCGCGCCCGCCGCTTCCTCGGGATATTACAGAGCTGCTCAAGAGTACCTTTGGCCATGCCGGTTTTCGCCCGCATCAGGAGGCCGTCTGCAAAGCCGCCCGGGACGGCGAGGATGTCCTGCTGGTCATGCCGACCGGAGCTGGTAAGTCGCTCTGTTACCAGCTTCCGGGCCTGGCACGCGGCGGAACGACTCTCGTGATCAGTCCGCTGATTGCTCTGATGGAAGACCAGGTGACAAAGCTACAAGCATTGGGCCTGCGGGCGGAACGGATTCACTCTGGCCGCTCTCGCCCGGACTCGCGTACCGTCTGCCTGGAATACCTCGCTGGAGGACTCGACTTCCTCTTTATCGCGCCCGAGCGACTGAGCGTGCCTGGCTTCCCCGAATTTCTCGCCCGCAGCAAGCCGACACTGATTGCCATCGACGAGGCCCACTGCATTTCGCAATGGGGGCATGACTTTCGCCCGGACTACCGGATGCTGGGCCAGCGACTCCCCTTGCTTCGTCCCACCCCGGTGATTGCACTGACCGCGACCGCAACGCCGATCGTGCAGCGCGACATTATCGCGCAGTTGAATCTTAAATCGGACCACCGCTTCATTCACGGCTTCCGCCGGAACAATCTCGCGATCGAAGTCGTCGAGGTTCCTCGCCCTGACCGCATGGACCTGGTCCTGAAATTGCTCGGGAATCCCACGCAACGGCCGGCGATCGTTTATGCGCCGTCTCGCAAAGATGCGGTGCAGCTCGCAGACCAGCTCGGTGAGGTCATGGCGGCCGCCGCTTACCATGCCGGGATGGCTGCGGCCGACCGTGATCGTGTGCAAACCCGTTTCCTCAATGGCAACATCGACGTGATTGTCGCCACCGTCGCTTTCGGCATGGGAATTGACAAGGCTGACGTGCGGAGCGTCATGCACCTTGCACTGCCTCAGACGCTCGAGGGCTACTACCAGGAGATCGGTCGCGCCGGCCGCGACGGCAAACCGTCCCGCGCCGTCCTGCTGCATTCTTTCATTGACCGCAAAACGAATGAATTCTTCCACGAGAAGAACTATCCGCCAGTGGCGATGCTGAAAGATCTCTTCAAACTGCTGACTGCCAGGCCGCAGCCGAAGCACGCCTTGCGGGACCGCACGCAGTTGGATGAAGACGACTTTGATCGCGCCCTGGAGAAACTCTGGATCCACGGCGGCGCGATCATTGACCCAGACGAGTCCGTGGGTCGCGGCATCAATACGTGGGCTCCATCCTACGAAGCGCAGGTTGCACACCGACTCGTGCAGTCCGAGCAGATGGCACGTTTCGCCCAGTCGCACGGCTGTCGGATGGTGCATCTGATCCAGCACTTTGGCGATGATGACGACCCCGGTACGCCCTGTGGACTCTGTGACGCATGTGATTCGTCCCTGTGTGTTGTCCAAGCCTTTCGCACGCCCACCCAAAATGAAGCCGCCATCATGAAGGCGACACTCGACTCGCTCGCGGCACTCAACAACCAGGCCGTCGGCACGCTGCATCGCAACAACGGCGGTGCGCTCACACGCCATGACTTTGAGGCAATTGTCTCCGCGATGCTTCGCAGCGGGATGGTGAGCAGTCGCCTCGACGTCTTTGAAAAAGACGGTAAAAAAATCCCGTTCCATCGGCTCGCACTGACACCACTCGGCGAGAAAGCGAACGCAGGCACGCTGGCTGCGATTCAGATCCCGGCGAAGGTTGAAACTCAGAAAAAGGGGCCGCGCTCACGTTCGGCTGCAAAACCGCGAGCCAAGTCTAAAACGCCTGACAAGTCTAAAACCCCTGCCAAATCTAAGCCGCGATCGAAGAAGAACGCGCCGCTGGCCTCGCCGCGCATTGGGAGGATCGACGCTGCACTGCGAGCGTGGCGCAAGGCTGAAGCGACAAAAAAACGCGTCCCTGCGTTCCGAATCATGACCGACAAAGTACTATTGGGCATTGCTGCGACGAGACCTGAAAACGAGACTGCCCTGCTTGCAGTCCCCGGTGCCGGCCCATCGCTGGTTAATAAGCATGGGGGGAAGATTCTTGAAATCGTTCGCGATGCCTGACCCGGGGACTCTTATCGTGGACCTGCGAGCAAGACCTGCCGGAACCACTTCCTCGCTTTCCTCCGCCGAGGGAGCAACGAGACGTAGCTGGCCGACATTACCTCAATAAATCAGAGATCAATGCTCTTTACTTTGCGACGTATCAGCTGAAACGTCCGAGAGGCTGGGCCGACAACATTTCCGTGGGACGAAATTGGCGAAATGCTTTAGCTCTGTTCTTTAACTACGGACTGGACACAGGGACCATCTGGAAATCGAAACCCATCCATGAGCCGATATTCTGGCGACACATCACATGGGATCAGCATGGGCCGGAGGGACGTCAGAAGGACTCATGCCGATGGGGATGGATCTATTTCCTGAGAGTCAAGACTGGCAAATCTTTCTATCGTCCGATGAACCGAGTCGTTCACGAACACTTTCGCAATATCATGCCTCAATCTCCGGAACCCAATGCCCCGGTATTTCGTGGGGACAGCTCGCGTCCCAATGCAACGTTTGTTTTGCTTTGTCAGCTCGCAGGCATTCGCCCGAAACTGGACATCGAAACTGGCCAACAGGTCCCATGGCACTTGAAGGATCTCCGCAAGACGTGCGCAACCTACTACGACGAACACATTCCAGAGTCTTCCATCGAGATACTTGGCCATGCCGTCGGCGGAATCACGTACCGTCATTACGCACACCGTGATCCATTGGCGTTTCGAGCGATCATGACCATTCCACAGCCATCTGCATTCCTTGCGCTCGTCAAAGGGCACGACGGCGAATATCCGTGCTGCAGACGACCATTCGTGACTGCAGATTAGAGTCGCTGGATCTGTCTTACTCCCAACGGTCTAAGCGTCGCGAATTACACGAGTCTTTCATTACGTCGGCGTGTCGGACCGGAATCGTGAATGAATTTCGGTTTCTCGCTTTGGACGTGACCGCCGGAGCAGGGACCGACTGAGTCGAACGTCGCTTTGGCCAATGTGACCGGCGCGTATTGGTGCCATGCCCACATAGCGGCGAGTTCACAGCTCAAATCCTGTCGCCACAACTTGAATCACCTATAGCTCGCCCAAATAAATTGGGGCGAGCTGTTTTCGATTGGCAGTCAACGACTTGTGTGTTCGTTGCCACCATCGACGCAGGTTCAAAACACAATCGAAAGCGTTCTTCTCACGGCCGTTCTTTTTAACTCTTGATTCCTGAAGTAAGTTATCCGGTTCAAATCCATTCGCCCGTCTCGTGAATTTTTCAACAAAAACATTATCGTTCGTCTTTCCGGAATGATTTTGGAACCGACACCTCTCTTTGACTCAATGAGGAGCAACGCTCATGGCTGATACGACCTCGATTCTCGCAGACAAACTGCACGAGTATCCCCAACAAAATGTGATCGATGGGGCCAGCGACGGCATC
>Ga0138256_10007508_pt1 | contig 11493 bp, 12 predicted proteins | sample KNB2016incub_MG_FD_105486 | JGI IMG/M metagenome (GOLD analysis project Ga0138256, IMG submission 105486) | Active sludge microbial communities from wastewater in Klosterneuburg, Austria - KNB2014incub_MG | ecosystem: Engineered > WWTP > Activated sludge > Unclassified | place: Austria...
ATTTCTGGATACACAGAGTAAGGATTTTATAATCTACAAAGCAGAGTTGCTTTCTGAGGAATCAAAGTCAAATCCAATACTTCGTACTAATGCGATAAAAGATATCGTATCGACTCTTGCATTGATAGAAGATCCTATAAAGAGAAGTGTCTATATTCAATCCACTGCAGCATTGGTCAATGTTGCTGAAGAGAATATTATAGATGCTTGTAATCTCATCTTAAAAGAGAATCTTCGCAATAAGAAATTCCAAGATCAGCGTCAAGCTCTAGAAAATGATCGCGTCATTATAAGTGAACTGGATTCTAAAATTCAGAAGCCAAAAACGCAACGCATCGTCTATTATAAAGACGAGTTGCAAGAATTGGAGTTGGCCAAAGTTATCGTAAGCTGTGCAGCGAGGAATTGGAAAGATACAGAAATATCTATTGGTGCATTTATTGTCAATAATATTGAAGACATAGAGAATTATATCACATTAGAGAATTTTAAGACTTTGCTTCAGGATCTAAAATATAGGGTAGAGGAGCGTCTCGATATTTCAGCAAATTACTTCATCAATCATCCCGATCCATGGATTCATGGGCTGGCTATAAGTCTCGCTGTACCTAAATATGAATATAGTAAAAAATGGGGTGAGCGTCACGATATATTCTTGATGAGCGATAATCAGACTGGTGATTTTTTAGATTCAGAGATCGAGCAAATAGTTAAATACCTTAAAGTAAAAAAATTTGATTTGGTGATCGCCTCCATTGATGAAAAGATCGTACAAGAGTCAGACATCGAGTCCCAAAATGATCTCATCAAGATCCGAGAAGAATATAAAAAAGTGCGAAACCAAATACATCATGAGGTTTGGTCTGCATCGGAGTAATATGGAAGTCTCAAATATTAAATTCTGTTGATAAATTTCAATGTCGTCTAATCATTTTATAACGCTGTTCGCAGACTAAATCGTCATCAATTTTCTTAGAATATAGATCAATATTTTCATCATCAATTACAGTAATGACAAATGTATCTAAACTTACAGAATATACGTCAGGTCCATAAAAAAATATTCTTTTTTTATCAGTAGTGAACGCATAATTTACATCCCTACTTGGAATTGAACTTGCGGATGCTCCTTGATAATATAGTTCATTTGCAGCTTTAAATTCTATAATTGCAAGTAATTCATTCTTAAATTGAATAGTATCATTGAGCAAACAGAGATGATATTTTTCTGCAAACCATTGACCTAATATCGCTTCAGAAATATCTCGCTCATCTTTTCTGCATGACAAAAGCACCAATGTATAAAATAATATTATTGTAAAGTTTCTCATTATCTTCGTCTATTTAATTTGTAAATAGTCCCATGCCCTGAAGGCTGATCAAAAGTGAACTGAATGTAATTTGGCTCATTGACTAATATAGTATATGGCAATGTAAATATCCATAATTTAGTATTGTCATCACTAAATTTATAAGATTCATGTTCATAATCTTTAATTATTTTGTCTTCAGGATTATAAATATAAGAAAAAGTGGAGTCTGTATAAAAATCAAAAAGAACCACATTACGTAATGAATCAAATTTACCATTTACAAGTCCTCTATTAAAATTATCAGCGATCCATTTTCCTCGAATATTCTTTCTGATGTCGAGCTCTGTTACCTTATTGCAAGAGAAAAAAATTAAAAGTAAAATGCTAATGTTTATTTTCATATTATTGCAAAATTATTTTTTGAACGCCTAAAAATTGGGAATCTGAGTATAAATTTATAAGGTAAAGTCCTGGTTTATATGTTGCCATCGATAGCTCTAAGAAATTATTGTTTTCTTCGATTTTATATTCGGATTTTTGAAGTAATTGATGGTTAGCGTTCAATAAATTTAAGCTAATATTTGATTGGTTAGGTAAGAAAATTTTTATAAAAATTTTATCTTTAGTAGGATTAGGGAATATTTTGAATTTGTTTTCCAAAGCGGACATTACTTTCTAAAGTAATTATAAGTGTACCACCGTTCGATAGTATCTGGAATTGAAGTGCCATTATTGAAGTCTAGAAATTTATAATATTTTTTTAATACAAATTCATTAGTATTGAAGGAAACTATATCATATTTGAGTGTGTCAAAAACAACTCTAGGAAATTGGGGTAAGCCTTCTTGCTGAAAGTTTATTTCATTTTTATTGCAATCAAGCCAGATATTATAGTATACAATGGAATCCCATATAGTATATTGATCAATATTATAATCATATAACTTGCTTTCATCATTAGTCCAATTCAATTCCTTAAATGCGAAACTTTGAATATTTTCTTTAACTCCATTTGTTGCGGTTAATTGGTATTCAAATATTCTCCATCTACCATAAAAATCCTTGAGATCAGCTAATTGACAATCTGATGGATATATGCAATCTTTTCGACAATCCGAAAATAAAAAAATAGCTATAATAAAATAATATAATTTCATTTTCTTAATTCTATATGCCATAAATAGTTAATTTTCAATCTATTTACATTCTAGTTAAATAGAGTTCAGATCTTGTTTCATACAAGGTATTTTGAAGTTGGTACTTATTTGTTTCGATCATTTTCATTGCATTTTTCGTTCTGTATTCTATATGATATTTATAATTATCTATATTATGTCGAGGAATGGTTATGATTGAATCTGTCTCACAATTGTAATTGATATCAAACTCAAAAACTCTAAATGAATTGATTTCCAATAGACCTTTTCGAAAAGTATAAAACTCATTTAAAATCGTTCTTTTTAAATAAATTCCATTTTCAAAATGCTGAATAAAAGTTTCACTTTTCCATGTACCATTGTATAGATGATTTTCATTGTATTCACAATCTTCTACTATTTCAATATTACAAACTTCTTTATTATTGCATGCCAAAATGCTGATAACAACTGCATAAAAAATTATTTTATTTACCATAAAATACTATTTTTTCTGATTTAATATATCCAGAGTCATATTGAGTTTGGTGAATATAAATGCCATTTTGAGCGGATTGTTGTCGAAGGTAATCTTGTATATTTGAAGCTGGAATGAATTGGGATTTGTACAACAATTTTCCATCAATGCTGAAGATAAAATGCATTTTGATTTCTCCGATTTTATCTTTATTTATTATTTGATTATAATTTAATTCAGATTCATAATCAATTTTATATCCAAAAAAATAGGGGTCTTTTTTATGATAACAGATGAGTTTTTCTGCATCTGTTTTAGACATTTCACCAGAGTACATTCGGAAAGTTTCACCATTAATAGTAGTATCATGCAAAGGATTGATGACATCTACGTACGCACATTTATAATCAACCTGAAGTTGGTTGCAATAATAAACGCTATCTGAAGAACAAAATCGATATAACTCTACTTCTCCACATTTTACAATTACTTGACATTGACGTAAATTGGAAGGACATGTTGTATTAGTACTTACACCTAAATTGCTTATTACATTTCCAATTAATTTTCTAACTTGGCTACCTTCTTCATTTACTCCGTAGCAAATATCAGCATCAAAACAATAATAACAATCTTTTCCAGTCGTAGCATTCTTTTGTTTGCCTTCAAAATGTTCTGTTACAATCTGACCTGATTTCTCTTGAGTATATACTCCATACGCACACATATATCTATAGGAGCATGATTCCCCAGTCCACTCAAATTTTTTATTTCCCTTCATAAAACTATTCAGGATAGGAATTTCAGGCATGTCTTCACAAGCTGTCCAATAGGAACAATCGTCTTTTACTACTTGAATTTGATTGACTATTTTAGTGTAGTATGCACAAGTTAAATTACAAACAGCACAAGTGTTGCAAGGCGCTTTTGGATCATATCCTCTAATATAACTTATTGGATTAGATTCCTTAATTTCAAATGCAAAATTATATTCACACTGTTCATTATCAGTAATTTTAACAGAATAAAATCCTTTAGAAAGAAAATCTCTAACGGTTGAAGTAGATCCATTTTCCCATAGGATAATAAAAGGTTTTCCTATACCTTGAGGATCAATAGTGATTTTACCTAGTGATATGTCTTTGCAAGTGTGGGTGAGATTTTCATTAAGTTTGAAGTTTTTTTCATCACATGGAACAATATTATAACACTCAGTTTTTACTTGACACCCATCAGATATTGTTACACAATAATTCCCAGGTCCAATATTGTCAATATTAAGTTGATTTGAAATAAAGCCGTTTGGCCCAGTCCAATCAATTTTTTTAAAGTTTAGGCCTCCTGTTACAGTCAAATGTATATATCCATCATTTGATAATTTGGTTTTAGGACTTTTTTTGAGGGCTGTGATCGTGAGTGGTGGTGTGATTCCACAACTAGGAAGATCAGTGTTTTCTGCTGAACAACAACATATTATAAAATTGAGTTTTTCAATACAACCTTTAGAATCAGTTGCAGAGACATAGTATGTTCCTGCACATAGATTAATTATTCTTTTATCATTACTTGTGAAATTATATGGTCCAGTCCAATTATATGTAAATTGTTCATTGTTTTTTGTTTGCAATTCAATGAATCCATCACAACTAGCAACATTCCCTTTGCATGAAGAATTATTTTTTAGATCAAAAAGTGAAACTCTCTTTTCATATTTTAATGAAAAAGTTTTTCTAACCATACAGCCTCTTGCATCTTTGACTCTGATATCATAATCTCCATCTGACAAATTATTTATAGAAGTACTGCTAGCTCCATTACTCCATGTAATTCTGTATGGAGGATTCCCATATTTAATATTGATATTTGCAGTTCCTTGATTTTCGCATAAGATAGAATAGTTCAAATCAAATTCCAGTTCTTTAATCTCAAAGCAGTTGTGCAAACTCATGCCGCAAAAATCTGTAACAGTAATGCAATAGTCTCCACTTCTTAAAAGAGAGCCCGGTATGCTAGTTTGTGGCATCCAAGTATAAGTGTATGGTAATGTACCTCCCTTGACGTTTAATAAAATACTTCCATTAGCAACTCCAGGGCAAGGCTTTAAGGATATAGGATTCCAACTTAAAGGAGAAGGTGGATTGGAATTTAGATCGTAACACTCAGTTATCTCACAGGTTGTTAACTCAGAAGTAACAGTGACACAATATCTTCCTGTGCTAAGATTGTCAATAATGGATGCAACCAATGGATCTAAACCAAGTTCTGTAAATCCTGTACTCCACTTGTAGTTAAATTTTTCGGAAGGGTTCATGCCAAAAGCGTATACAGATATTTTGCCGTTAGATTGTCCAGGACAAGGCTGCTGAATATCTGAATTTAGAAAAAATGCATCACTAGCCAATAATACAAGTTTTTCCCTTCCCTCGCAGCCATTTGCATCGGTTGCAACAAATTCATAAAAGCCTGATTTTAAGTTTAAGTATCGAAATGTGATGGGATCCTCATAATATTTATTTCCTTTACTATCCTCTAAATGCAGTGTGTATGGTGCTGTGCCCCCATATGCTGAGAACTGCCTTATGGTGATCGATCCATCAGAATTATTGCAACTCGTAGGTGGATTTGGAGTATAAGTTAGACCTAAAGTGATGATAGGGCAAGCTTCCATATTCCAGCAATATTGCAATACGCCACAAAGTGCATCAGTGATATACACACAATAAGTACTGTTGGCACATAATTGATCTACATCTTCTTTGCCATCCATACCATTAATCCCTAATTCTGATTTAATCAATCCATTTGGTCCAGTCCACTCTATATCATAAGGAGCATAGCCTCCATTGATATTTAAGTCAATTTTTCCTGTGCATTTGACTTTGTCAGATGAGGTTATTTTGATGGTGAGGTCGGAGGCGTAAAGATTTACAAAATTAAATATGAAGGTAAATATAATTATTAATTTCATCTCATTTTATTAATTAAGTATATACAATTTTTAAATTATAATTTTTCTAAGGTTAATCCAATTCTTTTAAAATTCCAATTGTGGGCCCTGTCAATAGTTTTAGATATTCATGTATAAAATCAGTAGTACCTAAATTCTTTTTAGAATCATAAAAGTTTTTTACCTCATTCATTCTTTGGTTTTGTAATATTATCAATTGTAATAAATTAAGTCCATCAAATTTGCCAGTCTCATGTAATTTTTCTAAATATGTAGAACTTAAAAAGTAATCTATTAATTTTTTTTGAGCTAGATTTTCTTTTTTTAAATTTTCATATATTGTGTATTTTATTTGCCATTCAGTACTGCTATCTACTTTCAATTCTCTATAAAGATTTAAATTATGTAATAAAAATATTTTATTAATTTCTAAGTCTATGTTTTCAATCAATAATTTAGACAATCCATCAATAATATTTTCTCTCCTATGCATAAAAATAATTTCAAATTGAATTAATTTGCAAATCGAATCGACAGAATTACTCCTAGATAATGCTATTTGATAATATTCAATAATTTTACTAGTAGTGTCAATCTCACAGTATTCAGTAGGAATATCTAAAGGATGTATTTTGCAATTAAGTGATAACTCATAGTATTTTTCACTCCAAATATTTCTATGAATAATATCTTGAGAAAATAAAAACTTAGCTGAAAATAGTAACAATAAAAAAAAAGTAATGGTTTTCATAATTTTAATTGGCTGTGAAGTGATTTTTAACATTATTAAAAGTGATTTTATTAAATTGATAAAGTGATTCTCCAGCAGTAAAAAGCATAGTGCCATTTACAATTTTAATATTTATATCACCAGGTATATTTATTTCCCAAGGTCCCATGGTAGATGTATTACTAAATTCTATTTTTGCTGATCCATTCTGTTCTGTTACATTGACATACCAAAATTCTCCACTTTTATCATATATTAAAGTATATACATTGTCAGAAGGACCTAGTGGTGTAGTTGATATTGTTCCATTTTCAATCATATTAATTCCTTTTCGAGTCGGAATTGTAATATATGTACCATCTTCAATAACTTCTTCTAAAATTTGATTTTCAATGTTATATTTATCACTATTAACAAAGCCTGTTCTGCACAAGTTATGTTGAAGTGACCAAGTATAAGTGTCTGAACATCTAGATCCTTTAATAATGTCATCACTCGGATCATCTTTAAAAGAGACTCTAACAAATTCTTTAAAATTGTTTGATTTCTTTACGAATGCCCTGTTTGTTTGAATTATTAAATCACCGGGACTATCAAAGCTGAATAAATCAAGTAGTAAAGGCTCAGTGTCTTCATCAAAAAAATCACATGCTAAAGGTAAAGTTGGATGAGGGCATCCTTTATCTTCCGGATCATCATTGGGTAATTCAACTTGATTAGGCCAAGGTTTTACATCGTTAATGTATCTTAAACCAATATTCCCCAAAATGTTGACTATCGATTTTTGTCTAGTAATATCATAAATAATACCTAAATCTGATAATTCAGGTTTGATGTCTTCAGGAAGTATAGAAAAATTCATTAATATTCATCCTCCCCAAAAATTTGGGTTAATATTGTTTGCAACAGGATTGAAAAAATTTCCATAGCCATATCTACTCCCATCTGGTGGTATAATTTTATTTATTACACCTTCTAATCCTATTTGATCAATTCCAATCAACCTTGGAATGGGTATGGAGGTTCTAGAGATATAGGCCATTTTCTTTTCACACCATATTGCAGTTGCCTTTACTTTGTCAAGTTCTTTGTTGTTTTTATCCCAAAGAATTATCTCAATATCTTTGTAGGAAGTGCTAATAGCAAATGCTTCTACCCAAATAGTTCTGGGTAGAGTCGACACAAGGAAGCTTAAATTAGTTATTTCAGTTCCTTTAGTTTTTTTCTCCCAAAATTTAATATTGCCACCATAAGTTAAAGTAACCACATCTTTACATAGACCTGGCAAGGTTCCAGATACATCTATGATAAGCTTCATCAAATCAACTTCATCTCTACCATTACCATTTATATTAACGCTTACATCATTATCAACATTATCAATATCCATGTCACCATCAGTATTGTTTAGATTTGCAACAGTAACTGCTCCTTTCCTAGTCTTTGCTGATCCTGTTACTTCTTGTCCCCCATAGTTCCCTTCAAGTCCATAGAATATACGCAACTCGGGTTTATATCCACACCCACAGTCCTCATAAATAAACTTAGGCTCTGGACCAATCAGAGCTGGAAGTGTATCAATGTTTTGAGAAGAAGCTTCATAGTACATACATACTATAACATTGAAAATAATTAATTTAGTTCTTAAATGCATAAAAAGTTGTCATTTTAAATAAAATGTTGAATTAAGTGTTGAGTATTTCGGGGTTATTGAAATAATAGTGTAAAGGAAAGAGCTTTTTTCTAGAATAAAGACTAGTTTTGTGCTGAACTAGAACATTTACTTCCTATGGTCAGAACATTTAATATCGGAAAAAAGATAAAGCAATTTAGGTTGGAGAAAAATTATTCTCAAGAAACTTTGGCTAACGAACTTGATCTCAGTCAACGAGAAATTTCTAAAATTGAAAGTAATGAGGTCGGCTTAAAAGTAGATATGTTAGTTCGGATAGCTGAAATTTTAGATAAGAATGTATCAGATTTTTTCCCTCCGCCTGATCGCCAAGTTTTTCACAATGTTACGGAAAGCCAAATAGCTTATCACAAAATCGTGAATCATAATGAAGCAAAAAACTATGAAGAACTTAGAGCGGTCTTACTCGAACTGAAGAACAGATTGGACAAAGTTGAAAGCCTTATGGCAGCAATGGGGAAATAAGTTTTTTATTCGCTGATATCTAACTCATTCCCTCTCAACCCTATACCACTCAAAGTCAAGGCATTGGTCAGTATAGCTTCCGTTGTTGATGAGGATTGGTTTATATTTTTTATTGTTTTTTGTGGGTTGATATGAAGTAGTATATTTATTTGTTTGCCTTGGGTGAATGTATTCCTTGAGCAGTAATTTATTAGCGAAATTTACTTCATCAAATCTTGCTACATCATTAATTAACTCCACTTTATCAGTATTCATGTCATAGCTATAAAAAGAATATGGTTGCTGAATTAATAGATTTGATATTTCAGAATTGCTTATTGTTTTTGAATTGTCTATGGTATTGTCCTTTATATACTTAAGTTCATCGATAGGAAATCCACGATTGGAATAGTACAATGAATAGAGGTTGAATAAACTCAAATAATCTAGCCCATTGTTGATCTTTGATTTGGGAAAGTATTCCCTTTCATCATAGACTTCATGTTGTTTTTTGCCACCATCCCAGCGCTCTCCATTCACCCAGCCTGGTACGTTGGCGCAGTCAAACAGGGGCCATTGCTTTGATCTGTCGGATCCGTATTCTGAATTCTTCATGCATAGTCCATTGCATGGTGCATTGTTTAGTAGCTTGGTGTACCATGTTTTGGGTAGACTATTATTATTGTTTTTTCCAAACAAAGTTTCATTCATCAGGAGATAAATTTGCTTATCATATTCGATGCAATTTTTGGCAAAACTTGGATTCGATTTTGGATTGGAAATGGCTTCTAGAAGCAACCAAAAATTGCCCACATTATTATCAGTTTTTAGAGTTTGTTTTAGCAGGTGCTTGTAATAGAATTTTTCTCTAAAATTGCTGTTGATTTTTCTATCATGAAAATAACTTTGGATCATTTTCATGCCATAGATTGTAGTTGAAGATTGACCTCCTTCAAAATTATTTAAATTGGTTCGCTTCTTAACTCCTAGCCAATTTTTATTCTTGATACATGCTTTCGAGAAGGGGAACTCTATATAATCTTGAGGATTCTCATCAATTCTGTTGACTAGGGCGTCGACGATTTTAGTAGCGATGTCCAGCACATGATATTCTTTTCCTTCACAGGTTTTTATTGTTGCATCTTTTGGAATAAATTTTTTGACGAATACCAATCCATTGAGTAATCCAATCACCTGATCTTGGCTTTGAAATCCTTGATGAGCATATAAAAAACAAGCTCTATCTTGAAGCTGTTTTGTACATGGACTTTTGATCATAGCATGATAAGAAGAGGTTGCATCTATATTCCATTTTTCTTCAGACGGATCATGTAATACCTCTCCCAATCCTTGTGTACCATCCTCACGGATGATGAATCCATAGTATCCATCGAGTCGCATTTGAAATGCACAATTCGGATTTGGTTTTACTTTGGCGAGCTTACTGTGTTCTCCTTTTACTCTAAATGTTTTGTCACAAACCGAGCATTCTCTACAATTTTTCTTTTGTTGATATAGTTCATTAAATATACATTGTGCCTGCATGTCCAACCTTCGTATGGCTTGTAATGCTAGGAATAGTTCTTCTAGACTGCGCTGCATTTGTTCTTTCTGTCCATATCTTCTTAGGTTTTCATATTCTGTTGCTAATACTTGAATATACCAACCTAACTGCGATGGCGTCTCCGAACTCAAATTAATGATGTTGAATCGTTTGCCCTTTGATTGATCCCAATGGACATTCTTCATGCATTCCGGATCATAAAAAGGACTGTGAGGATTATTCCGTTCACCAAAGGCAAGATCACCACTCCAAGCGACACTAATACTCGTTGCGGGAAGACTATAAGACTCTTTGCTAAAGGAACATGGGTCTTCTGTAGAACTGCCTATACCATCGTGAATACAACCAGAAGCATCACGATCTATAAGAATAAAATGACGGTAAAATGTTTCTCTATATTGCCAATATTTTAAAACCAGTCTATAGTAATCGCTATCATTATTTACAGGATGTATTGCAAATAAAGGCTTACTTATGCATATCAGCAAAAATAAAAATAGTCTCAATTTTATTTACTTTGGACAGTAAATATACAAAACTATTTGCTTTAGCTTATTTATATCTTGAAGATAGCAAATACCTGCATGATCAGTCCTGCAATGATGCATATTGGAGCAAGAACTGTACGTCTAGCACTATAGATGATGCTTTCATCCCATACATCGGGTGAAGGCATCCAACCTCCTGACATGAGTATCATGCCTAAAGCAATCAAGCCTATTCCAATCCACATGTATTTGAACTGTGATTTGCCATAAGTCATTTCTTGAAATGAATTACTTGTATTAGCCTTTATGCTTTCTACTGGTTTAGCTGTACTGCTTAATATCTGAGACGTTTTTTTTGATTTTGACTCGCTCATTTTTAATATTTTAACATTTTTAAAATTTGACTCTTTACTAATATATAATGCAAAGTTGGCCCAATTATCAGTAAAACGAAAACAACTAAGAAAAATTTTCTCAATTCTATTAATTCATACATCCAAGGTGCCACAAATCTAAGCATGAGGATGATAATACATAGAAATCCTATAGCCATTAAGGTGCTTACAATGGAGTAGATAAGTGATTGCTTTAGATAAGGCTCTGTAATTTTTTCAATAGGGGAGCCAAGGTTTTGCATTGCAATAATAACGTCTTGCCGTTCTTGCAGATATATCTTTACTAAGAAACTGGTGATGACCAC
>Ga0138256_10007509_pt1 | contig 11492 bp, 7 predicted proteins | sample KNB2016incub_MG_FD_105486 | JGI IMG/M metagenome (GOLD analysis project Ga0138256, IMG submission 105486) | Active sludge microbial communities from wastewater in Klosterneuburg, Austria - KNB2014incub_MG | ecosystem: Engineered > WWTP > Activated sludge > Unclassified | place: Austria...
ATCTGCATCGGGCGCGGACTATTCCGCGCGCCACGCTCCTCGGTGGCCGCTTCGACTTGCGGCCCAGCCTGGCGAGAGGCGAGACAGACCATCTGCATGAAGTCGTCGGCAGGAAGCAGACCGGCGCAAGTGCAGGTGAGCATCAGGCCGCCGGGAGCGACAAGCTGCATCGCGAGGCGGTTCATATCGAGATGCTTGCGACGACCTTCTTCGTATTCGAGGCGCGTGCGGATCAGTTTCGGCGGATCGAGGACCACGACATCGAACTTGCGTCCTGCCGCGAGTAGATCGCGCATGTAGATGAACGCATCGGCCTGTACGAACTTGCAGCGAACGTTGTTCAGGTTCGCGTTCTCTTTGGCCAGTGCCAAGGGATTTTCGTCGAGATCGACACCGATCACTTCCGACGCGCCGCCGAGCTTCTTCGCTTGAATCGCAAAGCCTCCGGTGTAGCAACAAACGTCGAGGACCGTGCGATCTTTGCAGTAGGACGCCAACTGACGTCGATTGTCGCGCTGGTCGCAGAAGAAGCCCGTCTTGTGACCTTCGCCGAAGTCGACGCGGAACCGCGTGCCGTATTCTTGAATGGTGACGCGCGGCGGCGTGCCATCGGATTTGAGATCCGGCCCTTCGAAGCCTTCTTGGGGCATCGTGGCCGGGCCACAGCGGACCAAGCGATGCTTGGTGCCGCAGAATGGCTCGAGCAATTGCAGAATCGCTTCAGCCCGTTGATACATCCCCGGGCTGAAGACTTCTGCCGAGAGAACATCGCCGAGCTTATCGACGACGAGACCGGGCAGGCCATCCCCTTCGGCATGAATGACGCGGTAACTATCGGTCACCTCATCCAGCTTGAGTACGTCGCGCCGCAATTGCACGGCGCGAGCGAGTTTCTCTTGCCAGAACGACTTATCAGGAATCTTGTCGCCCCAAGTGAGCATGCGGACGGCGAGCTCGGCCTTGGGATTGTAGAGCCCGTAGCCGACGACGCGGCGTTCGCTATCGATCACGCGCACGTAATCGCCGGGCTTCACTTCGCGGCCGACATATTCGATCCGCTTCCGAAACAGCAGCGGGTGCTGCCCCGCAGACTTCACTTCGATCGTCGGAATACGGTCAGGCTGTTCCGGCCAGAGCGAACGGGGAGCAAGCAGCGGGGAGACGCGCGAATCAGAGTTCATCGAAACCTGCGATCGGAAACTTAGCGATCAGTGGCAAAAGGAAAGTTGTCGTCCAGCTTGGCGGCAGCCAGTTCGACAAGGAACGTGCCGAGGCGTTCTTCAAGGAGCCGCATCATCTGCTGGGCTTTGTCGGCGGTTGCGGCGTGGGGATAGCCCGAGCCGGTGTTGCTGGTAAGTAAGTGCCACGGCCGCGTGATGCTCACCCAGCCTTTGTTCACGGCGTCGAACCGCGAACGTTGGATTTTGCCGTCGTCGGCGGCGAGCGTGCCATCTGGGTTCTTGGCGACGAGGGTCGGAAAGTAAGCCAGGCCGAAGGAAGTTTCCATTTCGCCCGCGTGGTCTTCGCGATGCTCGAAGATGCGGCTGTAGTCTTCTCCCAGCGAGTTGTACCAACTGCACAAGAAGACGTGGCCATCGACCTTGTCGCACAACTCGCGCAGCAGCGGCTTCATGTCGTTGCCGCCGTGGCTGTTGAGGAGCACGATCTTGCGCACACCGCTCTGGATGCACGAACGAACGACGTCGGTGACGAATTGAAACAGCGTCGACGGGTTCACGTTGATGGCCAGCGGCAACTTGTGCATGTTCGTCTCGGTGCCGAACGGAACCGTTGGCAACAGGACGACTTTCGCTCCGCGGGCGTGAGCCGCTGCACAGATGTGCTCGCCGACGATGGTCCCTTCGAACAGATCGGTGCCGTAAGGAAGGTGCAAGTTATGCGGCTCGGTGGCACCGAGCGGCAACACGGCCACATCGTACGGGTTCGCTTTAGTGTAGGCGTAGTTGGCTTCGGCGAGGATATAAGGTCGCATGGCAGGCTAAGGTTTGATAGGGATTCGTCGTGAGCCGGAAGCGTCAGCGCCCGGAGTGGTCCGCGCTGGTGACGGAAAATACTCTCCGCGCACTGACGCTTCCGGCTCATTCTTACTGGGTGATGGCCGTTTTGGGAAGTGACGCCTTCAAACGGGCAAGGCCTGCTGGAGTCAATTGGGTGCCGGCCACATTGAGCGATTCGAGCCCGCTGAGGACTCGCAAGTGCGGAATCGCAGCATCGGTAATGTTGGTGCCCGTGAGGTGCAGAATCTTGAGTTTGCGGAGTTTGCCGAGCGGCGCGAGAGCCGCATCGCCGAGGGAGAGGTTCGACAAATCGAGCTCCTGGAGCGTGCTGATCTGACCGATTACTGGAACCGAGTCGTCGCTGATCTTCGTTCCTTCCAGAAACAGTTGCTCGAGCTTGGTAGCCTGTTTCAGATCAGCCAAACCGGCATCGGTAATGGGCAAAGCCGTGAGATCGAGCCAGCGGAGTTCGCGGCAGTCGGCAAGTGCCGCGAGGCCACGATCGGTAACTTGTGTGCGGCCGAGCGACAAGTTGCGAAGGTTTGCCAGGCCTGGAGTTTTGAGCAGATCGTCGTCAGTGACTTGCAGCGACAACAGATAACCCTGATCGAGTTCACTGAAGCTGGCTTGCGTGAGAGTCGAGAGAGAGTTGAGCTTGTCATCTTGCCGGTAAACTTGCCCCAGCAGCGCGCAACCGGCCCGGCGATACGTAGGATTCGCGTGATCGAACAAAAAATGTGCCTCGGCGGCGAACTGGGCATAGAGCGCGCGAATGTTCGGGTCAACTTGCACTTGCCCGCGATTGAAAGCCACGAGTTCCTGCAGCGGCTTGTTAAAATCCTTCGCCAGCGCGCGATAGCGGGCAAATTGCAATCGATCGGCTTGCCAACCGCCGACGGTCCAGTACGCGCCGTGATTCGTCAGTGATTCCACGTAAAGGGCCGCCCCTTCGACGATCCAAAAGTTGCTTTGCTCGCCCACACCGGCTGGGCTGTCATGCCACTGCTGAAACAGTTGATGAGCTGCTTCGTGATACCAGGTGGCATGAATGGTTTCGTCGCCGGAATAAAAGACCGCCGTCTGTTGATCGTCGGCGTAAAATCCCTGGGTGACGGCAATGTTCGGTCGGCCAGGAGCGAGAAACTTCACATACTCATCACGCTTGTTGAACAGCATGACGTTCATCGGGGTCTTCGGTTCGGGCAGCCTTACACCGGCGGTCATGGCAGCTTGCAAGTCGGCGGGCGTACTCCAGTAGTCAAAAAACATTTGCCGCCAGAGAAGATGAAAGTCTTCCAGCTTTTTGCCCAGTTCGAGTCCTGCCTTGGCGGAACTGTTGGTGACAATTCGCCAGTGAGGCGATTCCACACGCCAATACTTGCCACTTTGCCAGCCCGTTTTGGGATGATCTGCGCGGCCGACATTGGCTGGCGGCACCGTCGCGTACGGAAGCCACTCGGTTTTCCCCTTCACTCGGATGTAACCTAGCGCTTTGCGGGCCGCTTCGTGATCGGGATTTTCACGCAGCACTTCATGCAGCAGTTGATAACAGCGGACGGCATCGCCACCGGCGAGAAACTCACCAGCGACGACGTACAAACTTTGTGCTTGCTCCGTGCGCAGTTCGCGGAACTTGCCGTACCACTTACTGACTAGGTCAGGCGCTATCTTTGCAGGCTGATGCGGATCGGTTACCGATGGAATGAAAAGGGTCTGCCGGCCAGTTGTTCGTGGCACTTGCCACTCGCGGGTGATCACCGCTTGTTCCGGCAACTTCAGCGAGTCGCACTTCTCCGCCAAGGTGGCAAGTTGCTGCGCAAAATGACGATCAAGCGACTCGAGCGATTCCGCCGGGCTTTCGGCGAGCCCAACCTGCGCGCAGCAGAGTGCCGCCAGCAAACAGAATGGTAGGATTCGAAGGAGAGAAAGCACAGGTAAAGCACCCAGAGAATGACGGCCCATTCGCCCCTTTAGTGTACCATCCACGTCCACCCTCGCTGCTTCGACGGTGGACATTCTCGTCAGCAATTCCCGCGGCTGTTGGCAATGATTGTTTTGCACATCGCAAACGGCCGTCCTATTTCTTTATCCGGTTGCGCCGCTTTCGACGGCGAAAGGGATGGGGCGGATCCTTACGACTTCCTTCCTTGGGGTCGGTAGGCGTCCGTTCGACTGGGCCCGGCTTAGCCGACATGTCGTCGCGAAGCTCCGAGTACGAAAACCGGCCCATGACCGCGGCGGTAATTGCCGACAGACCAAACAGGATCGATTCGTCGTTGGTGTTGCTTTTCCCCTGCCGAAAAATCTGAGGCTCCCGCGGTTGAGGCGCATCTTTGGCTTTTGGCAGCCAACTCGGGAGTTCGTCGACAATCAGGCCTTTTTCTGCATTCTCGTGCTGGCCATTGGTCGGCAGGCGTCGCTCGGCTGCACGCTCCTGGACGTGTTTTAGCGTTTCGTAAAAATGGTTATGCGCCATGTAATCTGCACCGACTTGCGCCAGAGCAATCAGTCCCGAAAAGACAATTGGCAGCGCCGCGACAACATGCCCGACGCTATGCATCGGCACGATGCCGCTCGAACCGTGTCCAACAGGAATTGGATTCGGATTAGGCGTCGGCTCGCCGGGAGTGCTGCTCTTCGCCATCGACTTTCGGACAGGAGACTTCTGCTGTCGCCTTTGAGATGCTTGTTGAGATGAGTACTTCTTTCGTTTCTTCGCGTTGAGAGGTTTTTTGGGTTTCATATTTGCCTAGCCTCAATGATTGATCGTATGATCGCCCGAATAATTAGCTCCAAATCAAGATCGCGAAGCGAGGCAATCGCAGGCGCGGCAGGGCTCATGGGAAAGAATGAATAGATCAAAGCCGCGCGTGCCGACTGTTGCTACGTTCGCGCATTCGCAAAGGCTATTAGGCCGCCACTGCCCCCTTTCCGCGCAAAGCACGCACGAGGTATTCGGCCATTTGGTCGAGTTCAGCTTCTCGAACGGGGTCGAATGAAAGTCCCCGCAGTTTGACAATCAAAGCGAAAGCCTGTTCCAGGCAACCGCGATTTGGTTGTTCGATGCTGCGCAGCAAACTGTCGAACTCGTCGACCGTGGCATGATTCCAAATCAAGGTGACGAACCGATTCTCTCGAAGCTTCATCGCTGTGGACCTCCGGGAGGGATGGGGAGGCGCATCATGCTGTTAGGAAGGCGACCGGGTCTTCCGGCCACATTGGGGAACGTCTGATCCAGGTGGGGATTTACGGCTGGGAAATTGTGACAGGACTACTCTACTTGAACGACCAAGCGGGACCAATGTACTCAGTCGCATCTCATTATTTGGAAACGCTTTACGGCGAGTTCTTCAAACTGCAGAAGCGGCTGCCTGTTTGCTTTTGAGCAGGTAGACCAGACGGCAAATCGTCGCAATTTGCTATCTGCTTTATTCATTAAAAACCCTCCCATCCTCCTATCCGACACACCACTGCTACCCTTCAAATCTACTAGAATCCCTCCTGAAGCACCGAGACAACACCACCCTGAAAAAGCTACGTTCGCCACCATGCAAGACTCAGATTCATCATCAGAAGTTACAGACACAGGTGAAATTCGCCGTTTCAGGCGTGAATTAATCAAGCTTCTTGCAGCCCGAGAAAAGCGAGAAAAGGACATCAAACATGCGCGTAGCGAAAAGACAAATGACGCAGAAAGCGAGGCCAATAGCACTCACTCTGAGAACGGACCGCAGGAGCCCGGCCGACGGGGGCAGAACCGGACGTTCGAAAATCACGCCGTTGGTAACGAGCTCGAAGTCATCTTGGTGAACTTATTGGTGTATGAGTATTTACGTAACGATCTGGTGCATCCCCAACGAGCAAAAGGAAAACGGAAAACCACAGCCGGACCGAAAGCAGGCCGTGGTGACAGCAGCGGTAAGATACTCACAGACAAACTTGGGCTGGAGCCATTCGGACTTGATGTGAATGCGCTGGTGGATCGATTCAAGGACTATTTTGGTTCTGCTCTGATCTGGCGACATGCTAACAGCAATTGGCTGACATTCGAGCAACGCATTGCAGAGTTGAAAGACGCAATCGACGCCGACCGTGTCAAGCGGATAAGCATTCAAGGAACTGCCGCTGAAAACAAGGAGGAGGTAAAGGAGCAATCCATTGCTCAATCTAGCACGCCGGCATCAATCAGCGATTCAACAGAGAAAACGCGTAAACGAAAAAAGGCCACATCAAGCGATGATTACCACGAAAAACTCAAGGAAGTTCTCGAGGAAGCTGCCAAGGCGCAGAAGCTCCTCGACGCGTGCCTGCGATTTGTCGAGAGTGGACTAAGCATTCAGCCAGGCGATCATGAACCGGTGATTACCATTCGCCTGGGGTGCGGCATGGCCCTAGTGCCACGGTTTGTGCCCGAGGTGATTCGCGAGTTTCGCCGCGACGCCAGCAACCAACGACATCAGTTCAATGTCCAGATTACCCAAGACACGTCGCACAATCTTCGACAAAAGACAGATTCCGGCGAGTTCGATCTCGTGGTCACCTCTTTTAGTGACGACGATGCCAAGATTCACAAAGGTACACTGCATATTGGCAAACTCGACATGCATGTGCTCTTCGATCGCCTGCACGAGCCACCTTTAGTACCTAAAACCATTACCAAGACGGAGGACTTCGAAAAGCTGATTGCTAATAAGCGCGTCATTCAATCTGGCTATGCCCGTAGCCCGTCCCTGCGGATCTCCAGCAAACTTCTTACCAAAGCCCAATCCGTTGTGGATACTAACGTGTGGTTCGAGGCACTTGCCATGATCAAGAGCAACAACGACACCTGTTGCCTGGCCTTTCCACAGATCTTTCCCCCAGATCAAAGATCTCGCTATCACGAGTTCCGGCTATCTTCTGAGGAGTTCGTCAAACTCCATCTTGGAGTGATGCGATGTAAGGGAGGAAGAGAAAGCTTATCTCCGGATAAAGAATCCGTCGTCCAGGGACTCTATGACAAATTTGCCAGCATTATCAGTAGCTTGGAAAGAGAAAACACGATTCAACATCACAAGTCAATCCTGCCCACGGAATTGACGCGAACGGCACATCTCACTCTGCACAAGGAAGGCCAGCATTGCTGGACGCTGGGACGACTAACGGAGTGTGCGATCTCGCCCGATGGCTATATTCGAGCAACACACATTCTGGAAGATAGAGATGGTTCTCGCTTCTCCATCAATGGACACGTTTCTTTGAGGAGTATCACAACCAGTAGTCCACAAACGGTCGATTGGCGTCGATTTATTGTTTGGCGAGGCTATGAGGAGCACCTCGTTGATAACGACGTCAACAAAGAGGTCTATTCTGCATCACTAAGTTCCGACATTTCGGACGTCGGAGAGAATGATACGGCGGCCCCCATGGTGGGAGTCTGGGCAGGACGTGCGACGTTTCAAAATACACCATATGTCGGTTACTTCATCCTTTACGACAAGCGAATGCAGGAGAGATTCTCTCGAGACAACGTTGTCAACCATGTAGAACTAGCAGCAGAGTTCTCGCGACTCATCCACCTTCACAAAGAGAAGCATAAGGTGCAGCTTGCGTTTCCAGAGAAAGTGGACCCGCCACGATAGAAACTAGTTGCTCGAGGAAATCAGCAGCTTCACCATATCTTCCGGCGCCTTGCGATCTGCAGCAGGGCGGTCGATGGTCTGCTTGAGCGGCGTGTCGGTGTTGGTGATTTCGCCGCCCGTAGCGAGAAAGAAGAGCGGATCTTTGAGACCGGCGTTGATGTGCATGGCTGGGTTGCTGTCGGCGGTGAAGCGAGCGCGGCTGATGGGTTGCCACTCGTCTTTGGTGTCGCGAACCCAGCCGTTGCCAAAGCGGGCAATGCGCGCCTGAGTGGCAGAAACCTTGTTGCGGCGAAAGTCTTCGACGAACGAATAATAGCCGCTTAGTTTGTCGTCCTTGGTAATAGTGCTAAAGGTGACGAGCTTCAGCCATTTGCTTTCGCTGGCGAGGTGAATCCAACCGGTGTAGGCAGTGCGGTCATCCTTCCGCTCGCTCGTGACCAGCAGACGATATGTCTCACCATTCTTCCAATCGAGATCGTAAAACGATTGCCCGCCAGTTCCTTCACCACCAAACCGCTTCACGCGAACTGTTGGATCGTTGTAGAGCAACTTGACGCGTTCCTTTTCTTCCACGCTCTTGGGATCGTTCTGTTTACCTGGATCCCATACCGAGAAGATGACGACCTTGCGTTTCTCATCGAGTTGCTGAATTCCGAAATAGCCATGATTGAAGCCGCAGACGCAAAAGTACGTGCCGGGTGCCGATTGATCGACGACCACTTCGTTGTAGAACGCGTTGCCCACAGGAGCCGTGTACTGCAAATGCACGCTGCGGCAGGCAACTCCCGCGAGCTTTTCGTCGGCATGCAAGTCACCAATGTGCAGGCTGGCAAAAGTAAGGACACCAGTAATTAAAGCGAGCAGTTGGAAATTCATCGTTTGATTCGCAGGGCATCGATTTTGAGCAGGTAACCAATCGTTCGCCACAATTGTACTTCCCGCCCCGCATAGGTTGTCAGCAGATCCTGCATGCTCGTCGTGCGAACTAACCGCAAATGGCCGAGCATCGCCTGCCACTCTTCCACGCTCAAGCGAACGTCCGCGCCGAACGACATCATCCAATCGGCGTTGATTTTGGCCAGCGAAACCTCGTCGGCCTCAGGGCCCAGTTGCAATATCGTCGCTGCAGACAGGTACTCGGTCGCATAGTGACTAAACAGCGAAAATGGATCGGCTGCGAGGGGATTTGTCGGCGCGCCCTTGCGCGGCGGGGCGAGTTCCGTATCCGTTTTTCTCCGCTCAGCCAGTTCATTCCACAGCGCTTCGTAACGGCTAATGATGTGTCGCCAATCGAACTCTGCCTGTGCGCGAGCCATTCCCGCTGCGCCAAGTTGCTTGCGCAGCGAGGGGTTTTCGATCAATTGCAACAGCCTCTGCGTACACAGGTTAACATCAACGGAAGTCGACATCGCGGTGCGGGCAATGTACGAGTTGTACTGAAGCAGTTCATTCCAGTGATCGCGGGCCAGATCTTCTCCCGCACCGCCCGGTGGCATCACGGTGGGAATGCGAAAGCCATCAACTTCCTGCCGCACGGTCGCGCGGTAACCGTCCCAGTCCGAGCATATCACCGGCAGTCCGCTGGCCATGGCTTCCAGCGGGGTCAAGCCAAACGTCTCTTGAATGTTGTCGGAAAGGGACATGAACAGATCGGCTGCAGCCCAGGCTTGCTCGCGAAGTTCGGGGCGGCGCCCATCGAGAAAAACGCAATCGACACCGGGACAAAAGTCCTTTGTCGAGGCCCGAAACGATTTCTCTTCTTGCTCGTTTTCGAACCAACCCACTTGAATCAAGTGCAACTTTTTCTGGGTGGCTTTCGCCGCCCTTGAAATTGCCTGGTAAGAAGCGAGCGGATGAGCCTTCGCGTAAAAATTCAAACGTCCGACGTACAAAATCGCGATGTCGTCGTCACTCATCTGCAATGTTTTGCGCAGGCCGGCTCGCAGTTTCAGCCTCGCGGGCGTCGGTGCGAAGGCCGCACAATCGACGCCCAGCGGAATGATCGGCAGCTGTACGACGGACTTCGGTTGACCCCCGTTCCGCTCGGCCAGATACTCGCACCAATGCTGCAGCACGTAATCGACGGTGTCCTTTACCGCCTGGCTGGTACAGATGATGGCATCCCAACTTTGCAGCGGAGCAATCGCCAACTCGCTGAAGAATTGCATCACCGGCTTGCTGCAGATCGTGTGGGTCACTCCGCACAGGCTATAGGCCCGCTGATCGTAGCTGCGCCGTTGCCATGCATAATCGGCGATGGCTGGATCGGGTCGATAGAGGGTGCCCACCTTGCTCAGCCCTTCGAGCCAACGAGCAGGTACCCACTGTGTCGTTTTGCCCGCGGGCAACCAAGGCTGAACTCGCCGGACAAAATCTTCGTAGCTCTTCTTGCTGGGCGAGACGCAGGGAAGGACGGGTGCGGCCGAATAACGGGTCCAAGCCTTGAGAAACTGCTCGCCCGCAGCTTGGCGTCCCAGCAATCGCGTGCCGCTCGTATCGTAACCATCGGGCAAGTACCAGACGCCGGCCGTTGTCGTCACTCGTCGCATCCTTCCCGAGATCGCTACGGAAACAATGAATCCCAGCGATAAGATACCGCAGAGCGTCACGGTCTGGAGCCAGGCGCGGTAGTCCTCTTGACGCCCCGGCATGACCAGCCACGATTGGGGAATGCCTAAGTTTGTCGACGAGCATTTTGCTCGCTTGCTCCATTGTTTGAATCTGGAAGCTGCTGCTGAAGCGGCGATGGCCCGCGCGCGATTGCAGCGGATGAGCCCGCAGGACGCCGAACGAACCGGCGCAAGCCTGGTGGGCCTGACCATTCGCGATGAGACCACGGGCCTCGGTGGTCGGACCATTCTCACGCTCGGCAAGCGCGACCAGACGGTCTCTTTGCCCTGGACGAGACTCAACACCGGTTCGCCGATTTTGCTGAGCGAAGAGAAGGTCGATGACGGGGCTACCGTGCGCGGCATCGTCAGCTGGCGAGACCGCCAGACGATCGAATTGGCCTTGGCTTTCTCGCCCGAAGCGGTCGCTGACCGGCCCACGTGGCGAATCGACCTGTCGAACGACGAGGTGGCCCGCGATCGTCAGCGGTTTGCTCTGCAGCGAGTGCAGTCGGCTGAGAAAGGCCGGTTGTTTGAGCTGCGCTCGGTGCTGATGGGCGAGGAACCGCCGGAATTCAAAGAACCGGTTACGGCCGATCCCGCGGCTGGCGCGAGGCTGAATCCGTCGCAGCGTGAGGCGATTGCCTTTGCTCTGGCAGCGCAAGATGTGGCCATCATTCATGGCCCGCCAGGCACGGGCAAGACAACGACGGTCGCCGAACTCATTCGCCAGGCTGCCGAGCGAGGCGAAAAAGTGCTGGCCACAGCGCCGAGCAACATGGGCGTCGACAATCTACTCGAACGCTTGTTGCGAGCCGGTGTGAAGGCGGTGCGACTCGGCCATCCGGCCCGCGTGTTGCCCGAGTTACGCGAGCATACGCTCGACTTGCTTGTCGAAAGCCATCCCGACCTGAAGGTCGCCCGGCGATTGATCAAAGAAGCTCGCATGCTGCGCGATCAGGCCAGCCGCTTTAAGCGCGCCAAACCTGCGCGGGGGGCCAAGCAAGAGATGCGCTCGGAAGCCAAGGGGATGATCGCCGATGCTCAGCAGATTGAGCGGCAGGTGATTGCCGAGTTGCTCGATGGGGCCGAAGCCCTCTGCGTGACACTCACTGGGCTCGATCATGAAGTGCTGGGACCGCGGCAATTCGACCTGGCGGTCATCGACGAAGCATGCCAGTCGACCGAACCGGCCTGCTGGATTCCACTGCTCCGTTCGCAGCGATTGATCCTCGCCGGCGACC
>Ga0138256_10007511_pt1 | contig 11491 bp, 8 predicted proteins | sample KNB2016incub_MG_FD_105486 | JGI IMG/M metagenome (GOLD analysis project Ga0138256, IMG submission 105486) | Active sludge microbial communities from wastewater in Klosterneuburg, Austria - KNB2014incub_MG | ecosystem: Engineered > WWTP > Activated sludge > Unclassified | place: Austria...
ACACCAATTAAAAAAAAGAAAACGATGCTTTCCTTATGTCTTTTCATTCTGATTAGGTTTAACATTTTTCAAAGAGATATTTAACCTTACAACGAAAGAAAAATAAAATATTGTATTGTGAATTTATTACTACTTGGTAATTGTAAAAGTTCCTTGTGATAATGAATCTGCTGTTTCTTCCGGTGTGATAAGGATCTTATATGAACCGGTCGAGAAAAAGTTAATTGCTGTCATCACAAATGTGGCATCTGTCTTAACATCGATCACTCTATCATCAACCCATTCGAATTTACCATTGATATCTTTATAAGCGGTAAACTTCAAAGAAGGATGAGTGAGTTGCAAACTGTCTGTATTGATCAGGTCTGCATAAAACAATACTTGCGTTCCTTTTTCAGTCAATAAATAAAAGGTGTCTCTAGGTGCAGCGGGCTTTGCTTTGCCTAATGTGAAGCGACCTGCAGTACTTAAATTATCTGTAATTGTGAGTTTAGACACTTTCTGTGCATTGGCCATATATGTACTAACACAAAAAATAAAGATAAGTTCAGTAATTTTCAATTTCATAGTTCCGTTTTCTATTTGTCCAAAATTAACGTTTTTCTCCAAGAGCACAAAATGATTCAATGTTGACGGATACACCGGATGGTAATGTAATGTCTTCCATTTTAGAGGAAATTGTTGCATCGTTAAAGCCATTTTCGGAAAATAGGTTCTGAAGATCAACTTTAGAATAAAGTTGGAAACCATATTCAGTAAAAGGCATATTTACCATCGTTTCTTTCGAACGTATTGCAATGACTAGTTTACCGTTCGGACGTAACACTCGCTTTAGTTCTGCCATTCCTACCTTTGGGTCAGACCAAAAGTAAAGAGTATTCACAGTGAAAATTATGTCAAAAGACGCATCGCGAAATGGGAGGGAAACAACATCACCATAAACAAACCTGGCATTTCCATTTGTAACCAATTCTGAATTGAGTTCATTAGCCTCCGTGATCATATCATGTGAAAGATCGAGACCGGTATAAGAAAGAGAATTATTCCTTTCAAAAAGTTTCTGTACAAAAAAGCCATTCGCCGGTCCGATTTCAAGAACTTCAGCAGAGGAAAAAAAAGTGAACTGATCTAAAGTGAAATCATAGAGTGTACGATTCCCTTTAGACATAAATTCTGTAACAATCTTCGAATTTTCACCTTCAGGCAAACGCAATTGTTTGGCCATTTCCTTCATGTCAATCATTAGTGTTTGTTTTTGAAAATTTAAGAATAGAAAATCCGATAAGTCCGGCAAGCAGGCTTGCAAAGACAATTGCAATTTTGGAATTCGTGATAAAATCAATATCCTTAAATGCCAGCATCGAAATAAACATAGACATTGTAAATCCGATGCCACCTAAAAATCCAAGTCCGACCAGTTGTGAATATGAAATTTGCTTAGGCAGCTTGCTTATTTTAAATGCAACCATTAATACAACCATCAAAACAATACCCAGTGGTTTCCCTAATATCAGACCTACACTAATACCAAAACCCTCAGGCGATTTAAGATGATCAAGAATATCTCCCTGAATTAGAATAGCAGTGTTTGCCATAGCAAATAATGGCATAATGAAAAAATTAACTATCGTATGTAATTTTGATTCCATTTTGATAAGTAATGAATTCTCACTTTTATGAAATGGAATAGTTGTCGCTAAAATGACTCCGGCAATAGTAGAGTGGATGCCTGATCGCAATACGAAATACCATAAGGCCAACCCGGGTAAAATATATAACCAAGGATTCTGCAGCCTTTTATAGTTGAAAATTAATAGAATGATTGTAATGGCCAAAGCCAAAAACAAAAACATCATTTTTATTGAAGCAGAATAAAATAAAGCAATGACAATGACTGCTCCCAAATCATCAACTACTGCCAATGCAGTAATCAGGACTTTTCCTGCATCAGAAACTTTATTGCCAAGAATAGAAATGATACCAATAGCAAACGCGATATCGGTTGCCATTGGAATTCCCCATCCATCTGCCGAATCCAGATCGTGATTGATTATGTTGTACAGCAAAGCCGGAACAAGCATTCCTCCAATTGCAGCGGCTACAGGCAGCGATGCCCTTTGAAAACCCTTTAGCTCACCATCGATCAATTCCCGCTTTATTTCTAATCCGACCAGTAAAAAGAAGATCGTCATCAAGCCATCATTGATCATGTGGATTATCGAAAAATGGCCATTACCATTGATGTGAAGTTGATTTTCCCAGAAGTGTAGATATGATCCTGAAAATTTACTATTGGCAAGTACCAATGAGATGACAGAAACAACTAATAATAAAATTCCGGAAAACTTTTGGGACGAAGTAAACCGTTTAAAAGCATCTGTTAGTCGTAGAGCTATAGATAAATTAGGTTTCATACGCACAATTTTAAATGATACTCCAATTAATTATAACTTGATATTAATCGGCCGGAAATTCTTCGTAGATCTGTCTCAAGTGTTTTTGCCTTAAAGCGCGCCTCTACAAGTCGTAACATTGACTCCTCAAATGAACGGTAGGAATCTTGCAATTCGATCGAATTACTGATTCCAACCCGATATCTTTCCTGAGCGATCAAAAGCATTTCACGCGCAAGAAGTATATTTTCCTCTTCTGTCGAAAGAATCTCCAAGCAATTTGAAAATTTTCTGAATGCGTTTGCCAATTCAGCATTTATTTGTTCATTCACTTGTGTAAATTGCAATTTTGAATTCAATACGTCCAATTTCGAATTTTTTATCTGACGATTAATATTAAATCCATTAAAAATTGGCATGCTAGCAGAAACACCAAAATTCAAACCCTTCGATTGATTCAAAAGCGTGAATCCGGCTCCATTCTCTGACCGATTAAAAATGTAGTGACTCATAAATGTTATCGTCGGATATCGTAACGATTGATTTTCCTTCAAACTCAGTTCAGCCAATTTTCGATTCATTTCATACAAACGGATGTTATTATTATCCGGCAGCGATTTTTTCAATTCATCATAAGAGGGCCGAAAAGATATTATTACTGTATCTTCTGTAATAAAAGGTGTATCCATTGGACGAGCAAGCAGATAATTCAGTCGTAATTTTGCTTCATCAATGTCTGAAAGTGTTACAAGCTCAATTGATTTTTGACGATTAAATTCCACCTTAGCTTGAAGAAGATCCAGTTTGGAACCGGATCCATTATTTAGTTTTCGCTCTGACAATTGCATCCTTTCCTTAAGTAGAATGATCTGTTGTTGAATTGCTTTCAGAAGTTGCTGATCTCGTATGATAGTATAATATGCATCAATAACATTTGAAATGGTTGTCTCCATTTGGAGTTTCAGTTGTTGCTCTGATTGATAAAAAAAACCGTCTAACTTTTTCTTCGTATGAAACATCCGCATACCATCAAAGAGCGTCCAATTCAGTCCCGCATCAAGATTGGTGTTTGTTGAAGCAACACCTTTCTTGTCAACATTGGTTCCGTTGCTTAATTCCTGCTTTAAATCATTATTCGATTTGATATATGTTCCACTCAGATCGATATTTGGAAGCATTCCGGCATTACCGATAGTATTATTATTCTTTTCAATTTCGGTAAGATTAGAATAGATCAGCACATCATAATTTTTTTCCAGTGCGATCTTAATAGCAGAATCGATAGGCAATTTAATTTCCTGAGCATTCGCAAGGAAGGTAACCGCCATAAAAAGGAATGTAAGTTTCTTATTCAGCTTCATTTCGTTTTTCTTTTGAAATGAATGTATAAACTGCAGGGATAACATAAAGTGTCAGGATTAAGGAGAAAAGAAGTCCGCCAACAACAACAATCCCCATTGGAATCCTACTTTGTGCACCATTTCCAAGTCCAATTGCAATTGGCAATGCTCCAAGAATGGTGGCAATACTGGTCATTAGAATCGGACGAAGACGGGAAGTAGATGCATCAACTGCTGCATCACGAACACTCAGTCCTGCATCTTTTCTTTGATTTGCAAATTCCACAATTAAAATTCCGTTTTTGGTTACTAATCCAATGAGCATAATTATTCCGATCTGACTGAAGATATTCAACGTTTGATTGAACATCCACAAGGCAAGTACAGCACCTCCTAATGCCAGTGGTACAGTAAGCATGATAATAAAGGGGTCTATGAAACTTTCAAATTGTGCAGCTAAGATCAGATAGATCAGCACGAGAGCCAGAATGAAAGCAAAGAGTATGTTTGAGCCCGACTCAGCAAAATCGCGCGAAGGACCGGTAAGTTCAGTTGAGAAGGAGTCATCCAGAACTTTTTTTGAAATTTCATCCATGGCATCAATTCCATCACCGATAGTTTTGCCCGGAGCTAATCCGGCAGATACTGTAGCAGATTTATACCTGTTGTAATGGTAAAGTTGAGGTGGACTACTTTCTTCAACTACTTTTACAACATTATCCATCTGAATTAATTCTCCGGATTTGTTTTTCACATAAAGCGATTTAAGATCGATCGGTTCATCACGATTTTCACGATCAACTTGTGCGATCACCTGATATTGTTTTCCATTCATCGTAAAATAAGACATTCGTCTACCACTATAAGAAAACTGAAGAGTCTGAGCAATATCATTCACTGAAACACCCAATGCTGCTGCTCGATCTCTGTCAATAGAAATATTCAATTCAGGTTTATTGAATTTCAGATTCACATCAACACCTTGAAATGTTGGGTTCTTACTTGCTTCCTCCATAAACCGGGGAAGGACCTCTTTCAATTTCTCAAAGTTTGGTCCTTGCAATACATACTGTACCGGTAAACCTGTTCTTGATGAACCACCAACACCAATCGTTTGCTCTTGTAAGGCAAAGATTTTCCCTTCAGGAAAAAACTTCGCATTCTTAGTAACGTAATCTGCTACCTGCTGTTGGCTGCGATTCCTTTCATTGGCATCTTTCAATCCTATCCGAACAAAGCCTGTATTTACAGCACCTGATCCAGTAAAACCTGGGGCAGTAACGCTCAATGCAATTCGTTTTTCGGGAATAGAATCATTTACAAAATTGACAAGTCTGTCCATGAAATTATCCATGTAACCAAATGCCGTTCCTTCCGGTGTTAATACTGACAGCCTTACAAAGTTTCTATCTTCAAGTGGTGCCAATTCTGATTGCAAACTTGAACCGACTACGTAGACTATTCCAAGAGTAGAAGCAAGGATGATCCATGCCCAATAGCGAACGCGAATGAAAGCAGCCAATGATTTCCTATAGTTTTCTGTCATAGCAACAAAAAACGGTTCAGTCCTTTCATAAAATCTTGAGTGCTTATGATTTTTCCGGGCAAGTTTAACATTCAGTACAGGAGTGAGGGAAAGAGAAACAAAGGCAGAGATCAAAATGGCGCCTGCCATTACAATTCCAAATTCCCGAAAGAGTCTTCCGACAAATCCTTCCAGAAAAATGATAGGTAAGAATACAACAGCAAGCGTAAGACTGGTAGCAACAACAGCGAAGAAGATTTCATTCGAGCCTTTCTCTGCTGCTTCTGCCGGCTCCATTCCTTCTTCGATCTTTTTGTAAATATTTTCAGTCACAACTATCCCATCATCAACGACCAATCCGGTTGCCAATACAATTGCAAGCAGAGTAAGAATGTTAACACTGAATCCTGCAACATACATAATAAAAAATGCACCAATAAGTGAAACCGGAATATCGATCAATGGTCGAATTGCAATAAGCCAATCGCGGAAAAATAAATAAATGATAACAACGACAAGAAGAAATGCAATAAGCAATGTCTCTTCAACTTCACCAATGGAACGACGAATGAAAGTGGTATTGTCGAGTGCAATATCCAGTTTAAAATCTTTTGGAAGATCTTTTTGTAATTGATCATAGCGGCGATAGAACTCATCCGTAATTTCAATATAATTTGATCCGGGTTGAGGCACAATTGCCAGCCCAATCATCGGTGTACCTGATTGCTTTAAAATCGTCTCTTCATTTTCCGGACCGAGTCGGGCCGTTGCAACATCTCGAAGGCGGATCACATAACCATCATTCGAAGAAATGATCAGATTATTGAAATCATCCTCTGTCATTAATTTCCCCATTGTATTAATGGTTAATTCCGTCGCATCCCCGGCAATTTTACCGCCCGGTAATTCTATGTTCTCTCTGTTCAAAGCATTTTGAACATCAAGTGCAGTTAGTTGATAGGAGGATAGTCGTGCAGGATCAAGCCATATCCGCATTGCATACTTTTTCTCACCCCAGATCTGAACAGTACTCACACCGGGAATAGTCTGCAATCGCTCCAGAATTACATTGGCTGCATAATCGCTGATCTGCAAATGATTTCTGACATTACTTTCCAGTGTCATCGAAACAATGGCATCACTATTCGCATCTGATTTAGTCACAACCGGAGGTGCATCTATATCTTGTGGTAATTGACGTACTGCTTGAGATACTTTATCACGTACATCATTTGCAGCAGCTTCCAGATCTACTTCCAGATTAAACTCAACAGTAATGCTGCTGCTTCCTTGATTGGAGGCGGAAGAAATGGATTTGATTCCTGCAATTCCATTAATTGCTTTTTCTATTGGTTCTGTGATCTGTGACTCAATTACCTGCGATGAAGCACCGGTATACGCAGTACGAACAGTAATGATAGGCGGATCAATAGAAGGATATTCACGCACGCCTAAAGAATCAAATCCGATCAACCCAAAAAGGACAATGATGATTGAAAACACCATTGCCATTACCGGCCTTTTTAAACTGAGTGAACTTAATGACATAAATTTACTTTAAAATTGAAAAATTACTTAACTATTGTGATCTTAAGTGAAGTTTTTGGTCTTACCTGCATCATTCCGGAGATAAGTAAAGTATCGCCGGCATGGAGTCCTTCTGTGATCTGAATTGTTGAATCATTCCTGATTCCGGTTTGTACTGAGACCTTTTTTGCAATTCCTCCATCACTTATATAAACACTTTGCCCTTTTAATTCAGGTATCACTGCTTGTGTAGGTATAAGTATAGCATCATCAATTTGCTTCAATGGAATTGAAACATGTGCAAATGCTCCCGGGAAAATACGATGATCACTGTTTGGACAAATTGCTCTCACAAGAAAACTTCTGGTAGATATATCCATCCGAGGCTCGAATGCATAAATTTTTCCTTTAAAAGTTCCCGGTGCTGATTCTGAAGTAAAAGTAATTTCTGTGTTGCTTGCAATTTGATCACGAAAGCGTTCAGGTATTGTGAATTCAAGTTTCAATGGATCAATATCCTGGATAGAAGCAATGATTGTATTTGCTGTCAAAAATGCTCCAAGAGAAACTGATTTTAATCCAATGGATCCATCAAATGGTGCTCTGATCTCTGTCTTGGAAATTGACGATCTGATCAATTCAATATCTGCATTGATACTATTCAAATTGTTTAAAGAGATCTCATAATCTTGTTGACTAACACCCTTTGCTTCTAAGAGATCGTTTTGCCGAGCTGTCGTTTTTTCCGCCAATTCTTTTTGGAGAATTAGTTTTTTCAACTGGGCTTTTAAATCATCATCAAATAGTTTTACCAACAAATCACCTTTATTGACTTTGGTGCCTTCTTTAAAGTTAATTGATATGATACGACCCGGCACTTCGTTTCGCAATTGGACTTCTTCATTTGCCAATACTGTACCAGAGGAATACAACTTATAATCTAATAGTTCCGGTGAAACAATTACTGCACTCACACCAAGTATTGAAGTCCCTTTGTTAGACTCCGGCTTCTTGTTTTTTTCAGAGCTCCTGCACTTTTTAAAATATATTGTAATACCAATTAATAATAATACCAGGAGCAATAAATATCTTCCTTTTTTCATAAACGATTTGTATTATAAAGCGCAACTATTCGCAAAATGCTACTTCAAGATGACGGGACAAAGATAATTGAAAATAGTTTAAAAAGGTCTGGGTACATTAACACCATTTAGCAGCCCAGAACAGGAATAAACAACTAGTACCTAGAACTTTAAACCTTAAACCTTTAACAATCTTTAGTCCTTCCATTCTGCATAAAACAAATTCGTGTCATGTCCGCCACGATTGTTTCTGTTTGAAGAAAAAACAAGATGTTTCCCATCAGGAGAAAAAACAGGGAAAGCATCAAATACCGGATCAAAGCTCACTTGTTCTAATTCTGTACCATCAAGCTTACACATCCATAAATTAAAGTGATATCCTTTCAACTTATGATTACTTGAAAAGATCACCTTTTTTCCATCTGGAGTAAAAAATGGAGCCCAGTTTGCTGAACCCAGACTAGTAACTTTTTTCAGATCAGAACCATCGACATTACAGGTATATAATTCCATATTTGTTGGCATTACTAAGCCTTGAGCTAAAAGGTCGGTGTATGTCTTTACTTCTTCGTCAGTCTTTGGACGAGATGCGCGGAAAATTAATTTCTTACCATCAGGAGAGAAAAATGCTCCGCCATCATAACCTAATTCCTTTGTTACTTGTTTTACATTACTACCATCAATATTCATTGTATATAATTCAAGATCGCCACTACGAGTGCTGGTAAAGACTATTTTATCACCTTTTGGACTCACCGTAGCTTCTGCATCATATCCTTTTTCATTGGTCAATTGCTTCACAACTTTACCATTCTTATCAGCAACAAAAATATCGAAGCTCGAATAGATAGGCCAAACATATTTATGATCGGCACGGGGTTCCGGCTTAGGCGGACAATCTTTCGAATCCAAATGTGTACTCGCATACAATACCAAAGAATCACCGGGTAAAAAATAAGCGCATGTCGTTCTGCCTAATCCGGTGCTAACCATCTTAGGATTGAACTTATTGATTGTTGATCTGAAGATCTGATCACATGGAGCATTGAAATCCGGATTCGTCATCTGAAAAACTAACTCCTTACTGTCGAAACTAAAATAAGCTTCAGCGTTATCACCACCAAACGTCAATTGCCTAATATTGACCAGGTGTTTCTCTTCCGGAAAGTGAATAGTGGTATCTGCTTTCTGATTTCCATGTGGGTCCTGAGACACTACATAATTGAAACTCAATATAAGTCCCCCCGAAATCAATACAAAAAGCAGTTTTTTCATCGTAATTATTATTTTTTTAAAAAGCTAAGAAAGAGATTCAGCTTTATTGGAATGTCACCCAAATGCAATTCTCCCATTTATTCTTAATCTGTGTTAAATTATCTTAATGATTTCTTCTCATTCCAATTTTAAATAGCTTTGTTCCCGTTTACTACAAATATGCATAATCAACTAAAAATCAACATTAAATGATTTCTATCAAAAAACTGCTTTTGCTTTCAGCACCGGCATTGCTATTATGGGGTTGCTCTGGCAATCAAAAAACTGATTTGACAAATGTCACTCAGGATGATTTCCTTTTTCAGTACATCGACAGCTCTGTTAAACCGGGCGACGACTTTTTCAAATTCGCCACCGGTACTTGGATGAAAGAAAATCCAATTCCATCAAGCGAAAGACGTTGGGCTGTATCTAATCTTATTCAAAATGATATTTACGATAAACTACAGACATTAAGCAATGAAGCTGCAGCTAATAAAGAGGCAGCAAAAGGAAGTAACGCTCAGCGCATCGGAGATTTCTGGTCAACTGGAATGGATAGTGCTACGATTGAAGCACAAGGCTTAACTCCTTTGAATGCTCAATTCGAAATGATCAATAACATCAAAACAAAAAAAGATGTTTTGAACACAATGGCCCAGTTTCAGATCTATGTCGGATCCCCAATGTTTGCTGCGGCTATTTATCAGGATGAAATGAACAGTACGAAATATACACTTCATTTTTATCAAGGTGGAATTGGATTACCTGACAGAGATTATTATTTCAATACTGATCCACGTACAACAAACATCAGAAAAGAATACAAAGATCATTTAAAACAAATGTTCATTCTGATGGGTGATGATGAGAAAAAAGCCACAGCGAATGCAACAGCAGTTTACAAAATAGAGGAGGACCTCGCAAAGGCTTCGCGTAAACTTGAGGACTTGCGTGATCCTTATGCTAATTATAACAAAATGTCTATTGGAGATTTTTCAAAATCAACTCCATCATTCAACTGGACTGAAATATTGCAATCGATGAACATCAATGGCATTGACACTGTCATCGTTGGCCAACCTGAATTTTTCGCTCAATTGGAAAAAAGTCTGAATACAGTTAGTATCGAAGATTGGAAAAATTATCTGCGTTGGGATCTGATCAACAATTTTGCAACTGAGTTAAGTTCAAAATTTGTGAACCAGAACTTTAAATTTTTTGGAACTGTCATGACAGGCACTACAACTCAACGTCCACGTTGGAAGAAGATACTTGATGCTGAAGAAAATTATCTGGGTGATGCTTTAGGTCAGCTCTACGTTGACAAATTTGTTTCTTCCAAAATGCGCGATCGTTATACTAAATTGACGGAAGCAATGTTGGATGAATATAAAATCCACATTGAAAATCTGGATTGGATGAGCAAAGAAACAAAGGCGAAAGCAACAGAAAAACTATCTAAGATCACTTACAAAGTTTGCTATCCGAATAAATGGAAAGATTATTCTACAATGGAGATCGACAGAACTTCCTTTGCACAGAATGTTATGAAATGTCGTTCTTGGCAGTTCAGATATTATGTAGATAAATTGAACAAGCCGGTAGATCGTACAGAATGGGAAATGACTCCCCAGACCTACAATGCTTATTACAATCCTTCGAATAATGAGATCGTACTTCCTGCGGCAATTTTCCTTATCCCGGGTTTACCTGATTCACTAGCAGATGATGCTATCATTTATGGTTATGCAGCTGCAAGTACAATTGGACATGAATTGACTCACGGATTTGATGATCAGGGTCGTCAGTTTGATGCCAATGGAAATCTTGCGAACTGGTGGACTCCTGAAGATTCAATTAACTTCGGAAAACGTGCTGCTTTATTGGAAAAACAATTCAATGATTACGTAGTGCTTGATAGCTTGCATATCAATGGAGCTGCAACATTAGGTGAGAACATTGCTGACTTAGGTGGATTAGTAATAGGGCTTGACGCTTTCAAAAAGACAGAAGAATATAAAAAAGGCGAGAAGATCGATGGATTAACTCCTGTTCAACGTTACTTCATGGGGTATACAATCGGTTGGTTAGGACATGCACGCGATCAGTCATTAGCTATGCAAGTTATGACAGATGTACATGCACCAAATTTCCTAAGAGTCAATGGACCAATGAGCAATATGCCTGAGTTCTTCGAAGCTTTCGGAATTAAGGAAGGCGATAAAATGTGGAGATCGCCGGATGCGAGAGTGAAAATTTGGTAGGAAGAGGTGAGTGGTAAGTAGAAAGTTGCACAAGTAACATCTTGAGACATTCAAGTCAAAGGTCAAGGGTCAAAGGTTATCGGGATATTACCCTTGACCTTTG
>Ga0138256_10007513_pt1 | contig 11489 bp, 10 predicted proteins | sample KNB2016incub_MG_FD_105486 | JGI IMG/M metagenome (GOLD analysis project Ga0138256, IMG submission 105486) | Active sludge microbial communities from wastewater in Klosterneuburg, Austria - KNB2014incub_MG | ecosystem: Engineered > WWTP > Activated sludge > Unclassified | place: Austria...
CTGCGCGAGCGGTACGAAATTCACCACGGCGTGCAGTTCAAGGACTCGGCCCTCGTCGCCGCGGCAGTGCTCTCGCATCGCTACATCGCGGACCGCTTCCTGCCCGACAAGGCGATTGACCTCATCGACGAAGCCGCGTCCCGCCTTCGAATGGAAATTGATTCCATGCCTGCAGAGCTCGATGAGATCGAGCGCCGGGTGATGCAACTGGAGATCGAACGCGAGGCGCTGCGCAAGGAATCAGACGCCCCCTCTCGCGAGCGCCTGGAGAAACTCGAAAAGGAACTGGGCGGCCTCAAAGAAGAGCGCACTCGCCTCTCCGCGCAGTGGCAGAAGGAAAAGGACGCCATTCAGGGCGTCCGCGGCAAGAAAGAAGAACTTGAACGCCTGCGCCTGGAAGTGGAACAGGCGCAGCGATCGGGCGACTACGGCCGTGCGTCAGAGCTGCAGTACGGCCGCATCCCGGAGCTCGAGCGCGAGATTCTCGCACATGACCAGGGCGCGACCACACCGGCCACCGGACAAATGCTCAAGGAGCAGGTGGATGAACAGGACATCGCCGAGGTGGTGGCGCGATGGACGCACATTCCGGTGACGCGCCTCATGGAAGGCGAGGTGCAGAAACTCGTCCAGATGGAGGAACGCCTCCATCAGCGTGTGGTCGGCCAGCACAACGCCATCGTCGCCGTCGCCAACGCGATGCGCCGCGCCCGCGCGGGCCTTCAGGATCCGAACCGGCCTCTCGGCAGCTTTCTTTTCCTGGGTCCGACAGGCGTCGGCAAAACCGAGGTCGGCCGCGCGCTCGCCGAATTCCTGTTCGACGATGAGCAGGCGATGATCCGGATTGACATGTCGGAGTACCAGGAGAAACACACCGTCTCGCGATTGATTGGTGCGCCTCCTGGATACGTCGGATACGAGGAAGCCGGCCAGCTCACCGAGGCCGTGCGGCGGCGGCCCTATGCCGTGGTGCTCTTCGACGAAGTTGAAAAGGGACACCCTGAAGTATTTAACGTGCTGCTGCAGTTGCTGGATGACGGCCGGCTGACGGATGGCAAGGGCCGCACGGTGGACTTCAAGAACACCGTCGTGATCATGACGTCGAACGTGCGCGACCAGGAAGCACTGCGCGCACACTTCCGTCCGGAGTTCCTCAATCGCATCGACGAGATCGTGTTCTTCGACGCGCTCAGCAAAGCCGACATCCGCAAGGTGATCGACATCCAGCTGCGGTCGTTGCTCAAGCGGCTTGAAGAACGCAAGATTGTGCTCGAGATGACCGACGCCGCCCGGGACCTGCTGGTGGAAGAAGGCTACGACCCCGTCTACGGTGCGCGCCCCCTGAAGCGCACATTGCAGCGCCGCGTGCTGGACCCGCTCGCGATGGGCGTGCTTCAGGGCGACTTCAAGGAAGGCGACACGGTCGTGGCCGATGCCGCCGACGGTCACGTGGCGCTGCGACGCCGGGTCTAAAGACCCGGCTACCCGTGGCTACCAGAGCGAAATTCCGCGCACGGTCAGCCAGGCCGTAGCGATGTTGAACACGATGTTCCCTGCGCCAAACGGCAGGATGACGCGCCAATACGGTACACCGGCCGCCCCCAGGGGGACCATGACGATGTCGTTTGGCAGCGGCATCACCGCTCCATAGACAAACAGGAACGCGTAAAACTTGGCGCTGTGGATGTCAGACACCCGACGTCGCACAAACGCAATGGCCCCTGACGCCCGCGCGGGAAGGACCGCTCGCCCCGCGTGTCCCACCATGTACGACGTGGTGTCGCCGACAATGACGCCCAGACCTGCACAGAGACCGACAAGAAACGGATTGGCACCACCCGCAGCCGCCGTCGCGACCACCAGGTAGTACGGAAACGGAAAAATAATCGAGGTGCCGCCCAGCACTCCCGCGATGAACACCGCCGGGAGCGTGTTGCCGCCCATTTGCGCGACGATTACTTCGGGAGACACGAAGTACAGCGCCACTGACCATGACAGCACCAGCAGCAGCACGATGGCGTACGTGACTTTGCGATTCATCTGGCTGTCACGGCCGTCTCCTGATGACCTTGAGGGTCCAGATGCTTTGAGGCGGCGGCGCCGCAGCGGTCCAGAGCACAACTGCGGTCCAGGCCACCCTGCTCCGCCGAAGCCATGTCTCGATCATGCCTGCCACCGGGCGCAGTCTAGTCCAGAGCAGCGGTGCAGGCAAACGGCGCGCGCACTACCCCATCTTCTGCATCGCGGCCAGGAACTCGGCGTTCGACTTGGTCTTGAAGAGTTTGTCGATGAGCAGTTCCATGGCCTCGACCGGCGACAGCGGGTTGAGCACCTTGCGCAGCACCCAGATCCGGTTGAGGTCGTCCTTGGTGTGCAGCAGCTCTTCCTTGCGGGTGCCGCTCTTGATGATGTCGATCGCCGGGAACACGCGCTTGTCCACCAGCTTGCGGTCCAGGTGGATTTCCATGTTGCCCGTGCCCTTGAACTCTTCAAAAATCACGTCGTCCATGCGCGAGCCCGTATCCACCAGTGCGGTCGCCATGATCGTGATGGAACCACCCTCTTCGATGTTGCGGGCCGCACCGAAGAAGCGCTTCGGCTTCTGCAGCGCGTTTGAATCCAGACCGCCTGAGAGCACTTTGCCTGACGACGGCGCCACGGTGTTGTAGGCGCGCGCGAGACGTGTAATCGAGTCGAGGAGAATGACGACGTCTTTCTTGTGCTCGACGAGACGCTTCGCCTTTTCGATGACCATCTCGGCCACCTGCACGTGACGCTGCGCGGGCTCGTCGAACGTGGACGAAATGACTTCGCCACGCACCGACCGCTGCATGTCGGTGACTTCTTCCGGCCGCTCATCGATGAGCAGCACGATCAGATACACCTCAGGGTGATTGGTCGTAATGGACTGCGCGATGTTCTGCAGCAGCATCGTCTTACCCGTGCGGGGCGGCGCGACGATGAGGCCGCGCTGGCCTTTGCCGATGGGCGTCATGAGGTCCATGACGCGGGCGGAGACGTTGTCGGAGGTGGTCTCGAGCTTGAGGCGCTCCTGCGGATAGAGCGGCGTCAGGTTCTCGAAGAAGAGCTTGTTACGCGCCTGGTCGGGCGCCTCGAAGTTGACCGCTTCCACTTTGATGAGCGCGAAGTACCGCTCGCCATCCTTGGGCGGCCGCACCTGGCCCGACACCGTATCGCCGGTCTGCAGATCAAACTTGCGGATTTGCGACGGTGACACGTAGATGTCGTCTGGGCCCGGCAGGTAGTTGTAGTCGGGCGCGCGCAGGAAGCCGAAGCCGTCCGGCAGCACTTCGAGCACACCTTCCGAGAACAGGAACCCGCTCTGCTCGGTCTGCGCCTTGAGAATCTGGAAGATCAGATCCTGTTTGCGCATCCCTGTGGCGCCAATGACGTTGAGGTCTTTGGCCACCTGGGTGAGCTTCTGGATGCTCATGTCCTTCAGGTCATTGATGTTGAGCATCGGCGCCTTCTGGATGGGCGCGGCATCAGGGTTGTTGGCGGCTTCGGCCTCGGCTCGCGCCTGTTCGGCGGCGTATTCGAGGGCGGGGTCTGCAACAGGAAGGTCGGGGGAGCGACGTCCGGAACGTCTGGGATGGTGTGCCATGTGGTGCGAACTCAGAAAAACTTCAGAAAATCTGGAACCGTTTAGGTTGGTTTGGGGGAGCGAACGAGGACTAACAGCGGCAGTATAACACGGAGTCCAGAGGTCCCGGAGTCCTGGGGTCCTGGGGTCCCGGGGACTCTCAATAGTTAATGGGTGAATCGCCGATGGCCAGGATCGAGCAGGCCACGCGGGGCTTGAGGCCCAGGGCGTGGGCGCGGGCAATGACGTGGGGCTCATCGGCGCCCGGGTTGAGCCACAGCACGGCGATCCCCTTCTGGGCGATCTCGTCGAGCACCGGCAGGCTGGCTTCGGCATGCAGGTAGACGGTCGCTTCATCGATGGCGCCGGGATAGTCGAGCACGCTTGGGTAGGCCTTCTCCCCTTCCACTTCCGCCTCCGTCGGGTGAATCGGGACAACGGTGAAGCCTTGTTCGCGAAATGCACGGAGCGCCTTGTTGCCGAATTTCCGGCGGTCACGGGAGGCGCCGATCACGGCAACGGTGGACATCCTGCCATTCTACTTGGGGCAGGACCGGAAGATCGCTACTGAGATCGCAGCACGACCGCGGGATCGACGCGACTCGCGCGGCGAGCTGGAATCCATGCCGCGATCACGGCGGTCGCAAGCAACACGCTCACCACGAGGGCCAGCGTCCAGGGGTCACGCGCGTCTGTCTCATAAAGGAAGGTCTGCAAGGCCTTCCCCGCCCAGTAAGTGGCGACCACGCCAACGGCTGTGCCAATCGCCACCGGCACCAACGCCTCACGGATCACCAGGCGCACCAAATCGCCTGGCGCGGCGCCGAGCGTCAGACGCACGCCCATTTCCTGTCGCCTCAGAGCGACGTTGAAGAGTGTCAACGCCAGAATGCCCGTGCCGGCGATGAGAAGTCCACACACGGCGAACGCGGTGAACAACATCGCGCGAAACCTCGGCTCGCGCAGACTTCTGTCCAACCCTTCGACGAGCGGCGTGAGCCGCACGCGACTTGCGGTACGGCTCGACAGCGCCTGGCGGTACGTCGCTGCGGTTTCCGGCGAGTCGTCTGCCATGCGGACCAGCCACGATGAGTAGAAGGCGGGTTGGGTTCCAAGGGGCACAAACATGGCCGGCCGAACCGCCTCACCGTAGAGATCGCGCAGCGCCGGCACGATACCCACGACGGTTCGCGGCACGTCGTCGGCAAGAGTGATGGTTCGACCTATCGCCTGGTCCGCTGAGAGGTCTGGCCAGACCTCCGAGAGCGCCGCCGGATTGAGCAGGGCGACGGGTGCGCGGGTCGAGACCTCATCCAGGGTGAACTCGCGGCCCGCGAGCAGCGGACTGCGGAGCGCGGCGAAATACCCGCCGGACACTTCGAAACGGCCGCCGCGAATGTTTCTGTCGGTCGAGAAGCCTCGCATCGCGGTGGCGCCCGATCCGACGATGCTGTCCCCGCCCGCGACGGCGATCACGCCCGGCAGCCCGACACTCTCCAGGAGGGATTGTTCGTAGCGAGCGAGACTGTCCTGAGGAGAAGGCCGCGCCGCCGGCGTCGCGCTCGGCGCTGCCTGAACGTTCACTGTATACAGGCCACGCGGATCGAGCCCCACACCTTCGTCCAGTAGATTCGCGAAACTTCGCAGGGTGCCAGCGGCGCCAAAGACCAGCACGACCCCGAGCGCGGCTTCAACAGCGAGCAGGGCGCTCCCGCCGGCCAGTTTGCGCCGCCCGCCGCTGCCACTTGCGGTGAGCAACGCATCGGTCGGTCGTACGCGGGCCGCGCGTAGTCCCGCCCATCCGCCGGCGATGAGTGAACACAGCACCGAAGCCACGAGTGTCACTGCCACCGTCCGCGAGTCTGTAGCAGCGGCCGCATAGCGAGCCATCAATGGGGGCAGGACCGTCCGCAACACGTCAGCGGTCCACAGCGATGCCAGGACTGCCGCGCTCGCCCCAAGCGCGCACACCAACCCGGTTTCCATCACCGTCGTGCTGATGATCCTCGCACGCGACGCCCCAAGGGCAGTCCGCAAGGCCATGTCGCGTTCGCGCACTCGTCCACGCGCCAGGATCAGTCCTGCCAGATTGGCGCACGCCAGCAGCAGCACAAGGCCGGCCGCCACGGCAATGAGCGACGCCTGCCTGGCACTTCGCTCGAACAAGGTCGCCTCAAGCGGTTCCACCCGAACGAACGGCAGCGGCGTGTCGGGACGGTCGCGCGGCCCTCGAACGCGGGGCCCGAGCGCTGCGATCAGCGCACCGATCTCCGCCGTGGCCTGATCCGTTGTAGCGCCAGGCGCCAGTCGCGCCACAGGAGCGACGGTTTGCGGCGAGGAGAACATCGCCAGGCCGTCCCACGCCGCACTGGCCATGGCCCACGATGGCGCCACGAACCCGCGCGGCAACACCCCGATGATGGGTACCACGCCCGTGCTCGTCCGCAATTCTTTCGTCAGCACGTCCTGTGCCCCACCAAACTTCGACTGCCATGTCTCGTAGGACAGCAGCGCCACGCGACGGTCCTGACGGGTCTCTTCTTCCGTCACGTCACGGCCCACGACCGGCGCAACGCCGAGGATCGACAAGAGTCCCATCGATGTCTGGTGCAGCCACAACGGAGGCACTTCGTCACTCGCACCGTTCACGCGGTACGGCTCAGCGAAACCCACCACCGCCATTGGCCCCACCGTCTTGAGAGCCCCGCCCTCTTTCAGAACGGCACTCGGAAACCCACCACCGCAGGCTCCGGTCTTGAGATTGCACGCCCGAAGAAGGACCAGGCGTTCCGACTCTGCAAACGGCAATGAGCGGAACAGGATCCGGTCCACCACCGAGAACGTGGCGAGGTTGATGCCGATGCCCACGAAGAACACCGCCGCAGCTCCAATGGCGAACCCCTTCGCTCGCCACAATGAACGGAGGACGTACCGGAGGTCAGTCATGAACGTGTCTCCATTGATTACCGGTTGGAGGCGAAGGCCGACGCCGATCGTCTGGGCGGCCACCCACATGCGGCCCTTGCCACGTGCGCGAGCCTCGTCCTCAAGGTCGCGGAGGACCACATCGCGCCACGGACGAGGGATCAGGAGCCGCAGCATGGTGACCTATGCGTTCAGGTGCGGCGGACCTTCGCCAGAACCGTTCCATCGGCAAGGCGATCGACCGCGCCTTTGGCGTTCTTGAGTGCCGCGAGGCCGGGAGGCTTCAGCTGGAAGATTCGACGGGCTTTGCCGCCGCGCACGGCGACGGGCTCCGAAAAGTATGACGTGACGTAGCTCTTGCGCTCGAGTCGCTCAAGCGCGACGTAGATCGTGCCGCGCGACAACTCGACGCCGGCCTCGCGAAGCACCAGGTCTCGAATGGGCACCGCATAGGCGTCGTCTCGCAACCGCAACACGGCCAGCAGGACCAGCATCTCCACTTCTCCGAGGAGCGCCGTGTCGGGCGATTTCTTCAAGAAGGCCATATTGCTTCCTGATGCGGCATTATGGGGATAGGACGCCGCGCCGTCAACTCTGGCCTTGGCCGTCCCTACTTCGGCGAAATCAGGGGAATCACTTGCCGCCCAAGGCGGCGGTAGCGCCGGAAGTCGCTGTCCAATGTGAGCACCTTCGCCTGACGCCGCTCTTCGGTAATGCGGACCAGGCAGGCGTCGGCCAGCGACATCGGCACATCCGCATACCGCTTCATCAGGCGACGCAGATGCTCCGCCTCCTGATCGATCTGGAACCGGCAGACGATATGCCCACGCTCGAGCAAATCGAGCAACGCATCCGGTCCTCGTGCGTCACCGCGCAGCAGGAACGCGGCTTCCGTCAGCACGGCCTCACACGTCTCAAGCGGCGGCTCGATCTCAGAAAGCCGGGCGACGGCCCAGTCGTGCCAGGTGTCCCGTTTGTTCAGATAGGCGACCAGTGGACCGGTGTCGACGATGACGTCGCGATCCATCAGCGGCCAAACCCCGCCATGTGGCGCGGGTTGGTCGAGAGATCCGCCGGGCCTTCCACGCATCCCGCCAGGTCGGTCGTCAGCGCCGCAAACGACTTCGGGGCGTGAGCAGAATCGCCCTTGCCGGGAACCAGGTACTCAGCCAACGCCTCGCGCATCACGAAGCTGTCGGAGACACCCTTCTCCCGGGCACGGGTCTTGAGGGCCTGCTCCAGTTCCTTTGGCAGTTTCATCGATCGGACTTTCATGGGTATCACCTCGCTGGCATCACTACGCTACCACGGCAGCCTACCGGCGTCCAGCTTTGACGATGACCACGACAGGGTCGAGCGTCTGGGACCCCGAACGCACCGGCGAGGCCTGGATTTTTTTCACCACATCCATCCCCGAGATGACGCGGCCAAACACCGCGAATCCCTGGCCGTCGGCGTTGCGCGCGCCGCCGAAATCCAGCAGGGGTTGGGCGCCGATGCAGATGAAAAAGTCACTCGTCGCGGTGTTGGCGCCGGCGCGTGCCATGGAGACCGCCCCGTCCACATGGGTCAGGCCCGTGACACTGGTGGGCTCAAGCGCGATCGGCGGATGCCCCGGAGTGGCGGACCGCGGCGCACGGCCCCCCTGCACCACTTCAATGGGATGCTCCTTGTTCGTCTCTGTGTCGGGCCGCACCGTGCGATGAAATCTGCCGCCGTCATAGAGCCCCTCGTCGACGTACTTCAGGAAGTTCGCCGCCGTCACTGGCGCCTTCGCCACGTTGACCTCAATCGTGATGGCACCGAGCGATGTCTCGACCACCACGACCACCGGCGCCGGCGGCGCCTGCACCATCGCCCCAAGCACCACCACCGCTGATAGAAGCATGCTGTTCATAAATTCACCCGGGAAACATTTTGCCGGGATTGAGGATGCCGTGCGGGTCGAAGGCCACTTTCACCCTCCGCATCAGATCAACCGTCTCGGGCGTCAGTTCCCACTCAAGGTATTTCATCTTGGAAAATCCGATGCCGTGTTCGCCACTGATCGATCCCTCGAGCGCGATCACGCCCCTGAACAATTCTTCCTCGGCCGCGCGCGCCCTGCGCAGTTCAGCTTTGTCGCCGGGCTTCAGCATGATGTTGACGTGGATGTTGCCGTCGCCCACATGCCCGAAGCAGGGAATCCGCAGACGGTACCGGGCACGCAGCCCTTCGATCAGATCAAACAACTCCGGCACGCGCGCTTTAGGAACCACCACGTCGTGATTGACCTTGAGCGGCGTGATCACTTTCAACGACAGCGAGATTTCCCGCCTCACGCGCCACAGTTCCTGTCGCTCGGCGTCACCAGCCGCACGGAGGAACTCCGTCGATCCGGCCTCACGACAGGCGGCCTCCACCCGATCGGCTTCGGCGGCCACCTGTTCGGCCAGGCCATCCACTTCAAGCAGCAGGATGGCCGCAGTGCCCTCTGGCGCAAGCGATCGCACATGAAGGTTCTTCGCCACGGCATCCAGGCACTCACCATCAATCAGCTCGAGCACAGCCGGAATGACGCGCGCGCGGATCAGGCCGGTCACCGCATTCACCGCGTGGCGCACACTCGGAAACGAGGCTCGCATCGTGACCTGCACCGGCGGCTTGGGTATCAGCCGCAGGATGACCTTGGTGATGATCGCGAGCGTGCCCTCGGACCCCACCAGCAGGTGCGTCAAGTCGTAACCGACCACGTTCTTCACGACCTTGCCGCCGGTGCGGATGATCTCGCCCGTCGGCAGCACGGCCTCGAGACCCAGCACGTACTGCTTGGTCACACCGTACTTGAACGCGCGCGGTCCTCCCGCACACTCCGCGACGTTGCCGCCGATGACCGATTGCCGCAGGCTTGCCGGGTCTGGCGGATAAAACAGGCCCACCGCCTCAACGGCGTCCTGCAGATCCCCCGTCACCACGTGCGGTTCCACCACCGCCAGAAGGTTGCCTTCGTCGATGTCCAGAATGCGGTTGAGTCGCGCGAGGCTGATCACCACACCGCCCTGCGTGGGCACCGCCCCTCCGGTGTACCCCGTCCCCGCTCCACGAGGCACAAGCGGCGTGCGAGTCTCATGGCACAACCGTGCCACCGCCGACACCTCTGCGGTATCTGCGGGCCAGACCACGGCGTCCGCGGGATGCCCGCGCTTGAGCGCATCCACACCGTAGGCTTCACGCGTCTCCTGGTCGGCCCTCACGTGGCCGGCGCCGACGATGGCGCGGAGGCGATCGAGGAGAGCGTCGGTCACGAGTGTTTGCGGGCGAATCGAATCAGGCGAGTCACGCCTTCGCGAAGTCGTTCGAGCGACGTCGCGTACGAGAGCCGCACGAACCCGGGCGCATCAAAAGCCTCGCCCGGCGTGGTCACGACATGCTCCTCGTCCAGCAGCGCATCACTGAATTCGAGCGACGTGCGAAGGCCGCCGGGCGACAGGAAATCTCCGACGTCCGGGAAAACATAAAACGCGCCCTGCGGCACGGCGCAGCGGAATCGCGACTCTTCGGCCAGCCACTCCAGCACCTGATCGCGGCGTTGCTGATACACGGTCAGCATGTCGGTCACGCACTGTTGCGGCCCGTTGAGCGCGGCCACGGCGGCGTACTGGGAAATGGAACTCGCGTTGGAGGTGGTGTGGCTCTGTAACGCGTTCGCGCCGGACGCAAACGCCTTTGGCCCCACCGCCCATCCCAACCGCCAGCCTGTCATGGCGTAGGCTTTTGACGACGACCCTGCGAGCACGAGCCGGTCGCGCAGCACCTCACCGAAGAGGGCCGGCAGGTTGTGCGGCACCCCGCCGTAGATGAGGCGTTCGTAACACAGGTCGAGGACCACCCAGATGCCCCGCCTTGCCGCCTCGGCCGCGATCACACGCGCGTGGCTTTCCGAGAGAAGCGCACCCGTGGGATTGCCTGGGCTGTTGATGACAATGCCGCGCGTGTTCGGCGTCAGCGCGCCCAGCAGCAACTCCGCTGTCGGCACGAACCCCTGCTCCGCTCGGGTCTGCACGATAACGGGTCTTGCACCAGCCAGTTTGATTTGTTCGGCGATGGTCGGCCATCCAGGTGCGTGGGTGATCACGTCATCACCGGGCCCGAACAGTCCGATGGCGGCATGAAACAACGCCTGTTTGCCACCGGCGGTGATCACGATCTCATCGGGTGCGTACTCCACCCCATAGTCCGTGCGATAGCGCCCGGCGACGGCCTGCCGCAGTTCCAGCGTGCCCATGTTCGCCGTGTACTTGGTGCGCTGGGCGTTGATCGCCGCATGTCCGGCTTCGCAGATGTGCGCCGGCGTCGGAAAGTCGGGCTCGCCCGCGCCCAGGTCCACCACATCCACACCCTCGCGGCGCAGCTTCTCGGCCGCGATCGTCCCCTTCATGGTGGGTGACATGGCCACGTGCTGCATTCGGGCGGCCAGCTGGGCTGCGCTCGGGGCGGGGGTCATCATGATTCGCTCTTCCCGGCCCTGAGTCGGGCCACCAACCGCTGGGCGATGGCATCGGGCAACAGGCCCTCCACCGATCCGCCAAGTCCTGCCACTTCCTTCACCAGACGGGAACTGATGTGCGCCAGGCGATCGGCCCCGATCACGCACACCGTCTCGATCTCCGGCGCGAGGTGGGCATTCATCAGCGCCATCGGACGTTCGTAGTCGAAGTCCACGCCGCTGCGCAGCCCCCGCACCACGGCACAGGCGCCCTGGCGCGCGGCGTAGTGCACCAGCAAGCCCTCGAATGCGTCCCCCGTCACCTGACCCGGTTGGCCGAGCCCGGCGCACGACTCGTTGATCATCGCGACCCGTTCATCCACCGTGAAGACCGCGCGTTTTTCCTGATTGACCAGCACCGCCACAATCACACGGTCGAACAACCGCGTCGTCCGCCGGATCACGTCCAGATGCCCGTTGGTCAACGGATCGAAC
>Ga0138256_10007514_pt1 | contig 11488 bp, 8 predicted proteins | sample KNB2016incub_MG_FD_105486 | JGI IMG/M metagenome (GOLD analysis project Ga0138256, IMG submission 105486) | Active sludge microbial communities from wastewater in Klosterneuburg, Austria - KNB2014incub_MG | ecosystem: Engineered > WWTP > Activated sludge > Unclassified | place: Austria...
GGGCATCGGCGCACCTCGAAAACGCGAAGTTCCACGCAATTGTGCTGACCAGAAGTTGGTCATTTGCACAAAATGAGCGTCCCAGTCAATCACGTGTGATTCAAAGATAGGTCCTAGGTCGGGATCTTTTCTGGCTTTTTCATAAAACTGATGAACCAGTGCTGCCACTTCTTCTTCAGTATATAAATCGGGATCAGGTACTGGAAATGGTGAATGACTCATGATGTCGGGGAAAATATGGGTAAGATTCTATTGAATTGTCTGAGTATTATACAGCTTTTATTTATGTATTCTCATGCTGGATCGTAGTAGGTCGATTTGCCTTATTTTTTCCTTACAAATACAACTCAAGGTTTTGGCAAAGGAAACACCACTGATTCCACTACGCCGCTAAGCTCTTCGATTTCGACTTCTTCGCCAATCTGCTTAGCGCCAATTTCCTTAAGCCTGGATATGACTTGTTGTACTAAAATCTCTGGTGCTGAAGCACCAGCGGTAATACCGATAATCTTCTTTCCAAGAAACCATTTTTCTTGTAATTGCTCTGCGCGATCAACCATATAAGCCTCGACATTAGCATTTCTTGCAACTTCACAAAGGCGGTTAGAATTCGAGCTATTAGGGGATCCCACTACAATTACCAAATCACATTGATTGACCATTTTTTTTACCGCATCTTGGCGGTTTTGCGTGGCATAGCAAATGTCATCTTTTTTTGGGCCGATTATCTTAGGAAATCGGCGTTTCAGCGCATCTACAATACGCGCCGCATCGTCTACAGACAAAGTGGTTTGGGTTACATAAGCCAAATTATTTTCATTTTTAACTTGTAAATTCTCGACATCAGTTTCAGTTTCAACCAGATACATGCCTCTGTCATTACCTTCCGCTTGCCCCATAGTTCCTTCAACTTCTGGGTGGCCTTGATGACCGATCATGATAATTTCCTTACCTTCTTTGCGCATTTTTGCTACTTCAACGTGAACTTTGGTCACTAGAGGACAAGTTGCATCAAAGACTTTTAATTTTCGATCGGCTGCTTCACGGCGTACGGCATGTGATACACCATGCGCGCTAAATATCAAAATGCTGTCTTGTGGTACTTCATCGAGGTTTTCTACAAAAACGGCCCCTTTTTTTTCAAGTCCTTCAACAACAAAACGATTATGCACGACTTCATGCCGAACATAGATTGGCGCACCATGCATTTTAAGCGCACGTTCAACGATTTCAATGGCGCGATCAACGCCAGCGCAAAAACCTCTTGGATTAGATAGTAATACTCTGATCATATTTTTCCCAATGCAAAGAACGTCTAAGAATAGATTGAGCTAATTTGTAGCAAACTTTTATTATCAAATAAGACTTTAATTAAGCGCTGATTGTTCCAAATACCGTTGGGCTAATGCGACACGTTTCTCATACGTTTCCCTAACCAACTGAATATCTTCTAGGAAATGTGGGAATTCTTTCATTAAAAGTGCTTGCGGTCCATCAACCAATGCTTTACTAGGAGCTGGATGAAAATCAACCAGCACCATGTTAGCACCGGCGATAATACCTTGCGCAGTTGCCTGCATGATATCTAATAAGCCATCCGGCGATTCCGCACGCGTTCCGACGGAATGTGAGGGGTCGATACACACAGGCATACGTGTTAAACGTTTGACTACAGGCACATGCGAAAAATCGACAAAATTTCGATGGGGATCTCCCATATTGGTTTTCATTCCACGTAATCCAAAAATCACTTTGCGGTTGCCTTCCGAAGCTAAATACTCGGCAGCATTCAATGATTCATCCAAAGTAATTCCAAAACCACGTTTTATCAGAACAGGAAAATCTTGTTGTCGACCTACGATTTTGAGTAACTCGAAATTTTGTGTGTTTCTCGTGCCAATTTGTAGCATAACACCGGTTGCATTACCAGTTTGAAACAATGCATTACGTATTTCTTCCAAATGAGATTCGTGGGTTATTTCCATCGCAATCACTTTAATGCCATATTTGCCTGCCAAATCGAACACATAGGGCAGGCAAGCTTTCCCATGCCCTTGGAAAGCATAAGGACTTGTGCGCGGTTTATAGGCTCCCATCCGCGTACACACCTGATTGTTTTCGCGTAATGCTTTCATCATCATCTCTACATGTTCCAGCGTATCGACAGCGCACAATCCAGCAAATACATTGAGCGTATCTTGACCAAAATTCACACCATTGTATGTGAAATATGTTGGCCGATCATCATCCTTATGGCGTCCTAGTACGCGATATTCCTCAGAAACCCGGACAACACGATCAACACAAGGAAATCCGCTTACATCTTCGATCGATAAGGCTTTAGTGTTGCCAATCAAATAGACTTCCGTGAGAGATTGCTCAGCGCCCATTTCTTTATGAACACGAGTAGATATGCCAGGAAGGGCATCCAATCGGCACATCAATTGTTTATATTCCGGGCTATCCGGTTGCGTATTTGGAACAAGAATAAGAATCATAGGTTATATTTAGAAATCTAAATGCCGACTTACTATTGGAAATAATCTGTGATTCTAACCCAAAATATTGTCGGCTACTATGCTTGCCGGTGAAAGCAAATCCTTAATGTAACTCTTTTGCGCCTCATCATCCTGTAGCATCCTATTAATTAACGTTATTGCGTCCCAACAATAATGCAATAAACTTTTCCCGTGTCTGTTTAGATGAATCCCGATAGAGATTATATTTCGCGTGTTGATCGGGTCGTTCTGGATTGATTTCTATTCCCCACAGCGGCGCAAACGTATTGGGCAAATTGGAGTAGCGTACATCGATGAGTATATTGGGTTGTTCGGGGCGAATTGCAATCAATCCAGCTGAAAAATGACTAAAGCGCTCAATATCTTTCGCCAATACCGAGGAATCCGGGACAGCACTCAGATCGCGCGACCGATCAAATTGCACAATTGATTCCCCTGGGTAAAGTTGCGGTCCTTTTATTAAACCGACGCGAATAGCGTCCACGTATAATGAACCTTGATAGCGATAAATTGAACGCCACAATATTATATTTCCAAGTGTCGGTTTTACTAATAATGTTTCGGCTGTTTGTCCTCGTTCAGCAATGATTGTCTTGGCAAAAGTTTCAACGCGTTGGGATTGTACCCAGCCGAGTGTAAGATAAGTAGCCGCTAGAAATAATCCCAGATAAGCAGCTAGTCGGTTGTTTTTTTTGAAAGCAATGATTGCGGCTACCAATAAAATCAATGTGAAAATTGGATCGATGACCGATATGATGCTCCACGCGACACGTTCATTACTCAATGGCCATAGCAAGTGGGTGCCATAACTGGTAAAAGCATCAAGCACGCCACTCAAACAATATCCGAGGAGTGTAAAAAAATACAGTCGCGCAAAGGATAAGCGTCGTCTTAATAAAAACCACAGCACCATCGCCACGATTAAAGCACCGAACGGAACAAAAAATAACGAATGCGAGAAGTGGCGATGGAATTCGATATTCAGCAGTGGATCTTGTTCTGATTGAATTAAGATATCCGCGTCTGCAGCGATTCCCGCAACAAAACCTATGCCGGTAGCAATTCGAGTTTCCCGTTGCTGAGCGCCAGCTTGCGCCATCGTGGCACCTAATAAACCTTGCGTGAACAAATCCATAATAATTGAAAATCAAAAAAGAGGAGAAAGATTGTTCAGCTATGATATCTCTTTTGTAACAACGTACCAACACAAAGGAATCCAGCAAAAATCGATACTCCGCTAAATTTATGAACAACGCAACGTCAGAAATTAGTGCACCTAATCATCAGTGGAAAATCCGATTTTCAATGCTAATGATTGTGTTGTTTGTAATTGGTGTCGGGCTTTACCATTCTCGCAATCATTTCGCTGAGATTTTTCTCAGTAATCAATTAGGTAGGCTGGGATATCCACTGCAATCCATCGCTGTAATTGATCTCACGATTAATCAACTTATCATGCGTAATTTAATCGCGGGCAATAATAGAGAGTTGCGTTTGAATGAAATTCGTGCGAATTGGAATTGGCAGGGTTTGTTGAGTGGCAATCTTGATTCATTAGCCATAGATGGCTTACACATTTCACCCAATCTACAGCAAATAAATACAGAACCTACAGTTTCAAATTCGCAATCTTTGTCTTTATTCAATGAAAAAGCTATTCGTATACCGAAACTGCCAGTTTTATCTATCAATGATTTAGTTATCGAACTCAACGATGGCAATCGTGCTGTCACGATACTTTTATCGGGCCAGAGTAGGCCGCATGAGAATCCAGAAATGCAAGCCGTTCATTTGAGTGTCGCTGCTTTGGGGACACCGGGAGAAATAAGAGCACAATTACAAGCGACCTTAGATACACAAAGTAATATACAAGGTCATATTGTGGTTTCTAAGGGAGTGGTTAACTTACCTGAAGTCCAAATCACTGGTTTGACAGGCCATGCAACGTTTACTTTGGCAGATCTGACATTACAGCAACTACAAACAGAGTTGATTATGGTTGGTATCCAACAAACAACATTATCAAAAGCTTCGCAACTCAGAACACTAAAAGCAGATGAATTCATTATCAAAAGTGATATTCGACAAATCAATGAATCCTGGCGAGCTAATTTAGATTTGCAGCTTAACAAAGGGCAGTTTGTTGCTGATCATAATCTGAATATAGGAAAGATTTCCGTATCGCTACCTCTCCACATCAAAAATGAGCAGAATATCTGGCGTATCGGTTTGCGTAATGCCGGACAAATGCATTTTAACCAATTAAATTCCGGTTTTCCTGTAGTTATCAAAAAACCGTTATCGCTCGAAATTACCCGAGCGAACATTGAATTAGAAAAAAACAGATCGGAAATCAATATAAAGCACGATATTTTAGTTAATCCGAACAAATTTTCTGCGTTTTATCAAGATACGCGCAGTAAAAAATCAATCATCCGTGAAATTCAGCTTGAAGCGGGATCAGTCAATGTCACCGGCACACAATCTTTTAATGATGAATATCGTGGCAGCATCTTACTCAATGAGACCACATTAATCTTGCCGGAAGATCAACTGAAGCTGGATGGTATTTCTGCACATTGGTTGGCGGACTCATCCATTACAAATCGGATTGCGGATTTTTCGATTAAGCAAATTAAGCATCTTGCTCAAGATCCTTTTTTTGCACCCTTATCTCTTTCCGGAAATGTTATTCAGCAAACCAACGTGGATAAACGGGCGCCATACTTGTTGAGTCTTACTGCCGGCACATCATCTTTAAGCTATCTAAAAATGGATGGCGAATATGCAATTGAAAATGGCAATGGTCAATTAATCTTACAAATCTCACCCATAAAATTTGCCAGCAGTAAATTGCAACCAAAGCAGCTTTTTCCGCCGTTAGCTGCACTGGGAAATGTAAATGGCCAGATCCGTGGCAAAGCAACTATTCGGTGGTCGAAAAAGGGTGTTTCGAAAAGTAATGCCGTGATTTCTGCAAAAGATTTTTCTTTTGCGTATGGCAGTACGCAAGTAAAGGGCTTGAATACCAAACTCAGTTTAAATAATTTATTGCCAATCCGAAGCGAACCCAAACAAAATATTTCTATTCAAGCACTCGATTTTGGCATACCGATACAGGATTTGCTGGTTTCTTATCAAATTAACACACGTGACACTCCGCGGGTTTTGCTAGATCAAGTACATTTTCTTATTTTGGGTGGCGAGGTAACAATAAACCCTGTTGTCATCAACCTTGATCCTAATGCAGAGGCATCTCAAATCGAGGCGCATCTCAACAATATCGATTTGAATACATTTTTTAAATGGATCGAAATGGATGGGTTGACCGGTGATGGGCAGCTATCAGGAAAGATCCCACTGACTCTGGGTCACGATCGCATTGCCATCACAAATGGGTATCTTGCAGCCAAGGCACCAGGGACGTTAAGCCTTCAATCAGAAAAAGCAAAGGAATTACTGGTAAATCAAGGAAAAGAAGTCGATTTGTTGTTGCAAGCAATCGAGAATTTTCATTTCAAAGAGTTAACACTGAATCTTAATAAATCCGATACACATGATCTGAATGTTAAGCTTTCTTTACTGGGCAACAACCCAAACGTCAAGAACGGACAGGATTTTCGCTTGAATATTCAATTGGAATCCAAAATTGATAAGCTTTTGCATGCTATTCAGCAGGGATTGGTATTTTCAAACGAAATGTTGCGCGATTCGTTACAAATGGGCAATCCTTAATAGAAGATGCGATTACAAAATACCAATGACTTCTAGATAATATTGAACAGTGGCTGCGACAATCTGTCACATTCTCAAAGCTTATTGATTAGTTCATAATGCTACTCAGATTCGATTACTACCTGTCCCTCGTAATCATCCGCGCCGTCCCTCCTTACCCCTCCTCTCATTATGGCGCGGATGATTTTTTCGGAGTTCTGTTTAAAGCTGGGCTATTCAAATTTGATTTCTCAGCACTTAGTGTTTTTCAGAAATCCAGCGAGTGGCGTAACGTATCAGGTCAGCACCGTCTTTTAAATTTAATTTTGTTCGAATATTGAATCGATGTGTTTCAATGGTTTTAATGCTGCGGCATAGAAGATCTGAAATTTCTTGACTGCTTCGCCCTTGCCCAATCAAATGAAGAATTTCAAACTCGCTCGGAGTGAGCGTGTTGATTAAATCTTCGGGCGTAGCGCTTCCCCCAGAGACGAACCGCTGCAACATCTTTTCATTCATTTGTTTACTCAGATAAACATTGCCTTTCAGTACATCACGTAGCGCAGATAGCATTACATCACCTGCTTCTTGTTTCATCACATATCCCCGGGCGCCAGCACGTAACGCACGTTCTGCATATACAGACTCGTCGTGCATAGAAATAAATAGCACTGGAATTGTAGGGATCAATGCATGTATGCTCTTTATGACCTCAAAACCTGAAACGGTTTTAAGCGTCACATCTAGGGAAATCAAATCGGGAGGAGGATTTTTTTTCAAATAGGCGATCGCTTCATTACCATCGCCCGCTTCAGCAACAACCTCCATATCCGGTTCCATATTAATCAACATCGCCATACCGTGACGGAGCATGGCATGATCATCAATCAACATGATTTTGGCTTTAGTTTTCATAAAATACTTTAAGTCATTTGCATTTCTAGCCGGATTTCCATTCCGTTTTCATCTGGTTGTAAAATTTCGAATTTCGCACCCAGTTGCTTAGCACGGTATTGCATAATCTTAATTCCCATTCCTGAAGTTGACTGATGGTCGTCCTTTGAACTAGATAAGCCTACTCCATCATCACGGATTGATAAACGTAATATATCGCCGTCAAGTACCAAGGAAATATATAAATGTTGCGCTTGGCCATGACGAATGGCGTTATTGATAGCCTCTTGCGTAATTCGATATAAATTAAGCGACAAAATATTATCATCGATCATGATATTACCTTCGCAAGTAAAATCACAAACAATCTTATAAGTTGTTGTTATTCTAGCTGCTAAAGTCCTTAATGCTGGAATTAATCCATTGGCTTCTAGTTCAAACGGCAGCAAACCTTGCGCAAGCTGTTTAATCTGTATAACCGCTGTTTGTGCTTGTGAGGCAATCGAGGCAGCAGTGGTCGACATATTGTCATCGCCTATCGCAGCAATTTGTTTCTCGAGGGCTCGTGTCTGATAACTAATTGCAGCAACCTGTTGCCCGAGATTATCGTGTAACTCCTGTCCGATGGTATGCGCCTGTTCTTCTGCGACTAAAACGAGTGCTTGTTCAAGTCGTTTGCGTTCAAGCCAACTCTCCAAATCACTGGCGATTGCGTTAACCAATTTCTGCTCTTCCGGGAGTAGTAAAGGTTTGTCGATGGGATAGAACACACGCAGTTGACCGCATACCTTGCCATTGACGCTAATCGCAGACCAACAAGTGCATGCAGGATTCCGTTCCGCACGCCTAGGCCGTGATTGTTGTTCGACTAGTTTAGTTTTGGAAAAAATTCGTTGCGCTGTGTATTGATCATGCTTTCCTGAGGTAAAGCGCCATCCATTCAATTCAATAACAGCAGTTGCAATTTCAGGAAATTGTAAAGCAGGTATCAGATGCGTAAAAATATTTTGGCACACATTATCGATTAGAGACTCAGCGCCAATTCCTCGACGAATTTCATACAAGCAGGTCATTTCCTTTAACCGCTCATGCAATAATTCATCCACTTTTTTGCGTTCTAACCACTTAGATAAATCGCTAGCAATTGCATCGATCAAGTTTTGTTCTTCTGACACCAAATATGGCTGATTGTCAGGGTAAAATATACTTAAATAACCGCAAAATCGGTTATCCACTATAATTTTTGACTGCAGGAATGACCCAATCACATCACTTTCCCTATAGCACTCAAGGCATACTTTTTCGTAATTAGGTAAAACCGCTAAAGATTTACTGTCAAAACTCAGGTGATAATCTTTAGAGTTGAAACGTTTTCCATAAATTTCAATGATCACTGTAGTGATCTCAGGAAATTGTATGGCAGGAATCAAAAATTCAAAAATATTTTGGCAAACACTTTCTATTGACAAATCATGTGCCAGGCCACGTCTAATTTTATATAAACACGTGATTTCTCTTAGGCGTATATGCAGTAATTCATCGACTTGCTTGCGTTCCAACCATCTTGAGAAATCCGCTGTAATCGCATCCATTAGTTTCTGCTCTTCAGCAAGAAACTTTTTATCCGCAGGATAAAAAACTCTAAGCTGACCACATGTCTTGCCATTGATGATGATGGCAGAATGTAATTCCTGCAATAAGCTTTTGATATCATAATTGACTGATGCAATCTGCTTTCCGTCTAATTCGACTATTGCTGAAACATCGTCGGGATATCGTAGAGCGGGAATTAAATGCTTGAAGATTCGCTGACAAAGATCATGGACGGGTAATTCCAAATTAATATTGCTGCGTATTTCATACAAACAGGTTATTTCTTTAAGTCGTTCCTGTAATTGGCTTTCTTTATGACTTAATTCGGTAGAGAATTTCTCGGCTATTTCTTTAGCGTTGCGCGCTTTTTGTTCGGACGTAATGAGTTTGCCTACAAACCAGTTAAGCAACAATATTTCAGCGATGATTAAACTGGCAAGATAAAGAATAATGATTTTTAATTCTTTATTGATGGGTTTGAATAATTCCGCTTCATCCAGTTTTAAAACCATCCCTAATCCAATGGTGCGAAGGGGATGGTAAGCTTCGATAACTGGAATATCGCGATAGTCTCTCACAGCAACGACACCATTTTTCCCCTCGAATGCGAAACTGATTGGCTGCATTTCTGTTGCAGCAACTTGTTTTAAGCGCTTAAACTTCACACCATCCGTTTGGCTGACTAAACAAGGCATTTCACTATCTCCCTGATTGGGCGGTGCGCATAAAATAAATTCCCCTGTTTCGCCAATTAAACGAATTTCACTGAACCGTCTGGTTAATTTTGGTAGCGCAATCTCTACTGTCACCCTGGCAATACGGCGTTTTTCCTGATCCAAGATGTCTTTACTCGTATGCAGAATGAATTGCCCATCCCAAAATAAAAAAGTCTTGTTGCCTTTATTTAAAGTGAGTGATTGCTCTTTGTCGATCGAAAAATGACCTGTTTGTATTAATAAAGTATCACTGGCGTTGTGTAAGGTGACACCCAAAAAACCAGATTGAAGTAGCGATTCTGTACTGCGCTGCAAATTCTCCAAGGTCTTGGTATCATTGGGCGCTATATTCAGCCTTTGTAATGCCTGATTCCAGAAAGGACGAAGCGTCAGCGCGCGCGTATCCGTAAGTGCCTTTTCTACCTGGTTTTCAAGCAGCAATGCTTTGCCCTGTAAAGCAACGCTAAGCCCGCGTCCCAGTACTGATTCAATTTGTTGCCGCATGGTATAGTACACCGCAAGCCCAGTCGTCAGAGTCAATCCTAATAACAGAAAACCACTGATAATGCTGATCCTGCGATCGTCACGTAATAAAAACAATTTCATGCTCCGTAATTGGGTGTTTAGATCATAAGCGACAATTGACTTAGCTGGAAGGTTGAAAATTGTATCCAAGCAATTTTGCGACAAAAAGACGAAACAATCATGGGGATGGCCACTACAGATTTAGATCCACTTCTTTTTTCTAAAGAAAATGAACATGCCGATGCCAAGAAAAATAAAAATCACCCAAATGGCAGGATAACCCCAACGCCATTTTAATTCCGGCATGTATTCAAAGTTCATGCCATACACGCCGGCAACAAAGGTCAATGGTATGAAAATCGACGTAAAAATGGTCAAAATTTTGATGGTTTCATTCATTTTATTACTGATATTGGATAGGTAGATGTCATGCATATCAGAAACCCTGTCGCGAAAAGAATCCAATGAATCCATAACACGCAGCACATGATCGTACACATCACCAAAGTAACGAAAGGTTTTTTCGTGAATCAAATCAGAACCTGAGCGTTGCACTGCAGCCAACAACTCCCGCACAGGCGCGATATTACGACGCATGAAAATCAGGTTTCGCTTAATTTGTTGAATGGTTTGCAAGAAATTTGTGTCCGAATTAAAAAAAACATTGTTTTCCAACGGCCCCAACATTTCATCCAGATACTCTTCGATGGCAAAATATTTATCGACGATGGTATCAATAATGACATAAGCTAAATAATCGCTACCGTACTGCCGGATACGGCTATTCCGGTTTTTTAAATGCCCGTATATTGGTGTAAATGTATCGTCTGTCTTTTCTTTGAAAGTAATGACAAAATTAGCTAATAAAAGCACGCTAATCTGCTCATATTGCAAATCAAATTCCTGATCTGAGCCTATTTCGATATCTTTGATAACAAGATATAAGAAATTGTCATATTCTTCTATTTTTGGGCGTTGATGCGTGCTTAAAATGTCTTCGAGTACGAGCGGATGAATACTAAGAAATTGTCCGATGCTTTCGATCGTATCTATATCGCTTAAACCATCTACATTGAGCCAAGTAATCAATTGGTCATTCTTGAATTGCTCTAATTCTGTAATCGAGCAAATTTCACGCTGTATCAGAGTATCTTTGGAATATTGCGTGACAGATATTTTACAACCTAACTCATGCTCCTTGCCGACATGAACCAGTGCGCCAGGGGGCAATCCGGCTTTTTCTGCGGCACTCTTGAAAATTCTTTTTCGAGCCGACTGATCGGCTGGGGGTGTATTGAAAGGGGTGTCATTCATAATAACTAACTTAGGTTAACGAGTAGTTTATTTTAAACCTGGAAACTTCAGTTAATCATGCTAGTGGATATTGTGCATGATGGGCGATGAAGTGAAAAATCAAGATCAATTCCCTTAATCAGCGAAATTTGTTTTCAACACAGATCCGTACGCTGATACTTCGTCAGCTTTTATCTGGCGAAGTATCTATGCTAACATCAAACAGTTACGCCA
>Ga0138256_10007515_pt1 | contig 11487 bp, 12 predicted proteins | sample KNB2016incub_MG_FD_105486 | JGI IMG/M metagenome (GOLD analysis project Ga0138256, IMG submission 105486) | Active sludge microbial communities from wastewater in Klosterneuburg, Austria - KNB2014incub_MG | ecosystem: Engineered > WWTP > Activated sludge > Unclassified | place: Austria...
ACGTGATCACACCAATCACCTAGGGGATACACCATGAAGAACCAGCAAGGCTTTACCCTGATCGAACTGATGATCGTCGTCGCGATCATCGCCATCCTGGCCGCCATCGCGCTGCCGGCTTACAACAACTACCGCATCCGTTCGGCCAATGGCGCCTGCCAGGCTGAGGCGAAGGCCTACATGAACTCGGCCGTGGCTGCCATCCAGACCCCCGGCATGACCGTCCCGACCCACTCCGGCCCGGCCTGTGCCGTTGCGACTGCCCCGACCACCACCACGGGCAACACCACGTTCACCCCAGCTACCCCGGGCGACAAGACCACGGTCTGCGCGAACGAGTCGGCGACCTGCAGGTTGTCCACCTAATCACAGCTTTATTTGTGACTAGAAAGAAAGGGGCTTCGGCCCCTTTCTTTTTTGGGCGCATCGCGTTGGCGGCAGCCCGTGTTGGCCGATAACCACGGATACGTCACAGTTTCGCGCTTGGCGCCGACCGATTGACCGAGCGTGCCCCGTCTTGGCGCGTTTATTGCGACACGAAGCGACGAGGTTGCCTTTTGAGGGCTCTGCGATGGCCAGGAAAGAGAGCGGATTCACATTGATTGAACTGATGATCGTGGTCGCGATCATTGCGATCCTGGCTGCGATCGCGTTGCCCGCCTACAACAACTATCGAATCCGCGCGGCAGAAGGTGCTTGCCAGTTCGAGATGAAAAACTACGCCAATTTCGCGCTGGCTGCGCTGCAGGACAATCAAACGCCTGGCATCGCTCCTCGGGCGGCCTGTTCCGCTGCTGACGACGCGACGGCAATTGGAGTGAGCATCACTGGCACACCCCAATCGCCCGGCACGAAGATCACAACGTGCGACATGAATACGGCTACCTGTACGCTGGGGACCTGACGGCCGCATCGGGTTGGACAATCAGGCGGGCAGCCGACACCATCGCCGCACCCATCCGCAACCCGCGAAGACATAATGCCCGCAGCATACGAGGGCGTCCGGCCACCTTCTGAGATTTCTACGCGCCAAGCCCAAGCCGGCGCGGTTGCCGCTGCCTTCCTGGTAGTTGCCCTCCTGCTCCTGGAACGCCCCTACCATGGTATTTGGCACGATAGCGTGCTGTACCTCGGTCAAGCCTTGGCTGTATTGCATCCAGGCGAGTTTAGCCAGGACCTGTTCTTCGCCTACGGCAGCCAGTCGAACTACACCTTGGTGCAATACCTGCTCGCCCCGCTCGTGCGCGGGTTCGGCAGCAGCGCAAGCTTCTTGGCACTCACACTGGTCGGCTTGGGCCTATTCCTGTACGCCAGTTGGCGCCTCTTGTCTTCCGTGCTGCCATCGCGGCAATCCGCCTACGCTGGGACGCTTGCGCTGGTCGTACTGCCGGGAAGCTACGGCGCCTGGGACAGCCTTTCCTACGCGGAACCATTCCTCACTGGCCGCAGCCTGGCCGAACCGCTTGCGCTCCTCGGACTCGCGGCGATAGCGCGGAGGAGGACCGCGATAGCCTTCTCGCTCTTTGCCATCGGGATGGCCTTCAATCCCCTGCAGGTTTTACCGGCGCTCGTGGCCGCATGGATGTCGCTGGTGCAGGACGACCGTCGCTGGCTCCACCTGGCATGGTTAGCCCTTCTCGCCGCGGCCGTCGCGATGTTATCGCCAACCGCGCATGGACTGTTTGCACGCATGGATCCCGCCTGGTTCGGACAGGTGTGGGAGCGCAACCTCGTGGTGTTCTACAGCCATTCTCAGGCGGGGGATTGGTACTACTTGTTGACGGACGTGGTAGTGCTGTCCTTGGTCGCCAAAAGGGCAACTGGCCCACTGAGGCGGTTCGCAATCTCGGTCGGAGTCGCATGGTCCCTGTTATTCACTGCGTCGCTGGTGCTTGCGGATGTCACCCATCTCGTATGGCCCGCCGGATTGCAGCTATGGCGCGCGCATTGGTTGCTGCACTGGTCGGCCATGGCCACCCTTCCGTGGCTGGCCATGGAAGCTTGGCAGTCCCCGGGCCAGCGTCCCTGGTTCATGCTGTTGTTGGCTCTAATCGTGAGCGGCACCACCCCCTCGAATGCACACCCGCTGGTTCCCGGCATCGCCCTGCTCCTGTTCACGTGGCCTTGGCTTGCCCGCTACGTGTCGATGCCGCTGCGCTGGCTCGTCGCATGCGGATGCTTGGCCGTTGGATGTTGGCACCTCATCGAAACTTGGGCGATTCAGGAGCAATCACAGTACTGGTGGCCCCTCCGCCAATGGCCCAGTCCGCTGCTGCAGTCCTGGTTGCCGGTCCTCACGCCCTTGCTGGCAATCGCAGGCCCGCTGTGTTGGCAACACGCGGGCGCGCCGGGTCGCAAGCTGCTGATGGCTGGCGCGGGGATTCTGCTCTCGGCTTCCTGCCTCCAATGGGACCAACGTACTCATATCAACCGGGTATTCACAGCAGACGCACCCACAGACCCGTTCGGCCTTTCGATACCGCACGACAGCACGGTGCTATGGATCGGTGGATTGCTTCCGACCTGGAACATCCTCCACAGGGCGCATTACCTGGACCAACAACAGCTCGCCGGAATCGTCTTCAACCGGGCGACAGCAACGGAGGGATTCCGACGCAAGGAACTCCTCCATGTCACGGATGGCGCCGGCCGCGATTGCCGCATCGTGACCTTGCACCTGGAACCGCATGCAGCCTGCAAGCCGGATTTGTCCGCAATGCGCCACGCCTGCGAGCGCACGCGCGGCGCACTCGACTATTTTGTCCTCCCTTACCGGCTGCCGATCGCACCACTGGGCACATGGTCACCCTTGGGACCGGACCAACCGGGCTATCATCTTTACGCCTGCCGCGACGCCTTGGCGACAGTGGGGGCATCAACCGCGGCAGGACAGGCAGGACCACCAAGATGATCCCTTCGCGGCTGGCGGCATTCGTGCGCCACGATCTCGCACGCTACTTCGCGGCTTCGCTGGTCGCGCTGCTGATCGACGTCGCCATGTTGTCGCTGTGCCTGCGGGTGTTGCACCTCGGCTTGGCCTGGTCGGCAACGGTAGGCTTCGTGGCCGGGGCCATCGTCGCCTATGTGCTGAGCATCCGCTGGGTGTTCCGCCAGCGCGCCTTCGGCCACGCCCCGTGGATGGAGTTCCTGGCTTTCGTAGGTATCGGCGTGGCCGGGCTTGGCGTCACCCAGCTGGTGCTATGGATCGGCGTGATGCAGCTGGGCCTGCTGCCCGAAGCGGTCAAGCTTGCCGCAGCCGGAATCACCTTCGCCTTCAACTACGCGGTGCGCAAATCGCTGCTGTTCGCCGCGTCACGACGCGCCGCCAGCGCGGCAAGGGGCCACGCGTGAGCCGACATTCGATCATCATCGTCGGCGCGGGACCTGCTGGCCTCACGGCTGCGCTGGAACTGCAAGCCGCGGGTATCAGTGGGATCACCGTGATCGAAACCGACCACCAGGTCGGCGGCATCTCGCGCACGGTCGAGCACCACGGCAACCGCATCGACATCGGCGGCCATCGCTTCTTCTCCAAGTCCGACTGGGTGATGGATTGGTGGCGCGGCATGCTGCCGGTCGCGACGCCTGCAGACGCCGGCGAAGCCCGCGAGTTGCGCTACCAGGGCGCCAGCACCGACGTCCCGTCCAGCACCGCCAGTGAATCGGACGAAGCGGTGATGCTGCTGCGCAGCCGCCTGTCGCGGATCTATTTCAACAAGCAATTCTTCGACTACCCGCTCAAGCTCAACCCGGACACCCTGCTCAAGCTTGGCCCCTGGAAGACCTTCACGTTTGGCCTGAGCTACCTCTGGGCGCGGATCAACCCACGGCGCCCGGAAGCCTCGCTGGAGGATTTCCTGGTCAACCGCTTCGGCCGGAAGCTGTACGGCCAGTTCTTCAAGGAATACACAGAGAAGGTCTGGGGCGTTCCCTGCAACAAGATCAGCGCGGCCTGGGGTGCGCAACGGATCAAGAGCCTGTCGATCACCAAGGCGGTGCTGCACGCGGTGAGGCAGGTGCTCGGTATGGGCGGCAAGGCCGAACAGACCTCGCTGATCGAAAGCTTCCTGTATCCGAAGTACGGCCCCGGGCAGATGTGGGAAACCGCGGCGCGGCGCTTCGTCGACCAGGGCGGCACCCTGCTGATGCGCAGTCGGGTCGAACGCATCGACATCGTCGGCAAGCGCGTGCAGGGCGTGGCCTACCGCGATGCGACTGGCAGTGAGCACGCGTTGCCATGCACGCACCTGCTGTCCACCATGCCGATCAAGGACCTGGTGCAGGCATCCACGGAGGCATGGCCGGAGGACATCCGCGCAATCGCGGGGGCACTTTCCTACCGCGACTTCATCACGGTGGGGTTGCTGTATCCGCGTAGCGCGATCCCGCGCCAGCTGGACGACAACTGGATCTACATCCAGGAGCCCGGGGTGAACGTCGGCCGCGTGCAGGTCTTCAACAACTGGAGCCCCTACATGGTGGCCGACCCTGGCACCCTGTGGCTGGGCCTGGAATTCTTCTGCAAGGAGGGCGACCCGTTGTGGACGATGGACGATGAGGCGCTCAAGGCGCTTGGCCATCGCGAGATGGTGCAAATCGGCCTAGTGCACGCCGATGCACCCCGCGACGCCGTCGTGTTGCGCGTGCCCAAGGCCTACCCCGGCTATTTCGGTGAAGCCTATGAGCGCTTCGAGGAACTCCAATCGGCGCTGGATGCGATACCGAACCTCTTCCTGATCGGCCGCAACGGTATGCATCGCTACAACAACCAGGACCACTCGATGCTGACCGCCAAGGAAGCCGCACGCCAGATTGCTTCTGGACAGGTAGACAAGGCGGCGATCTGGGGGATTAACGTAGATGATGAGTACCACGAGGAAAAAAGCGACTAGTTACCTGAGAGCGGTGCGCCAAAATTAACGAAGGATCGGTACCCAATGGCATCAGCAACTGTTGGTGGGGCTGACGCATCAGAACCACGTCAAACAAGCGAAATTTTACTGAGTTCATCGGGGATCACCGGACTGGACAAAGCGATCTGCGCTTATCTCTTGGCCCCCGTTGCCTTGTTCTGCTTATGGTTGCAACCCGCTGCTTTGGCGGTGGTTTTAGGCTTGGCCTCGGTAGGAGCCTGGTGGGCTCTCGGAGCGCGAAAAGCGAATGAGTCAGGCATTTCACCGAGATGGTGGATCGTTATCGTCTCGATATCGCTGTTTTGGACCGCACTCGCTGGCGCGGGCCACCTCTTCTACGCCAACTTGGATTGGTTGATTCGCGACGCGGTATTGCACGATCTCTCCACCGCCGAATGGCCCGCTACCTATCATCCAGAGAGCAGGCAGCCCCTACTGCTTCGCGCGCCAATCGCCTATTACTTGCCAGCTGCATCCATTGGGCAATGGCTCGGCGTCGGTGCAGCTAACTGGGCGCTCTATGCATGGACCGCAGCAGGCGTGGCCTTGGTGCTAGCTGGCGCCTGCTCCCTGTTCGCCACACCGAAAGAGCGTGTCGGTTGCATTGTGCTGCTCATGTTCTTCGGAGGACTGGACTTGCTGGGTTATGTCTGGGGAGAAAGGCACCTGCCGCAGTTGGGAGAACACATCGAGTGGTGGATGCTCTACATCCAATATTCATCGAACAGTACCCTGCTCTTCTGGGTCCCCAATCACGCGCTTCCTGCTTGGCTTGGAACCATCCTGGTGTTGCGGCACTGGGGAAAGCCTGAGTTCGCCACGTTGGTCCCACTGGTTTCCACGGCAATCCCCTTGTGGTCGCCACTTGCGGCTATCGGTCTATTCCCACTTTTCGCATTCGCTATCGCATGGCGACGGGATTTTAGACTCCTCTTATCTCTTCGGAGTAGTCTTCCATTCCTTCCATTAGCGTTGTTTGTCGCACTCTACCTGTCCGCAGATGCTTCATCCGTACCCCACGGCTGGATGATTGATACAGCCCAGTCCATCCCTGCATTCGCGTTCCGCTACGTACTTTTTTGCTTGCTCGAGTTCGGATTGCTTGCACTTTTCCTAGCCAGAGCCGGAGTCGCCACGTCGCCCTTCCGCGTGAGCATCCTTGTTCTCCTAGCGTTGCCTTTTTATTACTACGGGGGCGGCAACGACCTGGCAATGAGGGCTTCTATTCCAGCCTTAATGGTGCTGGCGCTCGCTGCTGTTACTCCTTTATTTCAAACCCCAAAAATCCCAGGGCGCGCGATGCTCCTAGGCGTATTGGCCTTGGGAATGCTAGGTGCGGCTCAGGAGCCAATCCGTGCCTTGCTGCATCCCGCTTGGAAGCCGATGCCAAACTCAATTCCCCAGGCAGTAACAATGTGGGATTCAAGTATTGAAGACAGGTATCCGGCACACTACTTCGCTCAGCCAGATCAAAGTCCCATAGGGTGGCTTCTCCGCGACTCGACGCCGATCGAAGTTGCAGACAAGGTGACAGGAAGATAGGGGCAATCACGATGGTCCCCTCTCGTCTCGGTGCGTGGGCTCTCTCGGCTGTCTCGGCGTTCTACTTCATGCCAAGCGAACGCACGCCATGATCGTAGGCAACGGTCTTATGGCGAGGGCATTCGCTTCGCTTTATGGAGACGACCCCACCGTAATAGTCTTCGCGTCGGGTGTTTCCAACTCTGCCGAGCATGCTGCCGATGCTTTCAACCGTGAGCGAAGACTCTTGGAATCACTGCTCGCGACTGATGGGTCGCGGGTTGTCTACTTTGGGAGTTGCGCTAGCTCCCCCCTCGCAAGAACGCCTTACTTGAGGCACAAATACGAGATGGAATCCATGGTCGCTTCCACTCAAGTGGGCTTGGTACTGCGCCTTCCTCAAGTCGTAGGCCGAACGGCGAACCCGACAACCCTCACCAATTTCCTCCATGATCGAATCTCTTCGGGAACAGAGTTCGTACTCTGGTCTCAGGCACAACGAAATCTGCTCGACATCGATGACCTAGTGCCTATTGCGGCCACGATGATTGACACGGCCACGGATGGGCCCGCAGTAAATTCCATCGCATCACGGATCTCACATACGATGTCCGAACTTGCGATGATGTTCGAACGGGTGCTTGGATGCGGGGCGAACTACACCGCCTTGCCACGCGGTGAGCCGCTCGAGATTGATGCGCCTCTATGCTGGTCGATTGCCGAGACGCTTGGAATCGACCTGGGGCCAGGTTACGCCGAATCGGTGATCAGGAAATACTATGGACGCGACACCTGAAGTAACCGTCGTCATCCCGGTGTATGGCAGCGCATTGATCTTGCCTCGACTCATTGATCGCCTAGAGGCGGCTCTCGAGCAAGACCCGGGGCCTGGGGGCTACGAAGTAATCTTTGTGCATGACTGCGGGCCGGATGAATCCTGGAGCATCATTGAGCATCTCGTTTCCACGAGGCCTTGGCTACGAGGAATCGACCTGCGTCGTAATGCAGGACAGCACAATGCAATCATGGCCGGACTGTCGATCGCCATGGGACGCTTTATCGTGACAATGGACGACGATCTTCAACACGCGCCCGAGGATATACAACGTCTACTCGTCTCGCTGAGGAGAGGATTCGACCTGTGCTACGCGCAGTTTCCGAAGAAGCACCATTCCCTATGGAAGCGGGCGGGAAGCCGATTCAACGATCTCGTTGCGCAGTGGCTTCTGAAGAAGCCGCCCGGCCTCTATCTATCGCCCTTCCGTGCATTCGTGCGCGGAGTAAGTGAGGAAGTGCTCAGGTACTGCGGACCCTTCGTATACCTCGATGGCTTGCTTCTCCAGAGCACGAGCCGAATCGAAGCCATCCCAGTAGAACACCACCCCCGCTTGGATGGGCGATCCGGCTACAGCCTCAGGAAACTCGTTTCCTTGTGGCTGCAGATGGCAACTAGCTTTTCCATCGTCCCGCTGCGGCTCGTCTCACTGGCCGGCGCAACAGCCTCCTGCCTCGCATTCCTGATCACTGTAATCGTCTTGTTTCAAAAAATACGTCACCCCGAGCTAGCGGTCGGGTGGACGTCGCTGATAGTGGCTGTCCTCTTCATGGGTGGCATGCAACTTCTGGCGCTTGGAGCAATCGGTGAGTACATCGGCCGGGTGCTGCTCAACGTCAACATGCGGCCACAGTACGTGGTGCGTTGTGTGATTGGCGGAGACAGCCGAACGACAGGCTTGGCGCGTACGAAATCTCCATCCACTCGGGTTCTTCCCGGATCATGAAAGGGATAGATAGCCCCACGACTGCGATGGATGCACCGCAGTCAGTGCGTTTTACGTGTCTCACATGCCGGAAGCAGGACGGAATACCATGGCTGCTCGGCTGCAGGGATCTATATCTTGGGACACCATACGTGGTGGATTTCTGGCGATGCGACAACTGTGGTCTGACCCAGCAATGGCCGCTGCCGGCAGAAACGTCAGTGCTATACCTCGAATATCCCGTACATAAGAAAAAGGGCTCGTTTTACGAAGCACTCCGGACGAGGTTGATGGCGCCGTCGTACTTTCGCCTTGGAAAGGGGAGCTCGGACCTTCGGCTACTCGATTTTGGATGCGGCGATGGATGGTTCCTCGCCGGCTGCAGGGGCAAGGTGGCAGAGTTGTGCGGATTCGAGCCCAGCTCCGGACACGCCTCCCGACTCTCCCACGCGCTTGGAATCCCAATCCTGAGCGACAAAACCGAACTGCTCCGTACTCACGCCCTCCGCTTCGACATCGTGACGATGCACTATGTCGTGGAGCACCTCACTGACATCGACTCAGCCTTCGCGACGGCGGGAGCGGCCCTCCGGCCGGGCGGCTCTCTCTTCATTGCGATTCCGGACCTCACCTCCACCGAGGCGAAAATGTTTGGGAGGAAATGGCATGGCCTGGATCCGCCACGTCACATCAGCTTCCCAACTCAGTCAGTCATGACTTGTTTGGCTGAGCGTCACGGTTTCGCGCTGGCGTCATCACGAGCCCTGCCCTTCCCCCCCGGGCTAGCTGGAAGTCTCGCCACCATGGTCGCCGGGAAATTTCATCCATGGCTATTCGTACTGTTCATGCCATTGGCACTAGTAATCAACTTTGCGTTCCCAGGATCTGCGCGCGGCTACCTGCTTAAAAAGCGTGATGCCCGTTTTTGATGTTGCTTAGATTTTGACCCGCACGATATACCCGAAAGAGAGCAGCGGGAACAGCTTTTCAACCAACCTGATGCTCGCCTGCACTAGGATGACGAAGGCCTTCTTCGTGCCGCGCGACGCCAAAATCATCTCGGTGGCATAGAACCGATAGGGAATGATGTCCCACGAACTGAAGCCTGCACGTAGGCACATCGTATTGAGGGTTTTGTAGGTGAAGTTTTGTAGATGATCCGGGTGCTGCACTTCTCGACCAATCAGACCCATCAGGGTATTTGCGAAGCACGCGCCATTCGGCGTTGAAATGATCAGTTCGCGGCCGCTGAAGCGGTTTCGGATAGCGTCCAGGAAATGCAATGGGCATTCCAAGTGCTCGATGAATTCTCCGGCCACCACCACTTCGATGTCGCTGATGTCGAGGCCATCGACATCGAGCTTGGCAGCATCTCTTCTGACAATGACGCCATTGGATCCTGACTTGATGCCCTCTTCTGGAATTGCATCCGAAAGGTCCAGCCCCAATACCCGACGAGCACGCGCGAGAATGCGCCCATGCAACCAATGCGAAGTCCCGCGCTTCACCAATGCGGTCTCGTCATAACATCCGATGTCCAGCACAGCCTTGTTTGCGCAGGCATCAGCGATCCATGCGAGCCGGTCGACCGGCATCGCTACATGAAGCCGCTCCATCGACGCATAGGTCAATGAAGCTTGACTCTTTGAATCTCGCATCGCTTCGTTTCCGGTTGCTTAGACTACATTCTGGATTTGAGGAAATAGTAGGCGGCACGCCTTGCGTTGGCCATCAGAGTGGCCTTGGCGCCGCCGACGCTAATATCCCATTCGGAAATCAAGTCGGGCTCTTGCTCGCGCATCCATCGATGGAAAGCTTGCGCCTGGATTGCCTGCGTCCGCGCAAGCCGCACACTCCATTGCTGATTGCTGATTCGGAAGCTCGCATACGCCCCACGGATTGCGTACGCGTCACCATGCAGCATCACTTTCGAGTATGTAGCCTGGTCAATGAGATAGGGGAACGCCGACTCCCACCAACCGACACGCTCGAGAACATCGCGCCTCATCAACACGCACCCCGGCTCACCGAACAGGTTCGTCCCAGCGCGCACGGAGGCGCGGATTGCTTGCCGCCCTCCCACAAACCCTTGCAGCGGCCCCAAGCCCCTAGCTTTCAACATACACCGACCTTTTGAGTCGATCACTTTTCGTTGACACGCTACTAGCACCACTGATGGATTTGCATCCAACACAGCGACCTGCGTTTCAAGCGCATCGCGGCTAATCAGATCGTCGGCACAGACCAGCTTTAGCAAAGTCCCACGCGCCTCGGTGCTAACCCTGTTCCAATTGGTGACAGCTCCACCACCAGCGGGGGTTGGTGAGAGGATCCGTACCTTGGGATGATCGGCATAGCGCGCCAACAATGCAGTCGAGCCGTCGCCTGAGGAGTGGTCTGCCACCACGACTTCGTAGTCTTGGTATGTCTGATTGAGTATCGAATCGAGCGTTTCAGCCAAGTGCTGAACATTTCGGAATGCTGGGACCACAACAGAAACATGCGGCTTCATAAGTCGCCCCCCCCATCATTGGAACCTCCTCTGCGTCGAAAGGAGAACGACTTGTGAGTCCCATAGCTGGACACGAGGATGAAGACAATCATCCCGATCTGAACTGGAATTGGCGGGAGGCGATAATGATCGACCAAGATGGCTACTACCCCAAGGTTCACCAAGAGCAGCACTATGTTGGCTATCGCGAAGCGAGCCAAATCCATATACACGTAACCGCTGACCTGGAACACCCACTTGCGATGCACCACGAAAGCGACCGCTACCGATGCAACCCATGTGATTACAACGCTCACCACTGCCGGCGCGCGCGTGCCAAAAAAAGTTACTAGCAAAGAGAATAAAGCAAGGCCAAAGAGGGTGTTAAAAAAGCCTGCGATCAAGAACAAAGCGCGCTGGTCCATTTCCGAAAGCTTCATCAGGATACTCGGGAGGCAAAGGGAGCTCAGACCTTGCTAAACGAGCTACTGGCGGCCTGAGGTTTGTGATCCGGAAGTCCATTACACCGGGACCACCATGCTTGTAGGTTCTTTTCGTCTAGCCTCAAAAACATTGGCACATTCTTATTCCTCAATGTCCGTCGGATAGAGCCTCCGCTTGTACGGCCTAGGGTGAGTTGGCAAAGAAGAGGTGTCCCTAACTTGCGACTTGGATCCAACAGTTGCGCAGGCGCTACTATTTCGCGACCGTAATACTGAAAACAAGCAACACACCTCCGGCTACGTATGCAATCCAACTTTAATTGAGCAGAGACGACGGATGAAACCCACTCACAACCGTC
>Ga0138256_10007517_pt1 | contig 11483 bp, 9 predicted proteins | sample KNB2016incub_MG_FD_105486 | JGI IMG/M metagenome (GOLD analysis project Ga0138256, IMG submission 105486) | Active sludge microbial communities from wastewater in Klosterneuburg, Austria - KNB2014incub_MG | ecosystem: Engineered > WWTP > Activated sludge > Unclassified | place: Austria...
AAAATGTCGAAGCTAGCCTCGGTCTCGTCGCACGTTCCACGTTCTTCGACGCACACCGTGTACGCCTCCCATTTCGCACCGCATTCGTAGGCGTCGGCGATGTCTTCCGCCATTGCGGCTTCATTGCAGGATTCGACTTCCTCCTGGTCATTGCAATGCTCGCATGTGCAAATGATGTCGCAGATCACTGCGGCACGCGAACATCCTGTTGTCGAGGCGGAAAGCCCCAGCATTACGAACGAGCTAGCAAGAATGGATCGCTTCATGGTTTCCGCCTCCTCAATCACACCGTGAATACGCATTCACTTCGGCTTCGCACGCATCCGCGTTCGAACTATCCACACCGTAACTCTTGCATTCGCCACTGTTGCACGTGCTGCCAATGCATTCGTCGCTCGTCGAACAAGAACCAACGCCTATGCAATCGTATTGCGGTGTGAAGCATTCAATCAACAGATCGTACTCTTCACCGCACCCAATATCGTATGCATTGTCCCGAATTCCCTCGAATGCCACCTCGCACGCGTCGATGTCCGCGTCGTTCCCCCCGAGACAGGCTTCCTGCTCTTCGCACAGCGCGGCGATGTCCGGCCCGCATCCTGGCGCGACGGCTGCGAGCGCAAGCACCAAAAAAGACCATTGCCGATTCATGATGAGGCTCCTCCTGCACATGATGCGGCGAGTTCCAACAGAAACGCAAGCGATATGTTGTGCACGGCGAGCCGTCGACGTACGTTGCCGCGCTACAGCCACGATGAACGCTCGAACCACATCGGTACCTGGCATCGCCATCGTCGTCACGGACGACGTGCTCATCCCGGAGATCGCTTTGACGATGACCGCCACGCGCGCATCCGGTCCTGGCGGTCAAAATGTCAACAAGGTGGCGTCCAAGGTAGATGTTCGGGTGGATCTTGCAGCCATCATGGGTCTTGACGAGGACGCACGTGCTCGGCTCGTCGCCAAGGCGAAACCTCGGCTCGACGCCGATGGGAAATTGCGGGTTACGAGCCAAAAAACGCGAGATCAAGCAAAAAATATCGCCGACGCGTACGACAAGATCGGCGCGTTTGTCGCCGCGTGCTTGGTTTGTCCCAAGCCTCGAAGACCCACGCGTCCAACGAAGGGTTCCGTCGAGCGGCGCCTTGGTGAAAAAAGGCAAACGGGTCTTCGTAAAAAACAGCGCACAGGGCGTGCCGACGATTGATCTCTTCCAGTTCGACTCGGTGTGCGGTAGGATGAACACGTCGCATGTCCGCATCACGCAATGATCCTTTTGCCTGGGTGGGCCAAACCATCGATGGCAAGTTCCGTGTCGACGAGGTGGTGGGTGAAGGGGGGTTTGGCGGTGTGTAACGCGCTCAGCACCTCGGACTCGGCGAACCCGGCGCGGTCAAGTGCTTGAAGATTCCCACGACGCTGCCTGCCGGCGACCGCGAACGTTTTCATCAAAGCTTTCTCGAAGAAGGACGGATCCTGCGCAAGTTGAGCCGGTTGACGGCCGCCGTCGTTCAAGCCTTGGATGTTGGTGCGGCCGTTGCGCCAAACGGCGCGTGGACGCCGTATCTCGTATTGGAATGGCTCCGCGGTGAATCGCTCGAAGAAAGTCTCGACAAACTTCGTCGCAGTGAACGCGGCACGATGACACTGGAGGATGCCGTCGCGCTGCTCGAACCAGCCGCAATGGCTCTTTCGACCGCGCACGACGAAGGAGTTGCCCATCGTGACATCAAGCCCGCCAATTTTTTCACGACCGACATCGATGGCATGCCCACGATGAAAGTGCTCGACTTCGGAATTGCCAAGGTCATTGCCGACAATGCTTCGATTACGCGCGCATTCGAACAAACTGGACAAACTCCGTCCATGTTCACGCCGTATTATGGAGCTCCGGAGCAATTCAATCGTCGTTTTGGAGCAACGGGCCCATGGACCGACGTGTATGCCCTTGCCTTGGTGCTCGTCGAAATGGTAACCGGTCGCTCTGCGCTCGATGGCGACGACGCAACGCAGCTCTACATTGCCACGACCGACATTTCCATTCGTCCGACCCCACGCACCCGTGGCGCGCGCACGAGCAATGCCGTCGAAGCTGTCTTTCAAAAAGCGCTCGCCATTGAACCTCGTGCCCGATACACGTCCGCACGAGCCTTTTGGGATGACCTTCGGGAAGCACTGTCTCAACCCATGAAGGATGCTCCCACGGATCCGGAGGTCATTTCATTGCCTCCCACTCCCGGATCGCCTCGCGCGCCCAATCGCACGACGCCCGCGCACGCTTCCCCGCACGGCGCGTCGTCATTTCGGCGAACGCTCCTTGCGATGGGTGGATCCGCTGCCATTCTTGCGACGTTTGTCGGAGCGTCGCTCTTGATTCGCCAACGTGCGATGCTCGAGTCGGTGAGCACCGCGAATCGCATCGGTTTGGAATGGATGCCCTCCGTTCGTGTGCCCACGACGCCTCGTGAGATGGTTCTCGTTCCCGCAGGCAAATTCAATATGGGACACGTCGACGGCGGCGAAACGGAAAAACCACGGCATGGCGTCACCATTTCGCGCGCATTTTACATCGACCGCACCGAAGTCACGACAGCAGATTACAACAAATGCGTCGCTGCTCGAAAATGCACACCGAACGGAGTACATGGCCCATTCGTGGACAAAGCCGTGATCACCAAGTTTTCGTCATCGTGCACGACGTCCGCCCCGACCGACGAACGCAAGCCCGTCAATTGCATCGATCGCGCGCAAGCCGAAGCTTATTGCGCATTCGTGGGAAAACGTCTCCCCACCGAAGCGGAATGGGAATATGCCGCTCGCGGTTCTGACGAACGCGTTTACCCCTGGGGAAACGGCACCCCCACATGCTCGATGGGTCAATTCGCAACAAAAACAGGTGAGTGCACGGACCGCAAACGAGGTCCCATCGACGTGGCCACGTTTCCCGAATACGCAAGCCCCCACGGCGCGCTCGACATGGCCGGCAACGTGTGGGAATGGGTCGCTGATACCTTCGATCCAAAGGCCTACGACGGCAACGATCGCAAAGATCCCCTCGTGACCAAACCGAGTGACAAAGGGGTTTTACGTGGAGGCTCGTGGGACTTCGCTGCCACGGTCGCCAAGTCAACGTTCCGATACGCGTTCGATCTCCGCACGGGTCACGTCAGCACGGGCGTCCGCTGCGCCAAACACGCGAACTGATGGCGTTGTCGAGTCGTCTTGGTCATGCTCGTCCGCCCTGGTTGCCAACCCGTTGGAGAGTTGCCAACAGATTGACAAACGACTTGCGCCGCGGTCCTTTCGCGTTTATTGAGCGACATCACCCGCGCCGAGTCGCGCGGAAAGGAGACACCCATGGTCTGGACCCCTGCCAAATACGCCGCGAAAGATTATTCCTCGTTGAAAGACCTCCAAGGCATTACGAACGACCAAATCGCAGTGCACTTGACGCTTTACAACGGGTACGTGACGCGATCGAACAAGCTCAATGAAACGATCACGTCCATGGCGGCAGACGGAAAGGCGAGCAGTTTCGAGTACAACGAGCTGAAGCGTCGCGCAGGCTGGGAAATCAACGGCGTTTTGCTTCACGAGTATTATTTCGACAATCTCACGCCTGGCGGAACGGCCAGCACGGAGAGCAAGTTTGCCGAAGTCATTGCAAAGCAATTCGGCAGCTTCGACGACTGGAAGAAGGACATGCTCGGCGTTGCAAAAATGCCAGGCGTCGGTTGGGCCGTGACGTACTTCGATCCCGCGCGCAATCAATTCGACAATTACTGGATCGATCGCCACGATGTGGGTCACCCGGCCGGCCACAAGCCCATTCTCGTGCTCGATCTCTGGGAGCACGCCTGGAGCGCATACTTGAAGCCCACCGAGCGTGCCAAGTACCTCGACGACTTCTTCGCCAACGTTTCTTGGAAAGTCGTCGACAGCCGACTCGGTTGATTCTCGAAGGCGCACTTCACGAATCGTTTGGCGCTCAGTAACGAATTCCCAACATCGAGCACCCCAAATCGGCCAAAGCAAAAACGGCTGCCCCGTACATGCTCGCCTGGTCCGAACTTGCATTTCCCTGCAAACTGCGCTTGTACACGCCTTGGGCAATCGCTGCCAGGCGAAAAATGCCGAATGCCATGAAGTAGGGCCAATGCTCGATGCCCCCGCGTCCCGTGTGTTGGCAATACGCTTCGATGACTTCCGCTTCACTCGGAATGCCCAGACCCTTCAAGTCAGCTCCGACGAGGCTTCCGCGACCGGGCAATGCCAAATGATATCCCATGCACAAATATGCCAAATCGCTGATGGGATGTCCGAGCGTGGACAATTCCCAATCAATGATTGCCAGCGCTTTTGGACGGTCCGGTGCGATGATGACGTTATCGAGGCGATAGTCTCCGTGCACGAGCGTCGTTTCGTCGTTCTGCGGCACGTGGCTACGCAAATGCGTCAATAGCGCCTCCATCGCGGGCACTTCGCTCGTTCGGGACGCTTCGTATTGCTTCGACCAACGTGCCACCTGCCTTTCGACAAACCCACCGACTCTCCCGTAATCCACAAGGCTCGCCGCAGCGTAATCCACTTGGTGCAGCATGGCGAGCGCCCGCACGAGATCATCATAAATGGCTCGCCGCTCTTCGGAACTTGCCACATCGAGCAGCCGGGGGTCCCAAAAGATTCGTCCGGGAACATAGTTCATCATAAAAAATGGCGTTCCCAGAATCGACGAATCGTCGCAAAGAGCGATGGCGCGAGGCACCGGCACGTTCGCTTCGCCAAGCGCGTGGATGACGCGATATTCGCGTTCCACGGCATGCGCGGATGGCAATAGTTGCCCCGGCGGTTTCTTGCGAAGAACGAATTGGGCTTCGTGTCCATCGTTCCCAGTAAAACCCACCCAATACGTCGGATTCGATTGTCCACCTTTGAATTGAAGTGCCGAAACGCGACCTCCGCCCCGACAATCCTCCACGTGCATCTCGAGCCATCGGGCAAGCTCGAGTTCGTCGATCTTGTGAGCGTCACGAGGGGGACGCGCGGAAGACGGCGCTGCGAGAACCATGGCGCCGTCGTATATCACAACGAAGCATGCATCGTGCACGAGGAAATTCACTGGCACCCCCGGGCTCGACGAACGCGCACGAAGTCATGACATGACGCCATGTACCGCTTGACGCGCGGGCGCACTCGTATGAAACTGTCGACGACCGTCGCGTCGACTGCCCATGGCCTTTCATCGAATTTTTCCTATTCTCGGACCGCTGCTTGCTGCATCGCTCGTTGCTTGCGGGCCCGTGCGTGTTCGTCCTGCCCCACTGCCTACGGCGCTTGTTCTGTCGCCGGCGGTGACGACGTGTCCGATGGCACCTCCGAAGCGTCTGGCCATCGACGTGCGCGACGTGCAATGGGTCGGCCGTGCGGCAAACCATACGTGGGTCCTTGGAAAATCGGGTGCGCATCGTGTGCTGCTGCGGCTCGTGAAGGGCAACGTCGAGCCGTTCGTCTTGCCGGACGTGTTCGACACAGGGTTTGTCGTGGCTCACGCTCGCGAACATTTTATATGGGTGTTGCGTACCGGTTCAGACAAACCGAACTCCGGACCGGCTTGGGTGCTCGTGGACGTTCGTGATCCTGCGGCGCCGAAGCTCGGTCGCATCGAACTGCTCGAGCCGCTTCCTTCGGACGAGCCGAACCGCTTTGCATTGTGGTCGGACCGCGCTGTGTTTTTCCTTGGATCCCCCGGCGAACTCGTACCATGGGATCTCGAAAAGGGTGCGCCCATCGGTTCGCGCGTGCGTCCAGACGCAAAGGCGTCCGAATTTCCTTGGCTTCAATGCAATGCGGCGGGCTGTTTGTCCATCATGCCCGAAGGTAAGGAGGCCGATCGGCGCATGGTTCTGCGGCGGTTCGATCGAGCGGGCGACGTCGAACGAGAAGAGGTTGGTCCGGGCGTCGTGGCGGAGTCGATGAGTCTTCAGTGGGGCGATCGAATTGTTGCGGCATGGTCGCGCTTCGACGAGAAGGGCCTTTGGGCGCGCCAAATCAACGCAACGACGGGTGAATTCGAGGCGGCCGCTTATACGATGACGGGTGTCGAACAGGACTTGCAGGATCCTCTCGCGATTGTGACTCGCAATGGTCCACTGCTCGCGTGGCAAGCGGCTCGTGTGGGTTGGCGCATTGGAAAACTCGCTGAGGATGGGCGAGGGGTGAGCGATGTATTCACGGTTCCGGCCGAAGGGGCATTTTTGTCCGCGGCTGCGACGGACGATGGAATCGTGACGGCCATTTTGTCAGCGGGTCAAGACGAGCAGCGCGGGGCTAACGCGCGCTATGGCACGGTGCGCGCCATGTTTGTTCCTTTTGGAAAAACACCAAGCTCGTCTGACGTCGTGACGCTCGTCGACAACGCTTCTGGGACGAAAGAGGGTGGGGTTGTCGCTTATGCGCTGGGGGCACCGGACAGCGCCGCGGTGCTCGTCATGCCACACGGCAACGCGCAAGGCGACGCATTCACGATGTTGCTACGAAAGCCTTGCGCGGCAAAGTAGCGGTTTGGGGCGGGATGTCAAATTCGTTCAACGCTTGGCGAATGCCGCCATCGCCTGGTCACGATCGGCGAATACGCGTGCAATCGCCGGCCGTTGGGCAATCATCTCCATGTATGCGGAAAGTTTTGGTATTTCTGTGAAAACGTCTTCGCCGAGCGCCAGGCGGCCTGCGAACGTCATCAGCGGAAAGTGAATTGCGGCCGCACAATCGGCCAGCGTGAACTCCGAACCAGCCACGAATGGATCGAACGTCGCCAGATGATTGAAGGCGCGAATTCCCTTGGCAAGATCCTTGCGAACGTCTGCTTTCGCTTCGTCGCTCAGAACCCCACCAAAAAACACGACCCCATACACGCGCCGCATGACGAGCTCGACATGCAGCTCGAGCACTTGAATGATTTCTCGCACCTTGGCTCGAGCAAATGGATCGCGCGGGAAAAGTGGTTTTTCGGGGTACGCATCCTCGAGATATTCGCAAATGACCGCCGACTCGCACAAGATGCCCGAGGGGGTTTCGAGAAACGGGGCTTTGCCCATGGGCGTACGTTTCAAGAATTCGGGCTTCTGCGAGGGAAAGCACGTGGGATCTTCCTCGTGCTCGATACCCTTCTCGAGCAACACGATCCGGACTTTATTGTGATAGTTGCTGACACGAAAACCGCAGAGTTTCATGGCGCTCGGTTCCTCCGCGTCGATGGACGCATGGGCGGATGATGGATCGGAACGGCAAGATTGTATAGGGATTTTTTCGCGAAACTCACTCCCACCGCATCGAGCTGGAGGGCGGGTGGGGCAGAGCATTCGGCACAGGTGGCGGTGACCAGGGAAGGTCGATTTCTTCCCACGCATATCCAAACGAATCGAGCGGATACGACATCGGATACATCCCTTCGGGATCGGATCGGTAAACCCTCGGCGCCCAACCGACTTCCCACCGGGCACGTCGCGAATTCCAGCGCAAGGCGCCCCATGCATAACCATGATCTCGCTCCGACGGAGAACCATGGGCCGCGCCCGCGACGCAACGAACTGACCGCAACGACGCACCAAAGCGTTTCATTGCGCGCGCGGATGCATCGTGCACGTGTCCGCACAAATGAACATGCGTTTTTCGCGACAAGGAACTCGACAATGTTTCCGCTGATAATTGATGATACCATTCTGGGGGATGGTGCGTCAGTAAAAACAGCAATTCGTCAGCGGCGGTCCCATCGAGCTTGCTGCGGATTTGTCCCGGACCCAGCACCATGTTGGGCACGAAGGGTTCTGGAATGTGCAACGCTTTGCAGCCGTCCGAGGCATCACTCACCCAAACAGAGGAAAGTCCCACAAGACGAATCGGATACCCATACGGATCGATGCGCTGCGCTTCGGCCCAATCGATTTCCAACGCACCTCGACGACGGCTCGCCGGACCATATTTTTTTGCAAATGCCGCGTAGGGTTCGAGCTTCTGCGCCAGAGCTTTTCGAGCGTCTTCGTCGGCAAGGCGTTCGTCCAGATCGGGAGGATTCGATCGAACGCGAGCGTGAATGTCACTGACGAGCACTTTGGCGGCCTTGCTTCGATCCACGTCGTGGTTACCCGGCACCAAACGAATTCGCTCGCGCTCGATTCTCAGCGTCTTGGCCAATTCATCGAACCAATTGCCCGCTTCCTTGTATTGCGCGGGTTTGGCGCTGAATGCAATGTCACCCGTGACGAAAATGAAATTCGGATTCTTGGGAGCATTCGTTTCGATGTCCCGAAGAATGGATCTGGTCACCGCTTTCTGGTCGAACCGGTGAGCGACATTCCCCGCACCGAAATGCAGATCGGAAAGGTGGATCCACGAAAACACCGTCACGTTCGGAAGATCCGGCAGCGAGGATCTTCTCGCGCCCTGAGAAATGCGAGGTTCCCAGTTGACCTTCATGGGATCGAAAGGCAATCCCGGACCAACGGCCTGTCCCTTGACCGGCTGGATATGAAATGGATCACCGTACAGCACGGGGTGCACCAAGTAGTGGTCGGCATTCAACGGGATTTGCGCCGATGTGCTTTCATCCGGACGGAGAAAACGTTGCACCAAATCGGGGTGATTCGCATCGGGGACCGGAAAACCCAAAAGGCCAAATGTGACGAGAGCGGCCAGCGGATCAGTCACCGCTGGGTCCCGGTCAATTCGTTCGGCAAACTCACGATTGATTCGAACTTGCTCGGCTTGAGGAATGATGTTGAAGCGAATGTACCGCTTGATGAACGATTTCAGTGACGCGTCGCCACCATGCCACGGCCACCGGCTTTCACATTCCGCAAGATAACCATCCCGAATCACGCGGCTTGCAGCATTGATGCCATCACGAATGCGGCGTGCTCGGCCTTCCCCGGCGCTCACGGGCGAGCGCAATTTTTCCAATATCTGGTTGCCGACCACAATGAGATCACGCGGCCGTCTGAGCGTATGACGCAAAAGATAGCTTTCGACCCGCTCGTGAATGGGTTCGTCCGTTTCGAGGTTCACGGCGCGAATGGTGATCTTGCCCGATGTCGGATCAAGGAGTTCATCACCAAAAAAAGCATGCATTGGATCGGATTGGGCGAGATCCGGCCGCGCCAGCAAACTACGGTGCAAGTACGATGCGCGTATTCGGAACAACGCCATGAGTTCGTGGTCTTCCCACGCAATCTGAAAAATATCCCGCGACCACTTCGGAAAGTGCTGGCTCTCGCGCAGCCGCCAAATCACTTCGGGACGAAGCGTGAGCATGCAATGAATGCGACGATTCGTGATCGCATGAAGCTCTTCAATCGCCAAGAATGCCCCGTACGCAGAAGCGATCCAATATTCGGGTTGCTCCTCGAAGGCGTCGTCGTGATTGTCGATGAATAGGTACGTCGGCGGAAATTCGTCGGCATTGCGCACGATGAAATTGCGCAGTTCCGAAACATCGGGAACGAGCGGTCGGCCACGACGTCGATTGTGCCCCGCGTCGACCTCGTGCAAGTAATCGAACACAAGCTCGAATGGATCATGACGGCGATCGACGATGAGCTCGGCCATCGTCGCCATGCGCGGCGTCTTCTCATGGTGCGAAGTCCGTTCGTGCTCGTACCATCCAGCGATGATCGTGCGACAAAGCGCCCACGACCAAAGACTCCCCCACAATTGCATGACCGGTTTGTCATCCTTGAACAGATGCCAAAACGGGGCCGTCGAAAAATCGAGCGCCGGGCCGTAAGCCTTGACTGGATGATGCGGCAACACGATGACGCCCGGCTGCATCCTAGCGTGAAGAAGACGCTTGAAAAGCAGCAAACTCTTGCCACTACCCTTGGGGCCAGCGATGAACGGGCGCGTCGGCGCGCGGGTCAAGAAGTCACGGATCGCATCGGTCTGAATGAAAAACTCGTCGATGAGATCGTTGGTCCACGCAAGATCGTTCGATGCCGTCTCGTGACCAAAGTCAAAATATTTGCTGTCGTCCGATGAACCGCGCATTCAGAAAGGGTCTCCGCTGAAGGCACGGCAGGATAACGCACGAAAGCAGTTTGGACAAGAAAACTGTCGCGCGCCGAGAGTGTGAGTCGCGTTGCGTATTGCGACGGTGTACATGATCACATGCAAGGAACCACGTTCGAGCCTTGGAAAACGCACGCAAATCACGATAAGATGAACGTGTCATGCACTTCTCCAGGAACCGGTTGCAGCTCGTCGCCATCGCGCTCGCGGGCGTGGCCTGCGACCAAAGCCGGGCGACGAAAATCGACGTTCCGACGATGACAACACTCGCACCCGTTGTGTCATCGCTCGTTTCGACGACCGAAACGAAGATTGTTGCGCCAAACGGAAAACCAAGTGATTTATTTGGTTTTTCTGTGGCCATGAGTGGTGACACGATCATCGCGGGAACGCCCTATGAGGATTCGGCCGCGCAAGACGCCGGCGCGGCGTACGTGTTCGTGCGAATAAACGGTGATTGGTTATTCGAACAAAAACTCGTGGCTCCGGATTCGGGTGCCGCTCGATGGTTCGGGTATTCGGTGGCGATCGACGGCGACAAGGCGATTGTCGGTGCACCCCAAGCCGATGGAAATATGCCTGGTGCGGGTGCGGCGTATGCCTTCTCGAGGACCAATGGAATTTGGACGTCGCTTCCCAAAATCGTCGCGACGGATGGTAAACCGAGCGACATGTTTGGACATGCCGTGGCCATTTCGGGAAATTCGCTGCTCGTGGGTTGTCCCAAGTCGGACGCCTCGGGTGTCGACGCGGGCGCGGCTTATGTTTTCGCTTGGAATGGCAGTGCATACGCGCAGCAGAAGAAGCTCTTGGCAGCCGATGCAGCGCCGAATGACCATTTGGGCACGGCGGTTGCCATGGACGGTGAAACAGCGCTCGTGGGAGCTCCCGACGCCGATGCATTCGGATCCAATTCGGGAGCAGCATACGTGTTTGTCCGCGCTGGAACGCTCTGGAGTCAACAGAAGAAGCTCGTCAGTCCAAACGGCGCGGCGGGCGATGCGTTTGGTTTTGCCGTCGATCTCGAGATCGATATGGCCATCGTCGGCGCGCCGCTCGCCAATGCCATGGGCGTCGATTCGGGTGCGGCCCACTCGTTTGTCCGAACAGGGCTTGCTTGGAATCCAAACGGTACGCTGCTCCCGCTGGGTTTGGCGGCCGATGATCGCTTTGGTTCGAGCGTCGCAATCAGCGGCGCTTCGGCCGTCGTCGGCGCATTGCTCGACGACACGACGCAAGCGAACACAGGGGCCGCCTACGTGTTTACGCACAATGGTTCGTCGTGGTCTCCCGACATCGAAATTGTCGCGAATGATGCTGCCATTGGCGATGCTTTTGGTTTTGCAGTGGCAATGTCCGAGGGCACCACGGTCGTGAGCGCATATCTCGATGATGATCTCGGCACGAGCTCGGGATCGGTCCAC
>Ga0138256_10007519_pt1 | contig 11482 bp, 8 predicted proteins | sample KNB2016incub_MG_FD_105486 | JGI IMG/M metagenome (GOLD analysis project Ga0138256, IMG submission 105486) | Active sludge microbial communities from wastewater in Klosterneuburg, Austria - KNB2014incub_MG | ecosystem: Engineered > WWTP > Activated sludge > Unclassified | place: Austria...
AGGAAAAGGTTATTCAACCATTCACGTCGCAGCAGACGCCCCATTGGGAAAAGGTAAACTGGGAACGAATTTTTTCGGAGTCGGATTAATGGTTTACCAAGATAAGGCCGGGACGGCAGGTCTTACAAACACAGTTATTGAAGCCTCCGCGTCTTATGTTGCAGCGATGGATAATGATGCAAACCATTATTTCGCGATCGGATTTCAGACAGGGCTAAACCAGCTGAGCATTGATCTTTCAAAAACCACCTGGGATTCACAGTGGAATGGCGATGCCTTCGATCCTTCCTTGCCATCGCAGGATCAGGTACAATTGGAGCAATTCACTTACCTGGATTTTAATGCGGGTGTATTATATTACTATGTTCCTGATGGAATCAATTCTGTAACAATTGGTGCCAGCATCGCACACATTGGCAGTCCGAACGTAAGTTTTTACGCTCGTCAGGAAACTCCACTCAGAAACAAGATCAGCGTCCACGGGAGCAGTGAAATAAGTTTAGGCAGTGAAAATATTACCTGGATCAATCCTCGCTTTTTGGTTGCCTTTCAAGGAAAGCAAAAAGAAATTGTTGTCGGCGGTCTGGTGAAAAATAAAATTCAGTTCAAATCAGAGTACACGAAATATAAAAAGGAAGCTTTCTTTTCACTCGGAGCCCTGTATCGCGTACAGGATGCTCTGATCCTAACTACCAGAATAGACTATTACAAATTCGGTCTGGGAATCAGCTACGACATCAACACTTCCGGTTTGCGTAAGCTTACGAGTTCAGCAAGAGCGTGGGAATTCAACCTGAGCTTTATTACTCCGGTTCTTAGAGGACGCAAAGAGCAGAACTTTAATAAGATGCCGAAGTTTCTGTAGGCAGGATTCTAAAAAAGATCTTTACAAATTTGTTTGAGCGTTTTCAGATTCTACTCCTGAAAATAAACCCTCTTAACCCGCTGGCTGATATTTGCCAGAACCTCGTAAGGAATTGTTCCTAGTTGTTTGGCAATTTCTGTAACAGGTAACTCTGCCCCAAAAACAATTACTTCATCCCCTTCTCTTGCAGGAATATCGGTGACATCCAGCATTGTCATATCCATGCATACGTTCCCGACTATCGGAGCCAGTTTTCCGTTTACGAACATTTTCCCGACACCATTGCTTAGCTTTCTGTTAACGCCATCTGCATAACCAATGGCAACAGTTGCTATAACCGTATCTCTTTTTAATTTTCCGACACGCGAATAGCCAATGGTTTCATTTGAATTGACATGCTTAATTTGCGATATCGTTGTCCGCAATGTGGCAACCTGCATTAAATGTTGTTGTTCCTGCGGCGTAGCAGCTACACCGTACAAACCTATTCCAAGCCGAACCATATCCATCTGCGCTTCGCTGAAACGAAGAATGCCGGATGAATTGAGTATATGCCTGAGAACAGGATAGTCGAAAGCATTGCAGATAACTTCACTCATGCGTTGAAATTTTTCCAATTGCAATCGGGTAAAGCCATCATGTTCTGCAGCATCGCTTGCAGCCAGGTGAGAAAATACAGATTCAATTCTTACTTGCCGAAGGTTCTTCAATCGCACAACAAGTTGGTTGAGATCAGACTCTTCAAAGCCAAGGCGGTGCATGCCGGTATCCAGTTTGATATGTATACGAAAAGGCTCTCCCTCGTATTTTTTCAACTCATCGCCGATCTGATTTAATAAACGCAGGTTATAAATTTCCGGTTCCAGCTGATGCTTTACCATCAATTCAAAACTTTGAACTTCCGGATTCATCACCATGATTGGAACGGTGATGCCGGCTTTGCGCAATTCTACACCTTCATCTGTATAAGCAACCGCCAGATAATCTACATGGTGAAACTGAAGGATGTTCGCTATTTCAAAGCTCCCGCTTCCATAGGATGCAGCCTTAACCATAGCCATCATTTTAGTTGTTGGCTTCAATCGTGAGCGGTAAAAATTCAGGTTGTGGACCAGTGCATTGAGGTTAATCTCCAATATAGTCTCATGCGCCTTCTGTTGAAGAAGCTTGCTGATTCTTTCAAAACCAAAAGGTCTTGCTCCCTTAATAAGAATTGTTTCGTCCCTGAAACTGAGCTGAGGAAAGTCCTTTAAAAAATCTTCGGTACCCGGATAGAAACTTTTCGGCAGATCGAATAAGCTTTGCTGGCGAGAAATTGCCTCCCCTATTCCGATCATCCGGTCAACTCCTTTCGCTTTTAATAAATTAGCAACCTCCTTATATAATACTTCTTCATTCTTCCCACTCTGCAATATATCGGAGAGAATTATTGTACGTATTTTATGCTGCTTTTGCTGGTTTAAAAAATCAAGCGCTACTCTCAGGGATCCAATATCGGAATTATAGCTGTCGTTAATTACCGAAGAATTATTAATCCCTGTTTTCATTTCCAGTCTCATGGCAACAGGACTAAGAAACTGCATTCTTTCTTTAATTTGCTCCGGAGAAATTTCAAGAGTCAACAATAAAGCCCAGCAGTTAATCGCATTCTCTACGGATGCATCATCTGTAAATGGAATTGTAATTGATTGAAAAGAGTTTTTATAAACACCCTGAATTTCACATTCGCCATCATTGCGACTTACTCTCCCTATTTGCAAATCCGCTTTAGATTTTCTTGACCAGGTGAACATTTCCGGTCCACCTTCATGAGCCAGAATTTTTTGAATGTTATCATGGATGTCGACATAATCCTTGCAATAGATCAGTGACTTTACTCCTGAGAATAATTTTAATTTCTCAATTACTTTCTGCTCGGTACTCTTAAAATTTTCGTCGTGGGCTGAACCTATATTGGTGAAAATACCAATGATCGGATGAATGATTTTTTCCAGTTTCTGCATTTCATCGGGCATGGAAATTCCTGCCTCGATAATTGCCAGTTGGTTTTCCTCTTTCATGAGCCACACCGACAAGGGAACCCCAATCTGCGAGTTGAAACTCTTGGGGCTTCGAACAATGTTATGATCAGGTCTTAACAATTGATAAAGCCATTCTTTCACAATCGTCTTTCCGTTACTCCCGGTGATTCCTATTACAGGAATATGAAAACGACTCCGGTGATGAGCACTTAAGCTTTGCAAGGCCACCAAAGGATCTTGGACAAGAATAAAATTTGCGTGCAACTTTTTGAATTCCTCCGAAAAGTCCTTCACAATAAAATTCCTGACACCTTGTTTTACCAAATCAGGAATAAAACGATGACCATCATGACGACTACCCTTGATCGCAAAAAATAATGAACTGTCCGCGTGAATTATTTTGCGGCTGTCGGTAAGCAACTCTTGAATTGCGCTGTAGTCAGGAGCATTTAATATCAGATTCCCGGAAATAATTTCCGAAATGTGTGAGATAGTATAGCCGGAATCAGAGTTGGAAACCAATTTATTCGGATTTTAATCTTTCATTATTAAAACAAACCCGGCACAATGGAGCATAGCTGTCTTGTTCGCCTAATAATATTCTGGAAGAATTTGAAACTGTACGGTGAGAATAGTTCGCCAGATTTCCGCAAATCATACAAATTGCATGAACCTTTGTTACGAATTCTGCAGTGGCCAGCATGTGAGGAATGGGTCCGAATGGTTTTCCCAAATAGTCCATGTCAAGACCGGCAACGATTACCCTTATCCCTCTGTTCGCCAGTTTTTGAGCAACAGAAGGCAATTCATCATCGAAAAATTGAGCTTCATCAATTCCTACGACTTCAACATCATTAGCCATCAAAAGTATCTGAGAAGAGGAATCAACAGGAGTCGAATGGATGGAATTGGAATCATGCGAAACGACGTTTACCTCATCGTATCGGGTGTCCAGTTTAGGCTTGAAAATTTCAACTTTCTGGCGAGCAATTTTTGCTCTTTTCAGACGACGGATCAGCTCCTCAGTCTTACCGGAAAACATTGATCCACAGATCACTTCAATATGACCATGGTGGTGAGACCCGGGTTTTAATTGCTCTAAAAACATATATTAAATTGTGAATGTAAACCTACGGAATTGGATGGGGTTTGCCAAGTGGGCTTGGATTCTATCCGGATTAAAGGATTGGAAGGATGAATTTGAGACTCACAAAATTAATCACAATAAAAACAGGGTGAGCATCGAGAAATTGAATTTCAGGATTTGAGAATCTGCCCTCAAAATTTGGCCGGGAAAAGGTTTTTGATGGAGAGGAAATTTACCTGAGAGTCATCACCATCCTGAAGAGGATTTTTATAGAAAGACTTACAATGAAGGCCAGAAAGGGGAGAAAGAGCCTAATTCTAAAAAACAGGCAAAATTTTTAAACATTTTTCCCGTTTCAAAGTATACTTAGGATAAATGTAAAGGATTGGGTAACAATAGAAACTAATCCCAGTAGAAGGCATCCCTAGATAACCAACCACAGATATATTGCCATGGATACAAGATCACTGCAGAACGAAATTGAAAACTACTTAAACAAGCTGGTTGAAATACAGCGCGATTCGATTTCTTCATCCGCATCACCTGAGTCAATCCAGGAATTTATTTCCGGCTTAAAGACACTTTATGAAAAAGCCCTGGATCTCCAACATCAATTTGGAATTCAACGATTGCAACATTTAGAAGCGGCAATGGCAGCCAAATTTGCAGCCGTACCTGCTGCTCAGAGGGCCCAACCCGTTCATGTTGAATCTTTACTTCCAAAAAGTCCTGCAAGTCAGACGGAAATAAAAGCACCCACACAGGAAGTCACACAACCGGAAATCAAAACTACGACTCAGGAAGTCACACCAACAGAAATTAAAGCACCCATCCAGGAAGTCATACAGGTAGTCGGGCAAATTGCAGCGCCGAAGCCTGCGCCTTCTCACCCATCCATGGATGATTTACTGATGGCAGCGGCAAACAAAACTGCTGAGGCAAATCAGGCAATGCAATCAACCAGAAGAAAGAAAGTCATTACTGATATTCACGATCGATTTGATGAGGTTCCAACGCTTGCCGGTAAGTTCAATGATCAGGAAACACTTGCCAAGCGTATGGCAGGAACAAAACTACAAAATGGTGTCGCTGAAAAACATCAACATAAGCCTATTGCAGATCTGAAGGCAGCAATAGGAACTAACGAGAAATTTTTATTTATAAACCATCTATTCTCCGGCGATACTCAGGCATATCTTTCAAGTATCGAATTCCTGAATAGCAGTGGGAATATAGAAACAGCAAGAACTTATATGAATCAGGATCTGGTAATAAAGTATGATTGGGATATCAGCTCACATCCTGCCAGCCTCTTTGTGGATCTTGTTGAGCGACGCTTTATCTCCTGATGAATTCTCATGGCCAAACTCATTCTGGTTCCTACACCAATTGGCAATCTTGAGGACATAACTCTTCGCGCGATCAGAATTCTGCAGGAAGCAGATCTAATTCTAGCTGAAGACACCCGTACAAGCAGTCATTTATTAAAACACCTCGGCATCAGTAAGCCGATGAAGTCATACCATGCACACAACGAACACCGTGTGCTGGAAGAAATTGTCAGTGAAATTGAGGCTGGAAAAAATATTGCTCTCATAACAGATGCAGGCACTCCCGGAATTTCAGATCCGGGCTTTTTGATTGTGAGAGAATGTATACGTCACGGTGTAGAAGTGGAAACCCTCCCCGGCCCTACTGCATTTATTCCTGCACTGGTCAATTCAGGACTGCCCTGTGATCGGTTTTGTTTTGAAGGATTTCTTCCTCAGAAGAAAGGACGGCAAACACGCATTCGTTCATTGTTGAATGAGGAAAGAACCATGGTCTTTTATGAATCTCCTTACCGTCTGGTAAAAACTCTTGGTCAATTTGCGGAGGCCTTTGGAGAAGATCGACAGGCTTGTGTATCGCGGGAGATCAGTAAACTATTCGAAGAAAATTTTCACGGTACATTAAAGGAATGCCAGGAGCATTTTTCTGCAAAAACGGTCAAAGGAGAAATTGTTATTGTTGTCGGAGGGAACCCAAATCTAAGCAAACGAAAAAAAGAAAGGGATGAGCAGGATGATGTGGAAGATAATTCGGATGATGATAATTAATCAATCCTCCATCTCAGAGAAAAAATCAGAGGCGATTCGGTCGGCATAAAATTTTCCTTTACGACTGAGACGAAAAACATTTCCGCTTTTCTCCATCAGTCCATCCTGTATTTGAAAATCAGCAATAGCAAGGAATGTCATTGATTGTTCGGCACCGAATTCTTTTTTTAATTTTTCAGCATCGACACCCCAATTAGTACGAAGGTTGGTAAGAATAAATTCGTTGAACTTATTTTCGGGCGATAAAAATTCTCTCTCGGCCGGTATTGTTCCCAGCATAATCTTTCTGATGTACTCATGATTATTGGAAACATTCCATTGCCTGCTCGTCCGATCATAAGAGTGGGCCGATGGACCAATTCCCAGATAGGGTTCTGCCTTCCAGTACGAAGTATTATGACGGGATAAAAATCCAGGTTTAGCAAAATTGGAAATCTCATAGTGCTCAAATCCTGCCGCGGCCGCTTTGTCCATCAATATTTCAAATTGGCGGACAGATTTTTCATCTTCAAGCTCTGCTACTTTCTTTTCCTTGATCATTTTTGCCAAGGCTGTTCTTGGTTCTACGGTCAGTGAGTAGCAGGATAAATGTTGCACACCCAATGAGAAAGCGATATCCAGGTTTTTTTTCCATTGATCATCATCTAAAGTTTGCACACCATAAATAAGGTCAATACTTATGTTTGAGATGCCGGAATTTTGTGCATCCTTTACACATTGCAAGGCTTGTTCAACATTGTGAGCCCGATTCATAAATATCAAGTCTGCTTCAGAAAAACTTTGTATACCAATGCTGAGCCGATTAATCCCCGCCTGATGCAAAGCTTGTAATTTCTCAAGAGTCAGATCATCAGGGTTAGCTTCCAGTGTAATCTCAGCACTTCTTGTTATTTCAAAATTATCGCGAATCTCCGCCATGATTTCGCGGATCTCTATTCCTTCCAGTAAGGATGGCGTTCCTCCACCAAAATAGATTGTATCGAGTGCCTTATTATCAAGATAAGAGCGACGAAGACCCAACTCCAATTTTAGCGCAGTGAGTAATTCATCCTTATTCTTTAATGTAGTCGAAAAATGAAAGTCGCAATAATGGCAGGCCTGCTTGCAAAAAGGGATGTGTATATAAAGGCCGGGCATGGATTGGAATTATGCTATTTGTTTTTTCAAAACAATTCTGAATGTTGTTCCCTTTCCGGGTTCTGAACTTTTTACAAAAATTTGTCCGTTATGATATTCTTCGATAATTCGCTTGCTGAGTGAAAGTCCGAGTCCCCAGCCACGGCTTTTTGTTGTGTAACCCGGTTTGAATATTGTTTTGTAAGATGATTTAGGAATTCCTTTTCCTGAATCTTTAATATCAATGTAAACAAATTGCTGTTGGTCAGTAATCAAAACATTTATCTCTCCTTTTCCTTCTATCGCATCAAGGGCATTCTTCAGAATATTCTCAATAACCCATTCAAAGAGCGGGACATTCATAGGAGCGAATACTTCGTGACCGGGGCTTTGTATATCGAATACAGCTCTGTTCGAAGTACGCGTGCGGATATAATCCACAGAATGTTTCATGACTAATGCGACATTTTCTTTCTGTAAAGAAGGCGCAGATCCGATTTTTGAAAAACGTTCTGTGATGGTCTGAAGCCGTTCTACATCCTTTGCAATCTCTACAGTATATTCTTCACTGGTTCCTTTGAGTTTTAGAATCTCCAGCCATGCCAGCAATGATGACAAAGGCGTGCCTAACTGGTGTGCAGTTTCCTTTGCCATTCCTACCCAAACCTGATTTTGTTCTGCCTTTCTTGATGTGCTGAAGGCGAGATAGGAAACAAAAAGAAATAAGGCGATAACCGCCAATTGAAAATACGGATAATAACGTAAACGAATCAGAAGATCGGAATCCTTGTATAAGATGTACTGGAATAAATTCTGACCGATGTGAATTTCTATAGGATCATGCCGAGCACGCATTTCTTCTACCTGCTTTATGAGGTAATTGGGTTTGGTTGCACGAACTGAATCCAGATTACGGTACGAGATTACCTTAAAATCCTGATCAGCCCATATTACCGGGATAGTTGTGTTATTACTGATAACGGTCGACAGGAAATTAATGTCGCTGTTAACTTCAGAGACATCAGAGAGACGTTTCGTTGCCTCCGCCCATAGCTGAATCTTTTTGTTCTCCTCTTCTGCCAGCTTATTGACCAATTTATTGGTATACCACAAGGAGGCTGCGCCGATCATGAGAGCGGCAAGAAGCAGTAGAATTTTCCAGCGTTGTTTTTGGCTATAAATATTCAATCCGAATGGAATTTAAATAAAAACGAGGGCTTTTAGTAAAGATTGTCTCTTTTCAGGGCGCAAAGATGGAAGATTTTGGCCATGTAAAAAATTCTATTGCCCATCATCTTCCCAATCTATCTGCATTTCTTCCTTTTTAGGCTTTTTTGGAAGTTTTACCGTGTCCTTCTTGAAAAAACCGAACTCTTCTTTCAGGATAGCCTTCATAGTTTGTTTCTCCCTGGCAAGGTCCGTTTTCATCTTTTCACCTGCTCCTTTTCGGTCGTAGCCGAACTTTGGATTGTCGATCGGTCCTTTCATACTCAGGTGCAACATTGTTCGTCCCAAACCATCATCTTCAATTTCACCAAACTCTGAATTGTTTTGTTTTGCTTTCTTCCCTAATACATCGGAGAGTAAAAGAACCAATCGGTAATCAACTATATTGTCAAAATTGTGTTCGCCACTTGCTGTCAGGTTCAAAGCAGTGGAATTGATTTCCATGGATGGAATAAATATTTTCCTGTCTGAAATTGATATCTGATTTTTAATGGTGGAAAATTTAATATTATTCAGGTCAGGAACTTTGATGTATTTTGCCAGTGCCTGAATAGGAATAAAATTTATAAGTTCTCCGTTCGAGATAGTGATATCTGCCAGTGCACGAACCTTTGCCGGATTAATAACAAGGTTTGTAGTCCAGCTTGAAGTGAATTGAATGTTGGCATTAATTTTTCCTTTGACATTTTTATCAGTCATAGTTATCTGTCCAAAATTCTCAAGCTGTGAAAAAAGTTCTGTCACATCCAGGGAAGAAATAGTTGCTTCGCAACTCATGAGAATGCTATCCTTTCTGGAAGCATTGATTTTCGCGTCCATGAAGACCATTCCACTCATCGCAGCAAATGTCAACCCTTTTCCACTGATCACTTGTTTATCGAGGAGAATTTTTCCCTGCAAGCGAGCAGCGCTGAATTGACGGAATTTTAAATTGCCGATTGAAACATCCAGATGACTGAGCAAGCGTGGATTAAACTTCATGATGTATGAAGTATCATTGTCAGATGTTGATTTGTCAGAAAGCAATTCATCAAGGTTGAGCAATTTACTGCTAAGACTGGCATTGAATTCCGCTGGCTGATTCGGAATAAAAATAAAATTTACAAAATTGATAAAGGTGCCGCTGAGTTTTAAATCTGTGGAAGAAATATTTCCGCTAAGTGATTCCACTTTGATGTCATTATCCTGCAAAGCTAATCTGGCCTGAATATTTTTGTACTCGAGAGGATTGAACTTCAGGTCAAAATTTACATTACTGAGCTCTACAATACCTGAAGACTGGACTTTATATTGCTGACCAAAAGAATAGTTCTGAACGTCCTTCACTTTTCCTGCAAAGGCTATATTGAATTTGAGTCCTCCGTTCAAAGAAACGAGCGTATCCATAGAAATAAAATGCCTGACGTTTGCAAGATCCAAAGATGCTGAGGCGTGCATGGTTAAAAATGGATCGCTGAGATTGTCGAGGCGAATGTCTGCTTTAATGGTATTCCCGCCCAGTTCTGCACTGACTTGTGGAATGACTAATTCACTCTTTCCAGATATACCACGATTACGGAAAGAACCTGCCAGCTCTACCTTTGAAAGGGAAACGCTGCTTTCTTTGGGAGTAATACTTCCGTTACGAATAGAAAATTCAACCTGCACATTCGGAACATTTGAGGAGCCAACTTTCCCTTCTAAGGAAATGTTACACATGAATTTTCCTTTACTCTTATAGTCACTAAAGTACTGAACGTATTCAGCCGGAAGCATGCTGATAAATGATTCAAGATTTGCTTCGTATGCTTTGATACCAAGATTCAAAATTGTGGAGTTCGGCAAAGAGATAATACTTCCGGCAACATCAAACTCAAGGTCGGCAATTTTGATACTGCTCTTGTCGAATTTATAGGTTCCGTCGATTGTGTTTACATGAATTCCGGAACGAATACGCACTGGTTTCTTGATGACATAATTAGTTTTCCCTGCATAAAAATGCTCCATGAATAAATCAGCAGTTGTTGTGAGAGTAAACTGATCATCAGAAAACTGACCGCTGAGTTCAGCTTCATTGGCTTTCATGAAATAGTGCTGTTCATTTTTCAGGTCCTGATAACGGATCAGCATATTACTGAGCAAAATTTGCTGAAGGTTTATAACCGGCGAGGCTTTGGTTGAATCTCCGGTAGATTTCCAGAAATGGTAATTATTATTTCCATCTTTATCGAGTCGAATGTTCAGGATACCATTCTTAGCAACAATCTTTTTGATCGCGACATTATTGCTGAAAATACCGATGATGTTAAACTGTAGTGAGACTCTGTCAGCATACAAGAGTGTATCATCCGGCAAGGATTTCAAGACTCCCTTTGTCATCACCTTTTCCAAATCCACGGAAGCATAAGGAAAATGTCGGAAGACAGAGAACTCAAATCTCTCCACCTGAATTTCCGTAGCAAGGTTTTTATTAAGCTCAGCGATGATCATCTTTTTGATATCATCACCATAAAAAAAGCCTATGAGCAGCCCAAGTGCCACCAAGCCCAGACTGATCAAGCCGATAATTTTACCGGCCAGTTTAAGATATTTTGTGAAATTGAGCTGCATTCTACCTGCTCAACGAAGGTGGGAATAAGAAATTGTCGCACGCTGTAAAGCATCTGATTTTGCTAACAGATTTATCACAATATCTATGAACGAAAAAACGCACAGAATTATCTTTTAAAAGACAATTCTGTGCGTCAATCAAAGCCCGAAAATATCTGCTCAAAGGCAGCTTACTTCATCGCGGCTGAATAGCGTTTAGCTACCTCATCCCAGTTAACTACATTCCACCAGGCAGTGATGTAGTCAGGACGACGGTTCTGGTAATGCAAATAATAGGCATGTTCCCAGACATCGAGGCCTAGAACAGGAGTACCTTTAAAATCGGAAACATCCATCAAAGGATTATCCTGATTGGGGCTTGACCCTATGGCCAATTTTTTATCAGCACCAACAACCAACCATGCCCAACCGCTTCCAAAGCGTGTTGCACCGGCAGCGGCGAATTTAGATTTGAATTCATCCATCGTTCCGAATGCAG
>Ga0138256_10007520_pt1 | contig 11478 bp, 8 predicted proteins | sample KNB2016incub_MG_FD_105486 | JGI IMG/M metagenome (GOLD analysis project Ga0138256, IMG submission 105486) | Active sludge microbial communities from wastewater in Klosterneuburg, Austria - KNB2014incub_MG | ecosystem: Engineered > WWTP > Activated sludge > Unclassified | place: Austria...
AGAATGGTCAACCGCCGTTTCTCAACGGAGGGATTTTCACTTAGAGTACAGAATGATTCGTCCTGATGCCAAAGTCATATGGGTGATTGGGAATGCAACGCCACTCAAAAGCTCTGAAAACGAAAATAGTACTGGTTACATAGGGACAATTTCGGATGTGTCTATTATGAAAGAAAGTACTAGCAATATTCTGGAGTTAGACTCAATGATTCGCAACGTGCAACGAATGGCGAAAATTGCATTCTGGGAAAGCGAACAAACCGGTAGTCCCGGAACATGGTCAAAAGAAATGTTTGATCTATGGGAATTCCCTTTTGAGGTATTTGCGCCAAAGAGGTCCAAAATGTTAGAAAGAGTTCACCCTGATGATCAAGCTATGTTGATTCAAGGAATGGATGAAGTTTATTTAAACAAACAAATGCTTCTCGAATTTCGTCTCGTGTTTCCTGATGGTCGAATGAAATACATCGTTTCTACGGGTTATCCCGTTAAGGATCCGGATTCATCGAATATTAAAGCGATTGGTACAGTAATAGACATTACAGCCTTGAAGGTGTAATCAAACCGACTTGTTGAATCTAAAATTGTTTTGAATTATATTAGACAATTCAACGGATGGCTTCTACCTTGAATACGAAGAGATTCTTGATGTGAAAGGAGTGGCTTGTGAAATTCAAGTCATGAGCCGAAAAGAATTAGTTGGAAAGAGCATTCGTGATATCACACCAAAGAAATATTAGGATGAGGTGTTAAAGAGGCACCAAGAAGTATTTAAAGGAAACATCAAGAGAATTGATCGTAGTAGTCAGTCTATGGAAGGTTCAAATATTTCTGTTGAGATAGCAGCTATTTAAATGATTTATCAAGAAAAGGATGTTGTTTTATATAGTGTCCAGCTAGTTGATAGGAATTAATCCTATATTTGAAGCTAGTTTTTACTCGAATTAATTTCCGGCCTTCAGATCGAAATCCAGACCATCGATAACATCGCCTTCCTTATTCATATTTACTTTAACTGATATCTTTTCCGGACTTGATGTCATTTTTAATTTAGACATTTGATTTTCATCAGGCATTACCGTGTATGTCCCCGGACTTAAGCCTAGAAAACTAAAGAATCCATCCGACTCTGAAAGTGTTTTACCTACAAGTTTAGAATTACTATCATAAATACAAATGGTGATTTTTCCCTGATCCTTCTTAATACCTTTTCTTAGCATAGAAACTGTTCCCGAAACTTCGGCTGAGACTTTTACCGGGACTTCAATAGTTTTTATATAATTAGGATCGATGTAAACCTTGATATTATGGTTTTTCACCTGCCATGCAATATTGTCAAAACTATTTGCTGAGATTTCTATGACATGACTGCTATAAGGTTCAAGATCGGTGATTACAACACTTGTATCTGCATCCTTCACCTGGATCCTGCCTCCGTTGCATTTGAATTTGTACATTTTTACTTTTGGTTCACTCGCATCTTTCTTGCCATTTGCATTTAAGTCAAGGAAAGAAATTACGTTTATTCCACCCATACCTACATTTGATCGGTTATTAAAATCATGGTATTTTGATTTTTGATCATAGATAAAACTACCTCGAGCAGATTTAATTAGGGTATTTGTATTATTGTTGTTTACTGAAGTAATTCCTGTCTGTGCGAAAGAAAACTGATACCTAAAGCTAATACCAAATTGGTAAAAATTATTTTTAAAGTTCTTTTCATAGTAAGATGTCAAGTAGCCATGAGACCAGATTCTTTTTTCTGCCATTAATTTGGCGGAAGTAAGGTCGTTTTCTAAATACTCGAATTGTGCTTGCGGAGTTATAATAATACCTGCCGGCAACCTGAATGCAAGAGAGAGGTTACTATATATATGTGCCCTGTTTTGATCTGTGAATAAAGCGAAGGTATTTATATTGGTATTCACCTTTCTTGCCACGAAAGACAGTAGCCATTCAGCTGATGTAAAATTAGTTTGCTGCAATACGATTTGATTGACCGTAAATCGCGATATTCCTGAAAAGTTTTGTTTGCGGATCGGTAATGTAGCTACCACCCTGCGTTCTTCAATATAGTTATTGTTAATAGCATTTTGGTTCCTTGCATACCTTGAATAATTTAATTCAAATGATGCATTAGAAGGTGTCCTGTAGGTAAGAACACTCTTGGACCTGACATTTTGAGCATATTCAGAGGTCAACAGTAAACTCGAATTAAGAGCAATCGAAGTATTGACAAATGGGATGCTCTTGCCCTCCATAACTGAAGATAAATATTCCATACCGCCACCGACTGTAATACTTCGGTTTACACCGTAGTTAAAATTGGCACGAGAGAAATTACTATTTGGCTTTCCTTCAATCCTCGTTGTTACTACTGTGTCATTGAACAAGCGTGTGATGGAATCTGCCTTGAATCCATCCTGTACTATGCCGGCACCTATATTGTATTCGAAATCTCCCTTAGGAAGAAAGTTAAATGGAATGCTGAAATTTTGTTCGTTAGACCTCTCTTCACCCCAGGGGCCGTAGAATTTTAGTTTTACAACAGAATTTCCATAGAATAACGGCACCTGAAATGAATAGAACCCTGAAGCATCAGATTTGACATAGTCAATCATTTCATTGTTAACATAAAGTTCAACAACCCACCCGGGTTCTGTGTAATTGCTTAAAGTGTAATTGCCGAATGTACGTCGTGAAATAGTAGGAGTATTGGTTAATTGTACACCTACAATAGGGGAGTAGATGGATGAAATACTTTTGTGTACCATTTTTCCGGCAATGATCTGCTTCACAAATTTATTCTCATTATTGGCGTAACGCCATAAATAGTATTGCTGCTTTTCAGTGAAGCGCTCTCTGTTATTATAGTTTAAAGACAAATTTGTTTCTCCACCCAAAATAAGGCCCCCTAAAACGAGATTGGTTCTTAGGTCGTACAAACTACCGGGTTGTTGTGTGGATATGACAAACCAATCGGCCATGCCGAAATGAGCTATTGGGTATTTTCTTTTTATAGTAGTGTCTGCGCTGATCTCACCTTTAAGTTTGCTGTAATTAGTACGCATTAACTCTTGTCGTTTTTCTTTTATAGCAGGAAGTTCGATAGCAGTGCTGAGTGTCACTGTCAAGCTTCTAAAGTTAAAACTGCAATCAAGATCAAACACTGAATTAAAGTACGACAGTTTTAAATAATGCTTTGATTCGGTTTTAATAAGATCTTTTGGGGCCAGATCGAATACTTTGTTTTTGAAAGTTATCTGATCATTAGCTTTGTCTATAATAAATGGAGCATCCTGACTGGCATAAAAACCGACAATTGAGTCCATGCTATTTGTAAAATTGTTTTTTATTTTAAGATAATCAAAAACATCTGTGACTGATAAATATACGTATTGACTTCTTATAATTGCAGGCACTTCAGTTGTTCCAATGTTTTTTGCATTGAGATAGACGGAGACTTCATCAGCCAATGGTTCCGGTTCGTAGCTGGCCAAACTCGTTTTTGAGACAATGCAAAGTAGTATGATGGTACTAAACAAGAATGTTCGCTCCGCCAATATCCTGATGAATATTTTTATTGGTCGATATGAGTATAGCTTGTTCATTTTTTTTAATCCATCGCCACTTTCGGATGTGTCTTATTCTTGTATAAAGGTTATAGAAAATGTTCCACTATAATTTCCGCATGGGTTAGCAAGCGGGCTCCCGATCGGTAAGGTCCCGCCAATAGATATTTGTGTTACTGATGGCGGCTCAACTGTAGAAATAAATGAAAGTCCTGTACTCGGAGTACCAAGATGGAGTAGCATCGAACCACCATTACTGCCGGATAGCAAAATATCAGGTCCGTTAAGAATATTTATAAATGTTCCTGCCGTTGCCTCGACTTCGAAAACGGCAGCCGTAAAGGGTGAGCCGGAATTGATTTCTATTATATCGCCTGAAACTGACCTTGAACCATTCGAAAATATTGTCACTGTCCCGCCGGCCATTCCCTGATAAAAACTTCCGAAGTTCAAGCCCTGAGATGGATCTGCATAGATTGAAATAGGCTTCGGTGGAGCTTCTTGTGCTTTTACCTGCTGGGCGAAGAATAGACTGATTAAACAAATGAGAATTTGTTTGATCGTTTTAGTACTGAACAAAGATTTGGTTAGGATTTTCATTGTCCGTTTGATATAAATATTTTTTTGGACTCTGTTCCTTTTTCCCAACTATAGTTGACAATATATATGCCTGAATTAAATTTATTTTTGAATTCATGCTTACCCATGCCTGCAATTTTTTGTTGAAGTACAACCCGGCCTTGGATATCACTAATCATTATTTCCCCTTTATCACTTCTATCTTGGTTGAGAATAACAACTAAAGTGTTTTGTTGCATATAGACCGAAAATACACTAACCTCACTCTGGTCAGCGATAGCATTTAAAGAAAAAATAAGTTTAAATCGATCAACATAATTTCCTTTTTCTAACTGAACCCGGTATGTAGGAATAGCATTTAAATCCTGGTACTTTCCTGTTTCTAGGTCTGCAAAGTAAGTGAACCAACCTGATGGAATATTTTCGATGCTTAAGGTATTGAAGCTGAATAGGCCACTTTGATCTGTATTTAAACCAAGTTTTACTTCAAAAAGAGAATCGGTTAATTGAGGAACTGCATTTATGGACAATAGTTCACCATTAGATGAAATTGAATACAAACTCGGACTAAATGGATCTGTGTTTTTAATTTTTAGCGCATCAAGATCTGCTTCAAAACCTGTTGTGCTTTCTTCATCGAAATAAATAACTGTTGGATCCCCTGCGATCATCAAGTCGGAATATTTCGCTTCAAGACGTACAAGTGCCTTGTTCTTAACTTGTACCTGACGATGATAGGATGCTTGTGTATTATTAATACGTGCATTGTTATTAATCTCCAAGCTCGCTGAAACCGGATATGCACCATCAGTCACATGGATAAAAAATCCTTGCATTGAAGCAATGAGATTACTCGCTATCCCATCGGAGGATACGCCATTGATATAACTGCTGTATGTTCCTGCGAATTGATCTGTTGAACTTGCATTAAAAAAGTATAATGCATTATCAATATTTGTTCTGTTCCATCCGCCGGGAATGTTCCAGTCTATTGTTGAAGGGTATGGGTTGCCTACAAGATTGAATCCTTTAGTATAAGTGTAATTGTGATTGAACAGGGCGCTCGTTATCACACCATTATTTACAACTCCGGATAATTCAATAGTCTTAGCAGAGCTTGAACCACCAAAATTCGCAGAGTATCCTTCTAATGGATTCAATACTCCTGTTGGGCTTGTATAGTTTAACCAGCCTGAGCTTATAAGATTTTCGTTGTATCGATAGACTGAGGTAAAAGTAGAATTGAGGTCTACTTCTTGTGATAATTCATTAACAGTTGCCGCTTGAAAGGGAGAACTGATGTGTTTATAGCCAAAACCTGAAGGGAGATATCGTTGCACAGTAACTGAGCCGAGCACATCTCCGGTTCCACTGCCATCAATCTCCGCCGTATTAGTCGCATCAGAAAGCATTGTTAGATTTCCATTAGAATCAAAATTGCCACTGCTAACTTTTATTGAATTTTTCACCGTTGCTGATCCTGTGAGAGTTACCCCGGTTAAGTTTTCTACTTCGAGATTGTAATAGGAAAATGCCGGGGCGTTCTGTGCAGTTGCACCGTCAAATTTTATCAGACTTCCTTGTATTAGATAGCTTGTAGTACTAAGATCGGGATCGAAATTATTTTTAACTCCAATTGTTCCTGAATCAGAAAGTGTGATATTCCTGATACCGTTAGAATTTACACTTAGATTATAGTAATCCATTGCACAAATTTTTTGTGCTCCGTTGCCGGTATAATTGAAAGAGCTTGTACCGGGGATAAATGAACCGGAATTGTAAATGTTTTGAACAATATTGAAAATTCCATTTCCTTGAACCGCTCCGGCATTGTTTAGAGTTGATACCGTCAATGTTCCGTTGTTAGAAACCGTACCTGGGTTGTGATTTAAAATAATGTTTGCAGTGAGAACTGTTCCGTTTTCTATAGATATAAAAGCATTATTGTTGCATACGGCCTGTGCAGACATGTTTGTATATTGAAAACACGTTAGTTTGCAAATTATTATAAGGCATATGGTTTTATATCTGATCATTCGGGTTGTAATGGAGTTTTGGTCTAGTTTTTAATGATCCTTTGCTCGTTTATTTTTTCTATTTATCCTGACGAGACAAGGCTGTCATTTTCTTACCACCAGGTTAGAGTACTACCTGCCTTTGCAGTGATAGCATTGCCATTTAGTTCAGATGCAAAACGAACAGTAACTACACCATCAGCTGATGGAATAATAATCCCATCAAGTGTAGCAATGTTTCCGGCAACGTTGGATGAATTTGCACTTGTAGCAGCAGGTAGATCATATGCCACCACAAAATTTACCACCTCTGCCGTTGCTGTATTCGCATACCTGGAATTGAGTGCAAATCTTGTAGGAGATGCAGGACCCCTAATACTCCAGCGAGATCCGGTGGCTGTTGTCGCGGAAGTATAGAGTATTAATGCTTTGAAGCGATATGTTTCACCGGCGATAACCGGAAAACTTAATCCTGTTGCATCTTGAATAGTATTAGTGCTATTAGCCACATCAGAATTCAAAACCACAATTGTTGCGGCATTTTCCCATGTGGGTGTACCACCTGCTGAATTAGTTTTTAAAACCTGACCAGCACCTGTTGATGCTCCGGTTACTAGTAGATTTCCGGCTCCATTCCCATATACCACTCCATTTGTTGTGAGTGATGCAACACCTGTTCCGCCTTGATCAACATCAATTAGACCTGTAAGTGAACTCGTTGCAATGTTTGTAATTGTATTATCAGCACCACTGATCGTCTTATTTGTGAGTGTTTGAGTACCTGTGAGTGTTGTATAGGATGAAAGATCCTGATCACCGGTGTTTACTCCGGATATTGTGGCATTGTCAGCCAGCGTAAGAGTTTTAGATGTAGAACCACCGGAAATGCTGAAGCCGGTTGCAAGGGAAGATAAATTAAGCCCATTGTAAGTTTTGCCACTAAGGGAAGTAGCGATTTTAGCATCCGCAATTTCCGTAGCACTCCAGGTGCCACTGCTAATATTGCCCACTGTTGTTATACTTGTTTGGCCTACATAGTTTACATCAATATTAATAGTGGGGTCAGATGAACTTCCGCCAATACTTATACGATTTGCTGAACCGCTGACAGAGTTCACTGTTCCTGCCGCTGCAACAAATTCCTTCCATATTATTCCATCGTAAAAATTGAATGAATTTGTGATAGAATTATAGATCATCAAACCATTGATAGGAGAAGGAATATTATTTCTCTCCGTTGTTGTCATTCTTGGGATTAATAGTCCTTTATCATTCGACCGCAATTCCAATATAGAGGAGGGATCCGGTGTAATTGCCGTATTGCTTATTCCCATGTTTTGAGCAGAAACCTCTGTGAAAGACATGCTTCCCAAAAAAATGATCATGAGTAATACCGGAATTAAATTTATCGTTCTCATTTCTGTCGTATACTAATTGATTTAACTATTTAAATAATAATTAATAGGAAATATTTAATAATTGGAGAAATAATGTTCAATTCCTATTTAATTAATTGTTATGATAGGTCAATATTTTCTCTTGAAATTAGGGAAGTGAAATCTCCTTTTGAGCCAGGATATCACTTTTAATTCCCTGAGGATTTGAATATTCGATAAGTAATTTGGCATTTCGATAATCCAGCCCTGTCTTATTATCAAGATTCATGTAAAAATTTCTTTTTGAATTTGGAGTGTAGACTGCCACGCCTTTTGCCAAACCAACCTGAGTTATTTTGCCTTCAGGAGACAATAGTTTTATAGAGATGTCTCCATATGCTGACTTGTTTCCACTCCTAAAAAGTGTCATGTGTACTGCAGGTACATTATTTTTATTTTCAAAAACTGCCTCAGAAATATTTACCGCCGAAGACGTTTCTCCTGAAAGAATGATCACCGGAATTGAAATCCCAAATACCGGAATTAGTGAAACAGTAATATTATTTGAGTCGCTTGGAGCATCAAGTTCGCCCAGTGGTTTTTCTTCTTTGTCTGACCTGAAGTATAAATGAGACCTGTATTCCCCCGGTTCCAATGAGTTAGTTTTCATCAACTGTACTTTAACGAGCTGAGCTTCATTAGGAGCGAGGACCACACTTCTAGGGTAGAATCTTAGAAATGGACTGGCGAAATTTTGTGCTGAATCAGGATTTTCAATCCGTTCAAAACTTCCGCTTTCAGTCATTCTGTATTCAAGGGTGGAAATTACATATCTGGCTGTATCGGATCCAATATTTGCAAGATTTATTTCTTGTGTTTTCTGACTCCCGTCAAACACTAGCCTTCTTGGAGTGACCAGCAAATCGCCTTGGGCATTTGCAGTAGTAAAGGTGCAGGTAAATGACAGAATGCAGCAGGAAAGAACTATAATCCGCTTAACATTTGGGATAATTGAATTGTTCTTTTGTGCATTTTTTTCGGATACTTTTTTCTTTGAATCGAAATTTTCGTTGTTGTTGATTTTGTAGTTCATAATTGCCGTAAGATTAATTTTAATACGCCAATTAACACTCGTAGTTACAAAAATATCGTATTTATCTTCATTGTAAATAATATTTAAAAAAATGCAAAATATTGATGCAAAAAGCGTGAAAAAAATCTAGAGATATCATGATAAAAAAGACTTTAAACAAGGTTCATCGAATCGAAATTTTACCTATGAAAAGGTCAGTTTGACCCATGGTTTTTAATTTGAGGTTAAAAGCTCAATAAATATTAAAAAAGTGTTTAATATTTATGCGGGTAATAGGAAATAAAAAATGTAACTAAGCTTATTCATTTAAAATATAGAAAACAAAAAAGCTACCTCTTTTGGAGGTAGCTTTTTTTGTTGAATTGGGTAATATTAATTGTAGTTTACAGTCACATCAAATCCCGAACCTGAAATATAGGTTCCCGGAGCTTGAGATGCATTCACGTTTAGGGTTGCACCTACAGTAAGTGTTTGTGCACCACCCGCAGAAAGAGTTCCTGTTGGAGTCGGACTGCTTGTAAAAGTGTTAACAGTCATTGTGTTTACACCACTAGTAATTGTAGTTGCTGCAGCAGGTAACGTAATTGCATACGTGTAACTTCCTTCTCCTGCAACTGCAAAAGATGCTGCTGTTACTGTTCCTGTGATAACAGGTAGAGTAAGACCGCCGGTTACAGAGCGGATTCCTGCGGGTGACATAATCACTGTTCCACCTACTGATGTTACTGCTACGTTACCAAAATCAAGGTTGACGTTTTTAACAATGCTGATCGGAGTTACGATTCTGGCAGTTGCAGTTGATGTTGCAGTTGCTTGTGCATTTGCAGTCATTTTGGTTCCGATTAACACAAACAGAACCGCGACAAATAGTTTAAAATTTTTCATTGTTTTTAATTGTTTTTAAATTGTTTTTATAAGGTTGAATTTATAAGTAGTTTAACCTATATCAAAAACAAATTGTTTTTACTCTTTTTTGTATTTCTTACGAAAGTAAATTAATTTCAATTACTGATTAAATCACCAACAATGAGCGTAATTTGTTGAGTTTTTATGTTTATGTATTTCTGGCCGGTATTAATTAATAATTATAATTTATAATTATTAATTATAATTCATTAATAAGCATAAACATTACATAAACAAAAAAATATTATAGTATTGTTTCCCATAGGAGAAAGTTTAGGTTAATGAAAAAAAAGAACCCACTGAAAATATTATTCTCAGTGGGTTGAATTAAAATTGCAAAATTACCAGACCTATTTTGATTCTTTATTATTCTTGCCTGCGAATCACTTTATTCTGGAAGCATTGAAAAGAAAAATGTGAAGAATTGTTTTATTTAGAAAGAACATTCATAATGTAGGATATACTGTACTTTTCGTATTCAGGAAGAGCTAAATTATTATTTATAGTATTGTAAAATTATCGAATCTTTTTAAATTTAGTTGTTTCGATATGTTGCTTTGCGATGAAAATATTGAAGTATTGTAAGTTAAATGGATGAAGGAATTAATTGTTGACTTAATTATTGTACGTGATTCCGGATTAATATTTTGTGTTTTAGAATCGCTATTTAGAAGTTGATCTATTAATGACGTTAATTCATAAATAGTTTGAGTTTCTGAATTTTTATTATTTACTAGTTTTGTTGCTCGAGTCACATTGAATCTGTATTCATTAGTTGTCGAACCTGTTGATAAAGCTTTATGTATATTTTTAGTTCTTTTACTATTTGAGTAGTTAGCGGTAACAGGAATTTTATTATTTGTTGCCGGATTTTGTATTTGAAATGCGTTCAATGGACTCTCAGTATTTGAATAATTGCTAGCCTTCAATTTCATGGAAGTTTGTTGAAGTAGTATTATTACAATTAAAAGAGTCTTGCAATTTTTCATTTCTGTTTTGCTTTTTATTGATCCGGTTTATTGTTTGATATTGGTTAAAGCCTGAATTTCTTTAAGCGGGATTGTTCGAATCTTCAGCAAAACGTCTGTAATCAACTTCTATCGTCCGTAATGTGAAGCCGGGATAGTTAAGAACCATGTTGGAAAGTGCAACATTTTGGTCCTCGACAAAATTTTTTCTTAAAGAGACCATTTCTACACCTTCTTTATTATAAATCACAAAGAAGTAATAAATATATTGGTCGTTTTTAATCGAATTATTTGTTTTTGCCTTAAAATCCTCGTTCTGTGAGAAAAATTGTGCTGAGCTGTCTTGTGACATAGATGAGTTTAGATTAAAATGTATCAATCTATTTCGACCTATTACGGGAATTTAAAAGCTAGTTTTCACGATATTATGGGACAAAGTAAAATTGTAAGAAATTACTATTTAGATTACATTTTTACAATTTAGCATCTTAAGCATATAAATTATTGATATAGAGTATCTAAGGAGTATTTTACATCGATAATTTTTCAGCAAGTGAAGATGGAGCTCCATTTAAAGAAAGAGTTTAAATATGCCTTGAAAGCCTTTATAGAATAGTCTTTGAGCGTTTTAAAGCTTATTTATTTATAGACATAATATGAAGCCAATAAACTGTAAGAAAAGTGCAGGAAAGTGATTAAATTGACATAAAATTTTAAAAAAGTACTTCATTTGCTGTAAGCTTACAGTTTAGCTCACTTTGGGACATTTAAAATGGTATTAAGAGGATTATAAATTTTAGCAGATGGAGGGCAAGTCTTTTACGCGAGTAGTGGTAATATTTTTTTTAGTCATTTGTCGGTATTAATGATACATGTATTCCGGTAGAGATTGACGTATCAAGATAAGTCCAATTGATCAGAACGTTTTTGATACTATATGTATCAATTGACTATATTTATGCTTCA
>Ga0138256_10007522_pt1 | contig 11477 bp, 4 predicted proteins | sample KNB2016incub_MG_FD_105486 | JGI IMG/M metagenome (GOLD analysis project Ga0138256, IMG submission 105486) | Active sludge microbial communities from wastewater in Klosterneuburg, Austria - KNB2014incub_MG | ecosystem: Engineered > WWTP > Activated sludge > Unclassified | place: Austria...
GTCTCATCCAGGGCGAGAAGAGAATCGCGCATCTCCTCGACAGACATGCGCCGGCGCAAAAAGTGTGACCACAACCGGTTACCCGGATCTTTGGCTCGAGCTTCCTCACTGGCGTGGGAACTCATGGCATAGGTGGCCGAAAGCAGGATCTCGCGGTGGAGCCACTTGAGCGACCAGCCGCTGGCGACAAACGCGTCGGCGAGATAGTCGAGTAATTCCGGATGAGTCGGCTTCTCGCCGGTAATTCCCCAGTTGTTCGGCGTGCGCATCAGGCCTTCGCCGAAGTGCCATTGCCAGACACGGTTGACAATGACCCTCGCGGTCAGAGGGTTATCCGCGTTGGCAATCCAGCGAGCCAGTTCCAGACGCCCGGAGCCGGCAACGGCAGGCGGCTGGCTGCCGGCCAGGAAGATGGGGAACGCCTTGGGCACAATGGGGCCGCGGTTGTGATGACTGCCGCGCACGAAAACAGGCTGTTCAACCAGTGGGCCATCGGCGACGGCGGAAGCCAGAGGAGGCTCCGCCGGCAGCGTGTTTTTCAACTTCTCCCACTGCGCGCGCAGCGACTGTACGGACGACGGCTCGGGCACGTCGAAAGGGCCGCCCTGAAATGTCAAGGCATGGAAGAAGGGGTCGTCCACCGGGTCGAAAACAGGCTTGGCGGGCCGGTCGCGATCCTGAATGACCTCCTCCTTGTACCGGCTTAGCCAGCGCGCCAGACGTTCATCCCACTGGTGGGCTTGTGACTCGTAGCGGTCCGCGTACAGCCGCGCGAGCGTTTCGATGTTCCCGTCGTTGGCCTCGTCCCAGATCTTCAGTCCGTCCAGGCAAAGAAACTTTTCGAGCAACGACCAGTCGACCGGCCTGTTTGTCCGGCCCTTGGTTCGTACGTTATAAGCGGCGGCGAGATAATCGGCCAGTTGGGCGCGTAGCGCCGGATTGCGGGCGCAGAGGTGTTCGGCGAGCGCCTCTTCGGCGGCTATGAAGCTTTGATCGATCTGGCGGCGGTGCAGGTCGTAACGGGAGTTGGCCTCGGGGTCGAGAGAGGTGTAGTAGAGATAGGAAACCGCTCCCGGCCGGCCGAGGTTTCGGAATGCCTTGGTGCTCGCGAAAATGGAAGCCAGCGAGTAGTAGTCCCGCGTCAGGATCGGGTCGAACTTGTGGTCGTGGCAACGCGCGCAGGAAACCGATAATCCCAGGAACGCTTTCGATGTGGTGTCGATCTGTTCGTCGACGACGTCGTAAATCATCTGGACACGGTCCTGTTGCGCGAGCGGCTTCGGACCTACGGCCAGAAAACCCGTGGCGATCCGCGTTTCGTTGGAAGCGTTGGGTAGTAAATCGCCGGCCAACTGCTCGACGATGAACCGGTCGAAGGGTTTTTCGGAATTGAACGCCGACACGACGTAGTCCCGATAACGCCAGGCGTGCGGATAGAGATGGTCTTCATCCATCCCGGTCGAGTCCGCGTACCGCGCCACATCCAGCCAGTGGCGGCCCCACTTCTCGCCGTAGCGCGGGGACGACAATAAACGGTCAACCACCCGGTTCAAAGCGTCTTCGGCGGAGTCGTTTAGAAAATCGTCCAGTTCCGCCGGCGTCGGCGGCAATCCGGTCAGGCTATACGACAGGCGGCGCAGCAGCGTCGCCCGGTCCGCGCGGGCGGCAGGCTGCAGATCGCTTTTCTCGAGCGCGGCGAGGATGTAGCGATCCAGCGGTTTGCGAACCCACGGCTCGTTCCTGACCGCCGGAGGCGGTGTGTGGCGTCGTGGCTGGAACGACCAGTGCTGCCTGGCGCCGGCAGACTTTGCTCCCGTCGCGGGAGCGAGGGCATTGGGCCACTGCGCGCCCCCGGCGACCCATTCCTCGACAAGCCGCAATTGGCCGGCCTCCAGTTTGCCGCTCGGCGGCATTTTGACTTTTCCGTCGTAGCTGAGAACAACCAGGAGATGGGCCGGGTTTGGCACGACTGCGCGAAAGGAACTCTCGTCGGCGAGATTCAGGCCTGCCATCTTGACCTTCGCGCTATGGCACTGGTAGCACTTACTCACGAACAGAGGCCTGATCTTCGTCTCAAAAAAGTCGGCGGTGAATGCCTGCGCCAGCAGTAATAGGAACCCGAGTAAATGCATGGCGAGTTAGGAAAGAATGCCTTGATGGACGGTCCCGGCGACGTCGGTCAGCCGGAAGTCGCGCCCGGCATAGCGATAGGTCAGCCTTAGGTGGTCCAGACCCATCAGGTGCAGCACGGTAGCATGCAGGTCGTGGAGATGCATCCGGTTCTCGACCGCGTGATAGCCGAAGTCGTCGGTGGCCCCGTAAATAAAGCCCGGTTTGACGCCAGCACCGGCCATCCAGATCGTGTAGCCATACGGGTTATGGTCGCGGCCGTCCGCTCCCTGCGCCCACGGCGTGCGCCCGAATTCCCCGGCCCAGATCACGAGCGTGTCACCGAACAATCCCCGCGATTTCAAGTCCTTCAACAGCCCTGCGATGGGCTTGTCTACCTGCCGTGCCAGCCGCGTATGTAACTTCACTAACTCCGAATGCTGGTCCCAGTAAGAGTGGTAACACTGCACCATCCGCACTCCCCGTTCGCTCAAACGCCGGGCGAGCAGGCACTGCCAGCCGAAGTCGCGTGTTTCCGGGTCGTCCAGTCCGTATAGCTTGCGGGTCGCTTCCGTCTCTTTCTCGACTTCAAACGCCTCGGGCGCCTCGGTCTGCATCCGGAACGAAAGCTCGAATGCCTGGATACGCGCTTCCAGTTCCGCATCGTGCTCATTCGCGGCGGCATGGCTGCGATTCATTTTCTGAAGCATTTCGAGTTCGAATCGCTGCTGCGCCGGGTCGATTCCCTTTGCGCCGAGCCAGGGGATCGGCTCGGTCTGGATCGCCTCCACCTTACTGCCGGAGTTGCCGATCGGCGTACCTTGATACTCTCCCGGCAGAAAGGCCGACGACCAGTTACTCTGGCCGCCGTGCCCCAGCGTCGGTTTGATGGTGACATAGCCGGGAAGGTTCTGATTCTCCGTTCCCAGGCCATACAGAAGCCACGAGCCCATCGACGGACGCTTGAACGAGAAGACACCGGTATGCAGTTGGAGCAGTGCGGCACCGTGATCCACACCATCGCCCACCATCGACCGGATAACGCATAGATCGTCGGCACATTGGGCCACCGACGGAAACAGTTCCGAAACCGGCAGTACGGACTGGCAATAGCGCCGGAATCGCCACGGCGACCCGAACAAGCCCCGCACGGAATCTTCACCGAAGGTGAGGCCGCGCTCGAACGGTACGGGCTTCCCATGATCGGTCTGCAAGCGCGGCTTTGGGTCGAATGTGTCGAGGTGGGACGGTCCACCATGCATGAACAAGAAGATGATCCGGCGGGCGCGCGGCGCATGGTGAGCCAGGCGCGGCGACAGCGGACTGACCGGCTGAGATTGACCCGCCAGCAGCGAGCGAAGGGCGAGTAACGGGAACCCGCAGGCGGCGCTGCGCAGAAGGGCACGCCGGTTCAGGGCTGCGGGAATGGGGGCGCGCATGATGAACATTGTAGTATTCCGCCGGGTAAGACAACCCTACACCCCCTGTGGGTTTGCCTGAGCAGGGGTGAAGCCCAAGTACTATTCGAAATCAGTACTGTACGCTCATGAACGTACCAGAACTAGGCCTTACACTTCCGCTAGAACTTTGCGCGAGGTGTATCAATGACGATTCAGCGGATAAGTATTGCGCTACTTCTGAGCTCGATGGTGGGTTGGGGGCAGGTGAAGATCGCGAAAGAGTTGCGACGTCTGGATAGCGATGCCAGTGTGAGCGTGCTCATTCGCTTCAAACGCCCGCTGGACGAAAGCCAGGCTGAAAGAATCCGCAAGTGCGGTGGAGCGGAGACGGCACGGTACCGAGCCTCGCGGATCGTGGCGGCCACCATCGAGGCCGGCCGGCTCGCGGAAGTGGCGGCGGAAAACGAGGTCGAGTACATCGCGCCCGATCGCACGGTGAAGGCGAGTTTGGACACGACCCGTCAAAGTGTCCACGCCGGTGCAGGCTTCAGCAGTGGACTCACCGGAGCGGGCATTGGCGTAGCCGTGATCGATAGCGGTTTCGCCAGCCACCCCGACATTCCGGCCGGCCGGGTTGTTTATACCGAGGCATTCGGACAGGCTGGAGGCGCCGACGCCTATGGCCACGGAACGCCGGTGATTGGCGTGATCGGTGGCAACGGGCAGAGTTCGGGGGGGCGCTACCGGGGGATTGCACCGGAAGCACGGATCGTGAACTTGCGCGTCTTAGGACCGTCGGGCGAGGGTTCCGACAGTGCGGTGATCGCCGCAATCGAACGCGCCATCGAGTTGAAGGCCCGGTATAACATTCGTGTGATCAATCTTTCCTTGGGCCGGCCCGTCATGGAGAGCTACAAGTACGATCCTCTCGGCTTCGCCGTCGAGGCGGCGTGGCGCGCGGGCATCGTTGTTGTTGTGGCCGCCGGCAATGAAGGACGGAACAACGCCCGTGGAACGCAGGGCTACGGGACCGTGATGTCGCCTGCTAACCACCCCTTGGTGATCACGGTGGGTGCGCTCAAGTCGCTAGGGACCTCGTTGCGGGACGACGACATCATCGCCTCGTATAGCTCGAAAGGGCCGACGGTGGTCGACCACGTCGTGAAGCCCGACCTGATTGCTCCGGGAAACCACATCGTCGCGCCTCAGGGCACCGGTAAGCAGGCGCTCAAGCAGGCGTATCCACAGAATGCCTTGGCTGGTGCGTACTTCCGGCTTTCTGGAACCAGCATGGCGGCTGCGGTAGTTTCGGGCGCCGTGGCGCTGATGCTCCAGCAGCAGCCCGGGTTGAACCCGGACCAGGTGAAGGCGCGCCTCATGAAGACCGCCTGGAAGAGCTTTCCACCGGAAGTGACTGCGGTGGACCCGATGACCGGCGCGGAGTATTGGAGCCGCCACGATATCTTTACGGTCGGCGCAGGAGCATTGGATCTAAACTCCGCGCTCGGTTCAGCCGATATGCCTCTAGGTACAGCCGCTTCGCCCATTGCCGTTTACGATTCTTCGCGGGACCTTGTGCGGATTCAATATCCGTATAACGCCGCGTGGGGTGGCACACCGGTATGGGGCTCGGCGGTACTGGGCGGCGCGAGTGTGATTTGGGGGAACAACATCGTTGCGGGCAGCAACGCTGTTTGGGGTTCCAACGTTGTTTGGGGCGTGAGTTCCCTGAAAGGCTTCGCGGTTCTCTGGGGCAGTAGCTCATTCTGGGGAACCAACCCAACCGGTTCAGCCGTTCTGGGTTTCGGCGAACGCTAACCGTCCACTCAGTTCTTTAGAATACCGAGGGAGACAAAATTTATGTTGTATTGGTTGCGCGGGTGGATCTGCGTTTTCACGTTGTTGATGGGTGTCGCCGCGGCCCAGGACCCGCTGGCGAAACTGGCCCCGGAATTGCGCGGAGCCGTCGGCAACGACCCGATTGATGTCGTTGTCCGCTATAACACAGCCCCCACGCCGGCAGTTCTGTCCCGCGTGGCCGCCTTGGTCTCTTTCGTGAAACCTAACCTAAGCACGACCCAGTCTGCACTGGTGTCCACGACCAAGAACAAGCTTCGAGATCTAGCGGCACAGTTGGAAGTGGACTATGTCAGTCCTGACCGTGTGGTGAGGGCGTCCCTGGATTACTCGGCGGTGGCGATCGGGGCCGAGGCGGCCTCTTCCTACGGTAGGACTGGAAAAGGTGTGGGGATCGCGGTTGTCGACAGCGGCATTGACACTCACGCGGACCTGCGGGGCAACCCCAACGGTTTGGCCGGTATCGGCCGTCCGCGTGTCGTCTACAGTGAGTCCTTCGTGCCTGGCCCCAAGGGCAAGATGGATGGCGAAACCGGCGATCCCTACGGTCATGGGACCCATGTGGCCGGTATCCTGGCCGGCAACGGTTTCCGTTCGACCGGGCCACTCTACAGCCGCACGTTTCGCGGCATCGCCCCCGAGGCCAATCTGATCAACCTCCGAGTCCTGAACGCGGAAGGTTGGGGAACCGACAGTGCCGTGATCGCCGCTATCGGCCGCGCCATCGAATTGAAGGACCGCTATAACATCCGCGTCCTCAATCTCTCGGTCGGCCGCCCGGTGCTCGAGAGCTTTCGGAACGATCCCCTCTGCCGCGCGGTGGAGCGCGCCTGGCTGGCCGGTATTTTTGTAGTAGTCGCCGCTGGCAACGAAGGCAGGAACCAGACCTTCGGCACCGATGGCTATGGCATGATCGCGTCGCCCGCCAACCACCCCCTGGTACTCACGGTCGGCGCGATGAAGACGATGCAGACGCCCGGCCGCGGCGACGACCTGATCGCTTCTTACAGTTCGAAAGGCCCGACTGCGATCGATCATATCGTCAAGCCTGACGTGGTGGCACCGGGAAACAAAGTGGTTTCCCTGCAGGCTCGGGGCGGCAACAATCTGGCCTCGACCTATCCCGACAATGTTGTTCCGCCCAGCTACTATCAGGTTACACCTCTGCCTTCTTTGGACCGGCCCTACATGTGGCTGAGTGGGACCAGCATGGCCACTCCGATGGCAAGCGCCGCGGCTGCGCTGTTGCTGGAAGGCGAGCCGCGGCTCACGCCGGACCAGATCAAGGCGCGGGTGATGAAGACCGCCTACAAGAGCTTTCCTGCGGTCAGCGTGGCGGTCGATCCCGAAACGGGAGTCAGCTACCACAGCCAGTACGATCTTTTTACCATAGGCGCGGGCTATCTGGACATTAGAGCCGCCCTCAGCAACCGCGAAGTGGCTTCCGGTGGCGCCTATTCCCCGGTCGCTTACTGGGACCAGCGAACCGGCTCCGTACGGCTTCTCCTGGACTCCTCGGCCGTTTGGGGTACGTCGGCCCTGTGGGGTACTTCCGCGGTTTGGGGGACCTCGGCTCTCTGGGGGACATCCGCGGTTTGGGGGACCAATGTATTTCTGAACGGCACGTCCGCACTGTGGGGTACGTCGGCGCTGTGGGGGACCACAACTACCCAGGGATTTAACGCCCTCTGGGGCACCTCTGCGGTCTGGGGAACGTCGGCGCTCTGGGGTACTTCGGCTCTTTGGGGTACGTCAAGGCGCGGTGAGTAAGCGGCAATTCGCTTGAAACATCGACTCCGGAGCCTTTCAACGGGCTCCGGAGTTATTGTCTGTGTGCCGAGCATGCTCGACAACTCGGGGGTGAAAGTCCCTTTGACAACCTGATGGAGGTGAAGTCATAGCGAAGCGCAAGGGCGTCGCCGCGAGGTGGGGTCTGAAAGAAGCGTGGAGCAAACGCGCGAGCCGATGTACAAGAACCGGATCAGAGGCATACGGTGCGGGACGAGCGGGCAGATGATCGCGAAGTCCATATCCATCAAGAGCACTGGTTGTAAATCCGGCGGTTGCGCGCGGAAGGTGGTCGAGCTTACCTCGGGAGATCTGCCGTTTGTCCCGGAATCGGGACTGAGGGTGGAGCGATCCATCCTGACCGGGCGGCAGAAGTCAGCAGCGGGCGTAGTAGGCACGAAAGTGCTGAAGGCCCAAACGGTCCCCGCAAGGGGTTGATGGGAGTGGCAAGTAGGCAGTGCGACTCGCGGACGACAAGCGGCAGAATACCCAGCTCGTGCTGGCCTTCCTGACAGAGGATACGGGTGAAGCCCGAAGGGCTGTCAAGGAAGGGACCGAATCGTGTGCGGCGAAGCACGGGACAGAAAGCCCGGCCATTGGCGAACAGTTGATGGAAGAGGTCTGCGAGCGGGAAAACTGCAAGCAGGCATTGGCACGAGTCAAGGCCAACAAAGGGAGTGCTGGCGTGGACGGGATGACCGTCCAGCAGTTGCCAGAGTACCTGAAACAGCACTGGCCAGCGATCCGGGAACAGTTGTTGAGCGGGACCTATAAACCGCAACCGGTGAAGCGGGTGGAAATCCCGAAGCCGGACGGAGGGGTGCGCAAGCTTGGCATCCCGACGGTGTTGGATCGATTCATCCAACAGGCGGTGATGCAGGTGCTGCAACGCAGATGGGACCGGACGTTCTCCGAGCACAGCTATGGATTCCGTCCTGGGCGATCGGCGCATCAGGCGGTGGAGCAGGCGCAGAAGTACATCGCCGAAGGCTACCGCTGGTGTGTGGACTTGGATTTGGAGAAATTCTTCGATCGGGTTTCGCACGACAAACTGATGGCGAAGATCGCCGAGCGGGTCAACGATAAGCGGTTGCTGCGGTTGATCCGGGCGTTTCTCACGGCAGGGGTGATGGAGAACGGGTTGGTGAGTCCGGTGGATGAGGGGACGCCACAAGGCGGTCCTTTGTCGCCATTGCTCAGTAACATCGTACTCGACGAGTATGACCAGGAGTTGGAGCGGCGCGGACTTCGGTTTGTACGATATGCGGACGACAGCAATATATACGTACGCAGCCGGCGAGCCGGGGAACGGGTGATGGAAAGCATTACGCGATTCATCACGGCGAAGCTCAAACTCAAGGTGAACCAGCAGAAGAGTGCGGTGGCGCGGCCATGGGCGCGAAAGTTTCTGGGCTTCAGCTTCACGAACGCAGGCGTACCAAAGCGGCGGATAGCGCCGAAAGCGGTGGACCGGTTTCAGGAGCGGGTTCGGGAACTGACGAGCCGGACCAGAGGAGTCAGCATGGAACGGATGACCGAGGAACTGAACCGGTATCTACGGGGATGGATCGGTTACTTCGGAAAATGCCAGACGCCCTCGGTGTTGCAAAGCCTTGAGGAGTGGGTCAGACGCCGACTGCGGTCGGTGATCTGGAAGCAGTGGAAGCGAGGGACAGTGCGGTTCGCCGAACTCGTCAAACGGGGAGTGGGCAAAGATCTCGCCGCGAAAACGGCGGGCAGCGCCCATGGTCCGTGGCGGTTGGCAAACTCGCCAGCTCTAACCATTGCGCTGCCCAATGTCTATTTCGCCTCGCTTGGGATTCCGAGATTGACTGGCGGCCGATAGCTCAACCCGCCGAACCGCCCGGTACGGACCCGTACGCCGGGTGGTGTAACAGGGAAAGCGGGCGACCGCCTACCTATGTTTATTCGGCAGTGCCGCTCAAGTCTTTCCCCAGTTCTGTCGAATCTTCTCTGGAAGGTCTGCATTGAGAGCGACTCTGTTATTCCTATGGCGGTCTTAGGTGCCCGCGCAAAGCGTTTCATTTGCGTCGTCATTCTCTGTGGTTCGCTGATTGCACTCTCGGCGATTCCGTGGTGGGACCAGACGCTGAACGTGAAGTTTGCCTTTTTTGTCTTCTTCACCGTCTTAAGCTCGGGGTTGAAGGTGAGGCTGCCCGGAATCACCGGCACTCTCTCGGTGAACTATGTCTTTATCCTCCTGGGCGTGCTGGAGTTGTCGGTAGCGCAAGCCGTGCTTGTATCCATTGCCGGAACCGTCTCGCAGTGTTTGCTCGGTGCCCGCACCCGGCCTTCGCTTGTGCAGCTTTTGTTCAATACTCTGGCGACCGCCACCTGCGTGTTTGTCAGTTACCACCTGTTTCGCTCGCCCTCATTGCGGGCGATCCACCCGGCGATGCCAATCATGCTGTTTTGGACGACTATCGCCTACTTCGGTATGAATACGCTGACAACTGCTTGCGTAATTGCACTCACGGAAGGAAAGCCCGTGTTCACGTTGTGGCTCGGCAGTTTCTTCTGGACCGTGCCGCAGTACTTGTTTGGGGCGGCGATGGCCGCGTTGCTGAGTTCGGTCAACCAGGCACTGGGGTGGGAGTATTCCGTGCTGGTGGTCCCCGGCTTCTACCTGCTGTACCGTTCCTATCAGCTCCACTTGGGGAAACTCGAGGAGGAGAAAAAGCATGTCGCGGACGTGGCTGAACTGCACCTGCGCACAATCGAAGCGCTCGCGCTGGCCATTGAAGCGAAGGACGACACCACCCATTCGCACCTGCGTCGCGTCCAGGTCTATGCTGTTGAAATCGGGAAAGAACTTGGTCTGCGGGTCGAGCACCTTCGGGCCCTCGAAGCCGCCGCCCTCTTGCACGATATCGGCAAGCTTGCCGTGCCCGAGTACATCATCAATAAGCCTGGGCGGCTTACCAGGGAAGAGTTCGAGAAGATGAAGGTCCACCCGGTGGTCGGCGCTGAAATTCTTGAATGCGTCCAGTTCCCCTATCCGGTTGTTCCGATTGTCCGTTCCCATCACGAAAAGTGGGATGGTTCCGGGTATCCGGACGGATTGAAGGGCGAAGAAATTCCGGTCGGTGCTCGAATCCTTGCCGCGGTCGATTGCCTGGATGCATTGGCCTCCGACCGCCAGTACCGGCGGGCGCTGCCGCTCGAACAGGCGCTGGAGTATGTGTGTGAGCGCGCCGGCAGGGAATTCGATCCCGTGGTGGTGGCGGTTCTGAAACGCCGCATTCATGAACTGGAGCAAAAAGCCTGGTCTGCGCCGTCGCTGGTGCGTAACATCCAGTTATCCACGAGAGTGAAGATTGTAAGGGGCGATGCGCCGGCGGCCGGGCTCGCGCAGCTGGCAGCAGCCGTCAACAGAGCCGCCGAGCGCGTACTGGCTCCCGATCTGATCTCGTCCATTGCGACCGCACGTCAGGATGTTCAGATGCTCCATGAAATGTGCCGGGAGCGGGAAGGCTCGCTCCGTTTGGAAGATACGCTTTCGCTTCTGGCGAGCCGTCTGAAGAGTCTTGTGCCGCACGATGCCATCGCCATCTATTGCCTCGACGACCAGGTGCTGAAGCCCAAGTTCGTGGCGGGTGAGGACGAGAGGCTGTTTCGTTCCCTGAAAATCCCGTTCGGAGAAGGCTTATCCGGCTGGGTTGCGCAAAACAAATTGCACATCGTGAACGGCAATCCAAGTGTCGAGTCAAGTTACCTGAACGATGAGACGAAGTTCAGCACCTTGCGTTCGGCCTTGTCGGTTCCGCTGGAGGGGATTTCCGGCGTTGTCGGCGCGTTGACGCTCTATAGCCGGAAATCCGATGCCTTCTCGCGCGATCAACTCCGCCTTTTACTCACGATCAATACGAAGGTCGGAATGGCGATTGAACAGGCGCAGACATCGCCGTTCACCGGCGGTGCGGCCGGTGTCGATCAGTTGACAGGCCTGGCCACTGCCCACGCGCTGTTCCATCACCTGGAGCGGCGGCTGGAGAGCAAGCCCGGAACCGGCAGTTTTGCCGTGCTGGTGCTGGACCTCGACGGATTCAGAGCCGTTAACGACCGGTTCGGGCAATTCACTGGCAATAAGGTGCTTCAGCGAACCGCCGAACACTTGCGTCACACCTTCTGCGAAGGGGAATTGTTAGCGAGGATAGGCGGAGACGAATTCGTGATTGTGCTCAACTCCGCCGAACCGGAAACTGTTCAGCAAAAGATCGCCCAGTTGTCTGAAATCGTGGCGGCGGTGGCTCAGGAAGTCTGTGGCGAGCGCCTGCTTTCCGTCAGCGTCGGAGCCGCCAC
>Ga0138256_10007523_pt1 | contig 11476 bp, 5 predicted proteins | sample KNB2016incub_MG_FD_105486 | JGI IMG/M metagenome (GOLD analysis project Ga0138256, IMG submission 105486) | Active sludge microbial communities from wastewater in Klosterneuburg, Austria - KNB2014incub_MG | ecosystem: Engineered > WWTP > Activated sludge > Unclassified | place: Austria...
ATTCCAGGGCGGTGAAACGACACGGCCCTATGATGACATATTCAGCACCCTAGCACAAGTTGTCCCATTCTGCCTAATTGCCCCAAAGTGCGCGCCCCGTCTGCCCTCACCCTAGCCCTCTCCCCCGTGGAAATTGTGAGAAGTTGGAAAATCGAGTGCGGGGGAGAGGGGACGATCGCAGGATTTCTGGCAACTCATTTCTGACCGCGTGAAGTATATTGTGTCTCAATTCACCCGCAGGTACAGCACCGCCACGGCTGACCAATAGAACGCGGAAAACGCGAGCACGGTCATCAACATCTTCCACAGCAGTTGCCATCGTTTTGCTTGAAAGCAGTATCGGCCCGCGATGGAAAATGGAATCGCGGCGGCGAAGCCAAACAGGAACGTCCATTCGAACACCAGGCTCAACCGACGACAGGCGAGGAAATAGGCCAGACAACACGCCAGGAATATCAGACACGCCAGTCCGGACCGCAGCCGATCGCGAAATGTCAACTTCTGACGGTTGAGAGAGATCCGGTCCATCAAGCCCTGATAGGAGGCAAAAAGGGCGACGGGCCATGTGAACACAAAGTCGTTCATCGGACGACTTAGAAGCGTCGTCCCGACGACTCCAGCGATGAAGACAAGGACCCAATAGACCGTTTCCTGAGTCGTCCGCGATGTTCGACGATACCAGGGAATCAGCCACGCCAAGCTGGCAATGATCAGGCAGCCTCCCATGATTCCTGGCAGGCACACCGTAAACCATAACCGCAGCCAATTCATCGACGGCAGGTCGAAAGCGTATTCCGGTTCGATCCCCAAAATCACGCTCGCCCAGTCAACGTATGCCGACTGAGGAATGCTGGCTGTAGTGACCGCACGCTGCCGCAATTCGGGCTGTAGCGAGTTTGGGTCACCAAGGAACACACACGCGGCTCGACTTTGATTGCGAACAAACAAGCGACCTCGTGACAAGGCCGGCTGCGTCCAGCAAATTTCACCCGCCAGCACAGAGACACGTCCCAGCTCATCGAATTTCTCTGTCGTTGCCCGCGCAAGAATCAATTCGCCAAGGTCATTGAACAGGATCAGCTTTCCATCTGCTGTGATCACGGTCGCGTGACCGATGAGCGGCATGTCGGTGGAGACCGTTGAGCCAGGCGAGTCGGTCGTCCCCTGACGCGTTGGCCGACCGTCACCAACCGACCAGTGCTCGCTGCCTGTTTCAAAATCGATACAGCGAAAAATGCCGCGCGTGGAACGCTGAGTTTTCGCTTGTGGATCTTTCACGTCAAAACCATAGATCGCTCCATCAATGAGCACGCTGGAAAAAATATCGTTCGACATCAGCGGCTGTTTGCCCAGCGATCGAACGGGTGCCTCCGGATCGGCGCTGAGTTCCAGCAGTTCGGCTCCGGTTCGAAACGGACAGGAGATCCAAAGAAAGGGTTCGCGGTACAGTGGCCATGAAGAATGTTCGTCGTAGCCTGTGGAAAGCTTGTGAAGCCAGAGCAGTTCTCCGCTCATGCGATCGTGACAGACAAGGGTATTTTCCAGATAGCCAAGCACGAGCGGACGTCCCTCAAATTCGATGGGAAACGCTGGCGTGTAGCTGCCCGCATTGTTACCGGCCTGCCATCGAATTTTGCCGGCGTTGGCATCCAGCGCAACCATGCTGGCTTTCGAGCATCCGACAGGCAGCAATACCATGCCATCAATGACGGTGGGCGAACACGCATAGCCAAATCCCGTGAGTTCACATCCAAACGTCGCGGCCAGTTCCACGGACCATCGCAAGTTGCCGGTCTCGGCGTCAAGGCATCCGATCAGACCTGCGGGACTCGCAAAGTAAACGGCACCGTCAGCGAATGTCGGAGTTGCGCGTGGTCCCGGATAGACAGCGGCTGGATCATAGGGCCAGTCGTAGCGATACTCCCAAACTGTGTCGCCGGTATCCGCGTCCAGACACACGACAAATTGTCCACTAAGCGTCTGGTACTGGGTGGCAACGCGGTTGTCCCACGCCACGAATGATGAATAGCCCTGCCCGAGTTCCCGCGTCCAGAGAACTGGCGGTCCATCTTTTGGCCACGATTCAGCAAGCCCCGTTTCGGCGGATTTGCCATCGTAATGCGGGCCGCGAATATTGGGCCAGCCAAGTCCGTCAGGGGAATCATCTGCCAACACCGCAGAAGTGCTGCAGAAGATGACCGCCAGGAGCAACTTTAGGATTTCAGTGATTCGTCGCATGACCGCAGCTCCGAGAATCGACTTGTTCCGAATCACAGTCCCTCGCTGACGCTTCTTGAAGTTGCACAAACTGTCCTGATATTAACCCGAAGCGCCAGCGAGGCAAACAAGTTACGTCTGCTCTTCCGCGTGAAGTGTTTGCCTCGCTGGCGCTTCGGGTTAGTGTTTTTTGCGGTGGTTTCATTGCCGGTGACGACCGTAAGGATCGCTCGAAGAATTACAGTCATGATTGGCTCATCCGCCGTGTGTGTGTGTCGCTCAAATTCGATGCGGCCCAGCATGCAGTGTTTGAGTACAATTCAGTTTGCGTTCCGGCCCAACGGGCCAGCCATAAGTCAGCCTAGGGCAACGCCCTGGGTTTGGGGATTTCAAGCACGAAAAGCCCCAACGGGGCGGACCTAAACAGATTCGAGCTGGCCACTGCAAAAATTAGTGCCGCCCCGTTGGGGCTGGAAATCATCGCGTGGAGATTTCCCAGGGCGTTGCCCTGGGCTGACATAGTGCCGGCCCGTTGGGCCTGAAAACGGGACACCAAGTCCCGCTGATCGGACACATATTTATCGAGCGATCCTTAGATTCAACCAGCCAGTTCCACGATCTGGCACGTCGCTTCCACATCCGCGCGGATCTGCCGCACGAGTGCGTCAACTGAATCAAATGATTCCAATGGACGAACTTCGGACAATAGATCCACGTGCAGCGTTTGTCCGTACAGACCGCCGCTGAAATTGTGAATGTGGCATTCCACTTTTTCACGATGTTCGCCGAATGTCGGATTCGGTCCAATGCTGACGGCCACCGGATAACGGATGCCGTTAAGCACAACCTGCCCCGCATAGACTCCGTGCGCCGGCAACAATGTCCTGACGTCTGCAAGATTCGCAGTAGGAAACCCAATCCCTGCGCCGCGGCCTGCCCCCTGCCCCACGACGCCAGTCAGGCGATAAGGATGTCCCAGCAATTGAGTCGCCTGCCGCAGGGATCGCTTGCAGATAAGATCCCGAATATCGCTGGATGAAATCAGTTTCCCATGTGTCTCGACTGGCGTCACGACACGAAACGCAATGGCCGCTCCCTGACAATACCGTTCGAGCATTGTCGTATCGCCGATGCGGTTCTTTCCGAATCGAAAGTTCGGCCCTTCCACAACGCCCTTTGCGTGAAACGTGTCAACAATCACAGTGTGGAAAAACTGCTCTGCTGTCATTTCCAGCAGGGATTTCGTGACCGGAAGGACGATCACGGAATCAGCCCCCGCAGCGCGAAGTAACTCAATCCGATCCTCGATCGCCGTAAGCACCGGTGGTGTGAGCTCAGGACGCAGAACGGCGATCGGATGCGGATCAAACGTGACGGCGATTGCAGAAGTCCCCAACTCCCTGGCCAGCTGCCGCAATTCACGCAGCATCGCCGCGTGGCCCAGATGGACACCGTCAAAGTTGCCGATGGCAACACAGCTATGCAACTGCTCGGCTGTTACAGGGATGGATAATCGTGTCATGGTAGAGATTTTGCGACACCAACTATTTCTTGCCGAGCAGTTCCGGCAGTTTCGCGGCGATGGCTGCAAACAGGTCTTTTCCGAGTTTCTGTTTCAGGAAGTCCATCAGCATCGTCAGGAATTGCGGCATCTTGTTGTTCCTCAAGTGTTCCCGGTCCGACCAGCACACCTTTGACATCGACCGCGCTGGCCGAAAATCACATCGCAGGCACACCGCATTCTTATACCACTTTGGCAGCCAGTGATACGGATCCGCCCAATAATTACAGGCAAATTCAATCGTTATTGATAATTTGGGACGATTTAGCAGACTCCCCTGCCCCGCGCTGCCTGACGAAAACAGCAGCGAAGTTCGGAGCCAGACCCATTTTTTTCACAGCCTCAGAGCCGCCTTTGCAGCGGAAATTCAACGGATGCCCTTTGTGCCGCGCGGGAACGATTGTGCGTGAACTTTTGTCATAGTCACAGGGCCACTACACTGCGAAACGACCAAAGACGAATTTGGAATCTCAAATGTCAGATCACTGATCCCATAAATTATGTCCACTCTCTCGCAGTTCTTCCTCAATCCGGCCTATGTGCTGCCGGGGGCTGCGCTGGTGCTGGTGCCGATTCTGATTCATATCCTCAGTCGGCTGCGCTACAAAAAGGTGCGGTTTGCCGCGATGGAGTTTCTGCTCGAGAGCGAGGAACTCAACCGGCGCAGGATTGTGCTCGAACAGTTGCTGTTGCTGCTGCTAAGGATTCTCGCAGTGCTGCTGATTGGGCTGTTGATCGCACGGCTCGTGCTGGATCCGAGTCGCCTGCTGATGTTGCGTGGGGCGAGTGTGCATCACGTGGTGCTGCTGGACGATTCGCTTTCGATGCGTGATCGGGAAGGCGATGCCACTGTATACCGTCAGGCTTTGCTGACGTTGGAAAACATGCTGGCCGAAGGCAGTCGTCAGCCAGGGGCATCGCGTGTGACCATCTTGTCGATGACCGAACCTCGACGACCGATCATCGCAGACCGCATGCTGGACGCTGCGTTTGTGCAGGAGTTTCTGCCGCGACTTCGCAATTTGACAAGTTCCTGGAGAGCTGCGTCAACGGTTGATGCGATCAACGCTGCCAAAGACATTCTCGCTGCGGACGGCGGCGCGGCGACTCAGGTGCATGTCTTGACGGATCTCAGGGCCTCTGACTGGACCAACCGGCCCGAAGTGGCAGCGGCTCTGGAATCGCTGAAGACCGTCAAGGCGTCAGTGGATCTGATCAAAGTGGTCAGAGATCCCCGTCCCAATGTCGCAGTTCAGCAACTCAACGCGGAAACTCTGGCGGTGGCCCAGGGAGTGCCCTGGCGGATGACGCTGACATTGAAAAATTATGGCTCAGCAAAGGTCACAGGACTGCGGGGAACTGTTCTGCTGGACGGCCTGCCTCTGCCTGGCAGAATCCTGATTCCCGACATAGAACCGGGCGCGGAGTTGCAGGTCTCACATGACATCGCATTTGATTCCGAGGGGCGGCATCAGGTCGAGGTCCGACTGCAGGATGACGCTTTGCGCGAAGACAATCGCCGGTTCCTGGCCGTCGATGTCACCGAACGCCGCATGGTTCTGATCGTGGATGATGAAGGCCAGCAGGACGATGCCAACTTTGTCTCAGCGGCGTTGAGTGCCGATCCGGGGCTGACGGGAGTGACCTGCGAGGTTCGAGCCTCGCAGACGCTGAATTCGACTAGTCTGAGTAAGTATGACTGTATCTATCTGTTGAACGTTCGCGATCTGCCAGCGGACACAACATTGTTGCTGGCTGAGTACGTTCGCGGCGGCGGCGGCATTGTCTGGTTTCCCGGCGAGCAGGCGAACGTGCGCTGGTATTCTGAAACACTGCGTGATCCGGCGTTGTCACTATTTCCCGTCCCGATTGGAACGGTTCACGAAATTGATCCCGGTGACGGATCTGCCCCGGACACGGTTGATCCATTCGTGAATCCTGTCTTCGAACAGCATCCCATTTTTCTGGTTTACAATTCACCCGACAGCCCATTTCCTGACACCGTTCGAATTGCCCGCTGGCTGCAGGTGACGGACGACTGGAAGCCCGACGACGCTGAACGCGCTGATGGTGTGAGAACTCTGATGAGACTGGAGACCGGGCAGCCCGTCGCATTCGAACACACGCTCGGCAGAGGTAAGGTGCTGACATTTCTCACGGGTGCCGGACGTCGCTGGAGCAACTGGCCTGTCGCCCCGGCGGCCCCTGGTTATGTGGTCATGAATCTGTTGCTGCATCAGTATCTGCAGCACCCGAGTGAAAGTGTGGAACTGCGGGAATTGTCAGAACCACTGCGACTCGAATGGCCCGCGAATCGGTTCACTGAAAACATAGAAGTGTATCTCCCTGAAGCTGGCCCGGATGACGAGCCCATCGCAGAGACGTTCGTTCGACTGCAGGCAACACTCGTGAAAGCCGATGACAAAACGGCAACGGAGACAACGCCTGCAGACACTAAAGACTCACAGAAGTTTGATCAGTCCGCCACGCCAGCCGAGCAAAGACTGGGTGTCACAATTGTCCAGGCGGAGCGGCCTGGGATTTATCGCATTCGTCGTTTTGATCCGGAAGGCCGCGTCAATGATCTCTCGATCGCGCTGAACGTTCCGACATCCGAAAGCGCGCTGGCGATCGCCGATCCGGATCAAATTATGCGTCAGGCGGACCTCGATCACGTGCGAATTCTGGAATCCGAATCCGCCACCGCACTTGGGGGCTCCCAGGCCGGACGCGAGCTGCGGTGGCTGCTGCTGGGGCTGTTGATCACAATTCTCATCGCCGAACAATTGCTCGCACTTCGACTCAGCTACCATCCGGAGGTGGCCAAATGATTGATGCGACCACAACGGGACTGGAAGTCGAATCGCAGTCCTTCCAGACGACCGAATTTGATCTGCCGGAATCCTCCACGGGTATGCTGCTGTTGTTTGCGGGGCTGGCGGCACTGTTTGGCCTCACCGTGCGCACAGCGTTACGGGATTCAAGATTCCTGACGCGTTTGCATCGAGCCGTCCTGCTGATTCCTCGCCTGCTCGTGCTCGTGCTGGTGCTGGTGATCGCGCTCAATCCGCAGCGGCGGACTCAGCTGAGTCGCATCGAAAAATCGCGAGTCAGCATTCTCTTGGACACGTCGCTTTCGATGGCATGGCCAGCGGCTGATCCGATTGCCGCGACGGCGACTTCGCCTCCAGAATCCGCTCCGTTGCAATCCGCTCCACTGCAATCCGCCGAGACCCGTGCCAACGCGGCGCTGAAGTCGCTGGTGGCGTCCGGTGTTCTGGCGGAACTCAGCAAGAAACACTCAACAACAGTCTACACGTTTGATTCGTCGCTGGCGGGACCGTGGGCGATTGTGTCTGAGGACACAGTGCGTTTTGTTGAAGTCGATCAGAGTGATCCCGGTGCTGCAGCCGCGACTCCTGACGGTTCGACCGCGACCGTGTCATTGAATGAGCCGCAACAGTCCACGACCGGAACCGTTTCCAATCCGGAGGCGATGCAGCAATGGACGAGTATTTTCCAGCCACGAGGTGCCGAGACGCGGATCGGAGAATCGCTGTATCAGCTGATCGGTCAGATTTCCGGTCGCACGCTGAGTGGCGTTGTGGTGATTTCCGACGGCCGTTCCAATTCCGGTGTCGATGTTGAACCTGCTCGGATCAGAGCTGAACGATCGGGGACGCGGCTGATCACGGTGGGCGTCGGCAGCCAAAAGCCGCAGATGAATCTCTGGGTCGCCGGGATGCAGAGTCCTGCGGATGTGCATCAGGGAGACCCGTTTGATATCACGGTGAATCTGCAGGGGACGGCGTCGCAGGGACAACAGGCCGTCGTTCGTCTGTTCGAGCAGTCATCTGATGGCGACGGCAAAGATCGCAGGCAGATCGCGGAAAAAACGATCGAGCTGGGTGACGATGCCATTCCGTCGTCGATTCGATTCAGTCAGGAGCTGAAGGTTCCTGGGAAATACGATTTTACGGCGCGGATCGAATCGGCTGACGGCAGCACTGAAATGACGCTCGACGACAATGAGCGGCGGCGTACGGTGGAGGTGACCGATCGACGGATGAAGGTGCTGATAATTTCCAGTGGACCGATGCGGGACTATCAGTTCGTTCGCAACACGCTGTTTCGACACAGCGGTGTGGAATCGGACGTCTGGCTGCAGTCTGTGACCGATGAGAACATCGGATTCGTTTCGCAGGAAGCGAAAAAACTGCTGACGAAGTTCCCCGCGACGGAGGCGGAACTATTTGAATACGACGTAATCGTCGCGTTCGATCCGGACTGGAGCCGCCTTTCGTCTGAACAACAGACATTTCTGAACCGCTGGGTTTCCGAACATGCCGGTGGTTTGGTTGTCGTGGCAGGAGAGATCTTTACTCCCCGAATGGTTCAGGAAGCCGACGCTTTTCGTGAGATCACGGTGCTCTATCCCGTGCTGCTCAATCGGACAATCCCGAACTTCCAGCTTAGTCAGCGAGCGGATGAGCCCTGGCCGGTTACGCTGACTCCGGAAGGCCGCGCGACCGAGTTTTTGAAGATTGCTGATGAAACAGGCAGTGCCAGTGTCGATCTTTGGCAGAAATTCAAAGGCATCTATCGGTCATATCCGGTTCGCGGTGTCCGCGACGGTGCGGTCGTGCTCCTGGAATACGGCAACCCGCGAGCGCGGACGGAACTTGGGCAGCCACCGTTCCTCGCGTCACAGTTTTACGGTGCCGGACGCACGATCTTTATCGGTTCTGCGGAAACATGGCGACTGCGGGAGATTTCGTCTCAGGCCCACCAGCGATTCTGGACAAGTCTCATTCGCGAAGTTGGCCAGGGGCGACGCAGCCGAGGCAACGCGCGTGGTCTGTTGACACTCGACCGCACCGAAGTTGGTCCCGGCCAGCCAGTGACTGTGAGGGCTCAGTTATACGACGCGCGTCTGCAGCCGCTCCTCGCGGAATCCGTCCCCTTGAAAATTGTGAATGCGGAAGGACGCACGCTGTCGATCCCGGATCGACTGAACGTGGACACGCGCGGAGCCGGAATGTACATCACCAGTTTTCGCCCCCCTGCTCCCGGAACGTGGCGACTCTCTGTTCCTGTGCCCGAATCGTCCGACGTGCTGCAGGCAACCATCGATGTGGTGCTGCCCAATCTGGAATCACAGAGTCCAACTCTCAACGAAGAGTTGCTGACGAATTTGACTCGCGACACGCAGGGCCGCTATCTGGCGTTGTCCGACCTGGCGACATTGCCATCCCTGCTGCCCGATCAAAGTCAGCCGGTTGTCGTCGATGAACAACTGCGGACGCTGTGGGATCGCGGCTGGATGATGTTCGCGATCGTTGCTTTGCTGGCCTTTGAATGGATCATGCGCCGCGTGTGGCGATTGTCGTAAGCACCCGTTGGTAAGTTTTGGGGCATAACGATGGATTGCAAAAACCGTATCCGGAGACTGACGTCTCGCGGCTCGCCGGGTTTCCGGCGAGCGGGGGACGTCAGTCCCCTGATTGCGATTCCTGCGGTTATGACACTTAATTTATGCATGGGTGCTTCGTTCTCCGTGTTGGTTCGAACTCCGGAAATTGCATTACTTCGACTGTCGAATTACAGAGTTCGCAATCGAGTTTGAGAATGCAGACGCTGGCTGTTGGTGATGTCGAGTCTTGTGAGCTTCCAATGGAGTATTGTGGGCATTCCGCCGGTAAGCGATTCAGCGATGGGTTCAATCAGGAATATCGCTTCGAACTGATTTGTGCGTTCATGAATGTGGCCCCAGTGTTCGACGGTACCCGACACATTCCAGCGGCACAGACAGGAAAACGACTGCGCATGTGACCGCGACTGATCATCAGACGTTCTCGGCTGCAATTTTGATTCCAGCAACTCCACGTGCCTGACGCGCGCAACGGCACCGCCCTGCTCTGCCATGCGGAGACTCTCCTGAATCTGCAGGTACAGATCCTGAAGGACATCGCCCGAAGTACTGACCGCGAGAGCATCATAGACTTCGTCTTCACCACGACCGCGAAATGACTGGTAGATGTTGGACAGCACCTGTCCGGCCACAATGCTCGCCTCGCCGCTTGAAATCGGCGGTGCGGTGCCCCAGGGAATTTGCCAGCGTCCGGCACCACTCCATGCGCTGGCAGTTGTGATCATTGTTGCAGCCAGGATTGCTGCTGAGAGTTTGATCCATCGGACGTGCCTTTGCGTCTTGACCGGGTGGCCGGGGCTGGACTGAGCGAAGCGAAGGAAGCCCCGGGGTTTCGAGCTGTCGCTCTCCACCCCCGGCCACCCATTTCGGCTTGAGATCCAGAGTGTTACTGCAACCATTGCGATTGCAAGAACGATCAGCGAAAGCACGGGGACGTCGATCATAGGCTGTGGTGGAAGGATTGCAGGAATCGGAGTCAATGGCTTCAGGCGATTCATGCTCGAATCATCCGGCGCAGTCCATTCAAGGACATTGTTTGCCCCGACCCGCGAGAGCGTTTTGCGGAACGACTGGTCTTCTGCAAACACAACGGTTGTCACCGCCCACAGCGATTTGTGGAATCGATCCCATGTGAGCTGAACATGTTTCGGCGCTGAGGAAAGCGGATAGACCAGAATGATGCCAACTCGTGCGTTCGACATGGCAACCTGTTTTCGTTGCGACAGTTGAGCGAAGTCACGAAAATCGACGCCGTAAAAATCACAGCGTTCCACGATCGGCTTGACAGTTTTGCCATTCACAGCGATCGGATTGCCGGTGAGGAAAAAGTCTTCAATCAATTGCCGAGCAGCATCCTGTTCCACAATGCTCAAAAAGTTCTCGTGCTCTCGCTTCAGGGGGATACTTTGTTCCAGCGTCATCAGCGGGATCAGGATTTCGTGGCGGATTTCCTGGGGTTCGATATACAAAAATGAATACACCGAGCTGTAACTCGTGATTCCGAGGGCCTCTTCCTGTTGCTGCTGAGCCCAGCGTTCGCGTTCCTGCTGAGATGCTTCCGCTGACAGCGGCGGATTTGTCCAGTCAAAACGGATCGTTTCCGGCGTATTCGCGACGAGAGCCTTGCTGAAAGTCTCGGCGGCGTTTTCCTGTTTCACCTGCAGTTGCATCTCTGAGAGCAGCACGCCGTCCGGATCTGTAAATCGTTGTTGAAAGGTGAGGAATTCCGGAGGTCGTGTAAACGTGTATTGCATGTCAAACGTCAGCTTGTGCGCCATTAGTTGCGCCATGGGGACGCCAGCTTCCGGGATTTCGGCGGTGACTTTTGAGAGCTGATCCGGTTCGTGAATTGCCCCTTCAGCGTCTTGAATTACGAACCGTGTGGCGACGAAGTCCCTGTGCAATTTAATACCGCTTCGGATGGTCGGAGCATCCAGCGAATCCGTGGCATCAGGTTTCAGGTTGTGAAAGAGGACAAGGTCTTCAAGAAACACTTCGACCGTCACGTTGACTCGAGCTCGCGTGACGTAGACGAGCGTTCGAGTGACAGAAACCGGATGCGCGGCGCAGGCGTTTGTACTCGTGATGCAGGCGATCAGCAGGCCAATCCAGTGTAGAACAATTGTCCCAATTGTTCGTGGCGCGGTCTCCGCAATGGAGCAAGTCATCCACAGAGAAAACTTCGGATGTTTTGAATCGCGGCGAACCCCCTCATCCGGCCTGTCGGACACCTTCTCCCCCTGTAAGGGGGAGAAGGGACAGGGATG
>Ga0138256_10007524_pt1 | contig 11475 bp, 6 predicted proteins | sample KNB2016incub_MG_FD_105486 | JGI IMG/M metagenome (GOLD analysis project Ga0138256, IMG submission 105486) | Active sludge microbial communities from wastewater in Klosterneuburg, Austria - KNB2014incub_MG | ecosystem: Engineered > WWTP > Activated sludge > Unclassified | place: Austria...
AATAGAAAAGCTAACATCTGAAGTTAAAAAACTCGATGCCGAAATAGAGGAGATCAAGGCCAATAAGATCTATGAAAATGCTTTTGAGTGGCGTTTTGAGTTTCCGGAAGTGCTGAATGATGCGGGAGATTTTGTGGGATTTGATGTGGTGATTGGGAATCCGCCGTATGGGGCCTTATTAGATCAAGTTCAAAAAATATATTTTAAGGAGAAATACAATAAATCTTTTAACGGAAATTTTGATGTTTATGTTTTTTTCATTGAAAAAGCATTTGATTTATTAAACAATAATAAGCTCTTGACATATATTACTCCAGATACTTGGCTAAATATACCACAAGCTTTTAACTTAAGGAAATTCGTATTAGGTCAAGCAGATATAACAAATATTATATCATTTGATTTCAATGTTTTTGAAGAAGCAAATGTTAATACCATAATATTTAGAACAGAGAAGATTATCCCTAATAAAAAAGCAGGGATTTCAATAAGTAAAAGTAACATTATTGAAATGCATTCATCAGAAGAAACTATTTATAATGAAATATTAATACAGAGATGGAGAAGTGATACTAATTATAGTATTAATATAAATCAAACGGATTCAATAAATCAAATTCTCACTAAAATATTGCAAAATAGTACACGCGCAATTAATCTATTAGATGTTTCGCAAGGTATTATTCCTTATTCTAAAGAAATTCACGGAATTGAAAATGTGAAAAATCGATTTTTCCATTCTCCAACAAAATTAACTGATGAATTCGGGATTTGGGTCCAAGGTAGAGCTATTAAAAGATACAGTGTAGCAATAGAGAATCATGAATTCATAAAATATGGCAGTTATTTGCATAGGCCAAGAAAGCCAAAATATTTTGAGGGCAAGAGAATTTTGATTCAGGAAATTACTGGTGGAATACCTCCATCCATCTCTGCTTCAATTTATATAAATAAATTATACCATGATCCAGGAATAATATCTTGTTTGGGGACCACTGATTTGCCTCTTGAATATATCTTAGGTATTTTAAATTCAAAATTAATATCATGGTATCATAGAGTAAATTCACCTAAAGGAAAGAGAAATCAATTTCCTAAAATTCTAATTAATGATGTAAGAGAGTTGCCAATCAATGTGAACTTAGAATATATTGAAAGCCTGTGTGAAATGGTTAAAACTATTAGTGCTTTGAAAAGCAATAATTCATTGAAAGATACAACGCAAATTGATAACGAAATCGATAAACTAGTATATAAGATATATAACTTAAATGACGAGGAAATTAAAATTATTCAGGAATAAGAACAGGTTTAAGTTCTTTAAAAAAACAAGCCATGATAGATAGAATTCGAATTTATACCACCCTAATATCAAAAATGGAATCCGCTGGTTTTACCTTTGAAAAAGTACAAACACCGGCACACCAAAAAAGAAAAGAGAAGGAATGGAAATTCATACATCCTGCACTAACTCAAAAATTTAGAGAGAATGGTCATAAAGTTAGAGCAGAGAAATATTATCTAAAACCATTATCTGATGATCCAAATTGTGAAATCGGGCTGGTGAATGGCTTAACTACTCCGTTGATAAAAGAATCGTTTTTCAATGCATCAAATGCGACTGATTCATTTAATCAAGAACCTGCTTGGGTGAATAGAGATGGAGATGTATAACGCATTTATCTTTTAATTTTAACTACCAATCATATATATAGAAACCGTTCATATCATATATAAAATAGAAAGTAAGAAATGTTCAATAATGAAGAAGAACTAAGAACAAAGCTTATAATACCCTTTTTAAAAGATTTAGGGTTTGAAGAATCTGAAATCACATTAGAAGACACCTTTAGAATCAGATTAGGTCATAATGAGAAAATTATTAGTGGAAGATCAGATATTCTTTGCAAAAGGCAGGGTAAAAATCTATTCGTACTAGAGCTCAAAATAGATTCACATGAGATTAATCAGAATGATATAAGACAAGGCATTTCATACTCTCGTGCTTTAATCGGCAATATTGCTCCATTTACTATAATTACAAATGGAAAAGAAACAAAAATTTATGATACCATTTCGGAAAAGGAATTAAATGGCACAAAATTATCTATGCAGTCAGATTTTTGGAAAAATGGATGCATCCTCTCCACAGATCAAGAAATAAGCATTAGATATGAAGCACTAAAAAACTTTATTTCATTTTCTGATGATAATTTGATGGCCTTCTGTACTGATCAAGTTAGGAGCAGGATAAAACCTATTTCTGGGGAGATAACATCATCAGCGAAGTATTTAGAATCACTATACTTTCATCGGCAAGATCTTAATTCGGAATTTAATAAATTTATTGAATCAGAAGGTTCTGTTTTTGGATTAGTTGGAATTGCCGGTGTGGGCAAAACCAGCTCTATGTGCTCATTAGCATTGCATGCATCTAGGAGTAATTTTGTTTTATTTTACAATGCTTCTCTTCTAGGAGATTCAATTTTGGACACAATTGCTCTAGATTTAAGTTTGTTTTTTTCTTCTAAAAATGAAAAAAATATTGTTTTAAAAAAACTCGAGGAACTAGGTAGATTTATAAACAAGAAAATACTTATTTTCATAGATGGAATTGATGAATGTATAAATAATAACTTAAAAAATGAAATTAGTGAACTCTCCTATTCTGTTGGAAAATTGGATTACATTAAATTGTGTGTAAGTTGTAAATCCTCGATTTGGAGCAAGTTTTTAAGAACGAATGATACCACCAATCATATATATGAAGAATTGATTAAATTCCATAATATTTCTCAAGAATTGAAAGATCCTGGTTATAATCTTAAGGAATTTAATGATATTGAGATTGAAAAAGTTCTTCCTGCTTATCAAAAAGCCTACAACTTTAGTGGAGAATTAACTGATGAGCTAAAACAACAAGTCAAAAATGGATTTTTTTTAAGAATCTTTTCAGAAGTCTATATTAATAAAGACGTTCCTAACGAGATAAATGACATTGAATTAATAAAATTATATCTTGTTCAATCCCTAAGTAAAACCCCCCTTGGTGTCCAAAGAGGATTGAGAATTCTATCTAAAATAGGCAAAACTTTCATTGAGTATAATTATACAGATTTAAAATATTTCAAACAAGATGGAATAGAAATTGATAGAATAATAGAAGATTTAGATTTGGCGATTGACCAAGAATTACCTCAGGTATTATTCGATAGAAATATTTTAGTCAAATCTAATTCTTTGGATAAAGATAAATACTTTATAAATTTTTATTATTCAAAAATAAGAGATTATATTATTTGTTACCATTCTTACAATTTAGATAATATTGATGATAAGAAATTTTATAATTATTTAGAAATATTTTATGAGAACAATATTGGAGAAAGCGCGTTAGATTTATATTTAAACAATGCTAATTATTCTAAAATAAACATTGTTAGGAATTTTAAAAATGACAAATCTTACAATTATGCTTTGTTGTATGATGAATTTTTAGAAACCAATTTTAAAAAAATAAAAAAAGAATTTGACCCCAAAACTGAAGGAAAAGTAGGTATCATAATTCCAAAAGATTCTATTAAGTTCGATGGTTATGCGCTAATACCTTTGGATTCTAATTCAAATGAGATTTTACAATTTGATGGTTTTGATCAACCACTTTCAACACCAGTAAACGATATACGGATATTTAGAAAAGGTGCAACACGTTATCATAGTTCCAATTCGACCATAATGGTAGCTGATCAAATGGAGGTTATTAAGAAAAATGTTTATAGCGAATTAAAGAAAATAATAGAAGAAGGGTTGCTTTATGAATATGATTCAGAAGTTATTTTAAAAGAAAAAGTCATTACAATTTTATACTTCTATTATAAAAAATTAAATTTTAAATTTAAACTAGAAGATAAATATATGCCACGATTTGATCAATTGTATCCTATAGATTTAAGAATTTTAAGAGATAGTTTGTACAGGTTTAGAGCTGAGCATTTTTATAGAAGGGAAAAAATAGAAGATATATTAATTGGTCCTCTGGTTGACAAGGCTCTTAAAATGAATAACGAAATTCCGAGATTAAATGTTGTAGGTGACTTTCCTCCATTTGAGGAGCTTTTTAAAATTGTTAGTTTATTAATTTCTAATGGACATGAAAGATTAGATAGTCATAATTTGCCTGGTCCTGATATTCCACTTGATATTGTAAAAAGTGAAACCGAAAGTAACAGAGATTTTAGAATTGATGATATTAGGCGTTCGCAATTTAGCAGTAATCAAGTAAGAATTTATATTAATGAATTTTTTAAGGAATTAGAGTCCGCTTATAAACAAATTGTTGAGTCTTGTTTCCCTACATTTACTAATGATTTGGATTTTTATAAAAGTATGCCCTACGAATATACCTTCTATTTAGACGAATCAAATAACTCATATTTTGGAGTATATGGTTATAAGAAATCTTCGACAAATTTTATAAGCATTAATTTTAAACCTAAAAATAATAGCAATTCAGCTTTTGAATTTGATGGCTTGAGAATTTTAAGGGGATTTGATTTTGATTCTATCATTTATTCTAAAAATAGCAGTCAAACAGTTAGAAAAATCAATACTAGAGATGTTGACAAATATTGCGTCTTAAGAGACTGGGTTTATAGACTTTTAACTGAAGATTTTAATAAATTATTCAAAAGATATAATATCCAAATTCATAGACCTCAACGTTATTAGAGTTTAAATATTTTATTGTTGGTAAAAACACGGTTGGACAAAAAATTGTAGAATTAATAGTTAAAAAAAATAACTTAAATTTTTAGAGAAAGAAAAATAGGTAGCAATGACTGACTTCTTATAATTTTGTAAGTTGCCACTCTTAAAAAATTAATAAATGAAGAAGGTATTTGAAAGTAGTGAAAAAGCGTCTTACGATTTTTGGGGGCAATATATTTTTATAAATTCTGAAAAAAAATTATTTGAGGAACAACTAATTTCAAATAACCCATTGAATGTTCACGATGTTAATACTATTTTATTACATGAATATAGACATTGGATAGACCATGTTGGTACATTATATGGTCAGTACCTTTTATTGGGAATATATAGAGGGATGGAATATTCTTTATATCAAGCACCATTTGATATTCATCCATTTTCTCCTTTAGTAATAGAGCAAGAACTTAACCGTAATAATTTAATAAAAATTGATAAAATTGAAACTTTAACTAGTAATAAAATAGAAGATTTGTGGAGTTTCTATTGTAAGGACAATATACTGGGTAAGTATCCTATTCAAACTATGCATTTCAAATCACCACTAGGTTATGAAATTTGTAGTACACCAATATTATATTCCTCATTGTTTGAAACAAATGCAGTTAGCGAAGAGCTTCATTATTATTCACATTTTTCTAAGGAGTTTTATAAAAATAATAAAAGTGCTAAGCTTTTTGAAGATCAAATGTATTACCGCTCCTTTGCTGAAAGAACTTATAATTCGAATCTAATAGTTTATAGCTCTTCCACACATTTTATAGCCTCCATTTTTGAATTACCACATGTACTAAATTCTTATTATGTAGCAAGCCAAATTTGCACAATACTTTTAAATTTAACCTCAAACCACCTTAATATGTTAATGAGTCATTTAATGAAAGGAAATACCAATCACTATCATGTCCATTATGTGAGGAATAGAGATTTTGGATATTTACTGCTGAGGGTCTGCTTAGAATATAAAAAGGTCCAAAAAGGAAATACCCATTTTGACCCTATTGAATTTCTCAATTTTTTTGGTCTTCCAAAACTTGATGTTATGGAAAATGATATAGTTGAAGAAATGAGGAATGGTATAAAAATGATTCCTAAAACGAGTATATTATTTAAAAGATTTAACAAGTTAATTGATTTAGGTATTGATGTTTTTCAGACAATCGGGATAAATGGTAAAAAAAAGGAAGTTTTAACTTGTTATTTTGAAGGAAAATATTTGGACTTTATACCTCTCATCTACTCTGATGAAATGTGGGACTGCCTTTCTTTAAATGATCTTAAATCACTTGAAACTATAAATTTTAGAGAAAATTGGTATTGTTTAGTAAATTATTTATATTCGATAGCACAAAAAAATTTGAAAATTATTACACAGTGAAAATTTATTTGAATGGCATTTGAATAAATACTTCCCAATTAATCAAGCCAATTTTTTCTTTGTAATATTCACTCAAAAACCTTATCCCGTATTGTTATATTACTATCGATTTCTCTAGGCTTTGTTATACAGTTAAATAAACGAGGATTTCTCTACAAGGCATTTAATAGTTCCGGAAAGGAACGTAACAAACTACAGACCCTGTCTTTTAAGAAGAGCATATTTATAAACTTGATCCTGAAGATATAGAGTAATGAGAAAATGCCAGAGATGATATTTGTTACAGTGAACAATGAATACTTTATAACAACCCTTAACCAATTGCCTTAATAGAGAAACAGCTTTCAAGTAAATTGAACTATCGGTCATGCACAATATGTTATTAAATTGCCTTTTGGCTCAAAGTAAAAATCAGGAAAGACATAGATTACGATTCGAGTTTTGGAATTTGCTTTTGCCAAGATTTAAAGGCAAAACTCCGATATACCAAGGTATAAGTCCTTACAAGGATCATTGGTTGAGTTCAGGTCTGACAGGAATTTCAGGACTTAATTATGCTTGCTTGATACCAAGGGACCATGCAGGTATTGAGTTGGCAATAAATACCGAATGGAAATTCGTAATAGCCCCCCGAAGTTTCGGGAGTCTAAACGACTTTCAACTCGGTATTATACGGCAAAATATTGGTCTCATTTATATTTGCGGTTCGTATAACAAAACATCAAAAGAAGAAAACAAAACCATCTTTGATAAAATATATAATTTTAAAGATCAAATAGAACAGGAATTTGGTCATCAACTGAGTTGGGAACGGCTCGATGATAAAAAAATGAGTCGGATCGCCTTTTACAAAAAGGGTTTGAGTGTATTTGATAAAAATGACTGGCCGGAGATGCTGGATTTTATTGAAAAGTATATGATCAGGTATGAGGCAACTATGAGAGGGTACTTGGGGAAGGTTAAGGAGAGGATGAAGGAGAAATAGTTTTAATTAAATAAATCTTTAATCCATTTCAAAAATTTAAGATATATTCTTTCCATCTGACTCTCTTTGAACAAATTAAGTGTCCTGTGAAACTTAGCATCCTTTATTGTTATCCAATGATCTTTCTTCCCCTCCATATAAATGGTTGAATGATAACCATTTGAACCCCACCTTACGATCATAAAATTTCTTTTAGTAATCAACCAATTTCTTAAATTGCCAAAATTGTTCAAGGAATAACCAATTTCATCAGTAATAAATTTATTTCTCTTTCCGGTAAACTTCATCAATCTGAATGTGGGTTTATTAACTATAGGGGAAGTAATCAGCTGGGTAGCAAATCTTTCTTCCTTCTTCTCCATCGTCATTTTGACTATGGATGATGCCCCGGCACTATGAACATCACCAGACACTATAATTAAATGTTTAATTCGGAATGCTTCCCCAAGATTGAAAAGAAGGTTCATCATTCTTTTTTGTTCTTCTTTGTGATACTTGTGATCCCAATGGTCAATATTATCATCTACCAAATCAACTAATTTTTTTATTGATTTTTTTTCAACGGGTTCAAATACATCATCTATGAAAGAATAAAAATCAAGATGTGCAATTGGTACCGGCAATACCATCAGGAGTTTTTCTCCTTCATCATCCTGTTTAGGCGTGATTTCGGCAGGAGGGTTTAGAGCATGGTTTTCAAGCCATTGATACTGTTGGCTGGATAAAATTTGTTTTTGAGTTCTATTACTTCTTGTGTCGGGAAGGAAACAATGAAATCCTCTTAATTTTATGTACTGATTAAATACACCATCCTCTGTTTCGGATAAACTCTTATTATGACATGCCGATCTTAATTGGAATAGTTGATAATACTTGCGGGCAATATTAAAAAGCGGAATTAAATCTTTTTGTTTCTGGTCATTATAAGATCCATAACCATCTATTATGTCGTGGTCGTCCCAGGTCATTATATTTGGTATTGTAGCAAGGGCCTTTCTCATATGTTTATTGCTCCAGCTGTCTATGTATAACTTGACATAAAATTCCTCAATTTTTAAAGCATTTTTAATTAAGTCAGCTTCAGTGAATATAAGTTTTGGAATCTTTTCAATTATCGAGTCAGCATAAATCTGATCTCCTGTAAGAATTAAATAATCAGGTCTAACCTCATTAATTTTCTTCCAACCAAGAAAACTATTCTTAGGAATGTAGGATGGATAGCTATTGTGATAACCATTGCAAGATACAAAGGCAATTGAGGGTCGGTCATTCTGATCAGGTGTTTTTACTAACCAGAACTTTTCGAATAAATTTGAAGGTAGATGATTACTGGTATAATTAATCGAATAAATAAACTGATTGGTTTTTTCTAAAATGTCGGGATCTATATTAAAAGAATATCGGTAGAAAATGTATTTATCTAATATTTCCAATCTTTGCTCAATACAAATATTTTCCAAGTGGCCTGATACTGACAAAATAGGGTCATGGATACAGTCATTTGCTAATAGGCAGACACTATATTTCGTGTCTGATTCAACTCCTAATAAAGGGCCTAATACAATATCCGGAATGGTTTGCATAATGCTTTTAATTTTCTTTATTGGTTAATTTTAGATACAATTTTATTATCTATTATAAAGTATTAAAATAGGTATATTAACACTTAGTGAAGCACTCAAATAGTTTATTGGCTTTAAATCATAAGTATTTTCTATTGCATCTACTTTCGTCAGTAACGCCGGTCTTTGGTAACCCAAATTTAAAAATATAGGCATTTTAGAACAGTAACCAAATGATGCAAATAATCCTGGTGAGATAATTTCCTTTAAATAGATCTTGGCGGGTGAATCTTTCTTCTCATCATTTGTAAATCTATAGGAAACCAAAGGGCCAATATCGAATATCGTAGGCATAAGGGTGAAAGAAAATTTACCTGTTCCGTTACTAAATCCTAAAGATACTCCAATCGGTGTGTTTATCATAAGTCCCTTTGAACTGCTGCCAAATCTATAACCCGCTCCTACATATGAATCAATTGCTACTGTAAACTTATTCAGGCTCTTTGATCTATATGACCCAACGGGAGCAGCATATTGCTCTATAATTGTTGATATTTCTTCTGAGTTGTCCGTCTGACTGATTTGAGCAATGAAAGTGGCATAAGTAGTTATCTTACTGATTACTTTATCTAAATCCTTCTTATCTTTTGAATTATTCTCTTCTCTGATCATTTTATACAACTTACCAATACCACCTATGGTAGAAACATAATTCTTGGTATACAAAGAGGAGGCTATGTTCACACCTAAATCTATCCTTTTCATGAAATTAGAGAGATATGGATCAGACGGGAAGGTTATTTCTGAAACGATATTTATGATATTCAATATTTTATCAGCGGCCTCGAAATATACAATTAATTTAGTTTCCTTATCATTTGTCTTTTGAGATTCTATAAACAGATTAGATGCTTTTCGATACTCTTTTAAGACTTTAGTCAAATCGTTTGAATGATCTTGATAAATAGCTTTAACATCATCAACAATACTTTTGGAAATTTTGACAGGTTGAATAGAATCTATATTGGCATATGCCAACGAAAGTCCTACAAAATATTTCAGTAGTTGATCATTATTAATTAATTCATCAATTTCAGATGGGCTGATATAATATGTACTATCCTTGGCAGCTGAACTTTTGAGTGCAAAAGAAAGTAGTCTAATAATTTCTACATACTTGTCCAACTCTGTCACTGAAGCTACTTCTGGTATTTTATATAGAGATAAATTTTCCAATGCTACTCCGAAGTTTTCGTTTTGATCTATTTCTTTTATTAAACCAAAAGCGATGCCTAATCCATATTTGGCTTCGATATTTGTTTCAAGAGCTTTCTTTAAAAATGTTTCTTCTGTAAGGAGTTCCGGCAGATGACTGGGTATTGTCTTGAAATCAGCAATGGATGACATTCTCAAACCATTTAGGTAGGGTTTTAATTCATATACATTTTCATCTATCATCTCCAGTTGGCCTTTTATCTCTGGAAACAAAATATGAAAGTCTTTTGCATTTTCATCATTGATAGCATCTTTAAATCGATCAAAAAATGCAATGGATAGTTCCTTTTTGACCCGGGTGACAAGAAATTTTGCGAAACCGTCAGCAAGGGAGGTTATTTCTGTATTGCCTAGACCTGAAGAAAGCTTATTGATTGTTAATTTACTACTTTGCGCTGAGGCACCAATCAAAGAAGCAATTTCTTTAGAAATAATTGAGTTGGAATCAATAGCATATGCTTTTTTTATTTCATTTGCTTTTTTTCCATTAAGTAATGATTTGGCATCCTGAAAGATATTGATTTCAAACTTTTCGATTATTATGGGAGTTGTATCACTTCTATTTTCTACTTTGTTTATAAAAGACACCTCTATACCTTCAATATTTAATTTAAAAACATTAGTAACGTCGTCAAATTTTGCGATCATTTTGTGTTCGGACAGATTTAATTCAACTTCCTCATTAGTGCCAATTTTTATCAACAAACTTTGTTGATCATTGGGGCCTTCAAATTTGAGTGAAGAGCCTTTATATTTTATTAAATCACCTGCTACAAAACCTTTTAGATGGAGTTGAGTACTTTTTTCTTTTAAAATAATTGGAGCATTAGACCCTTTTCGCAAAGTATCTTGACTAGAGCAACAATAATTTAGTAGAAGAAAAATAAAAGTTATAAGTGTGTTTTTCATTATAATTAAGTTTTATGCTTGAATAGTTTGTATTTGGAGTGCCTCAAAAATGTCCTTGAGTTTTATGGCGAATGAATAATAATGATCTTTTATTACTCCTCCTCCTATATGCATTGCTACAGGTATTTCCTCATTTTGAATTAACTTCGTAATTAGTGATCCAGAGTCACCGCTTTTAGTTTGTGATCCGGGCTCTAATTGAAAAAGTAAAAGTTCGAAAAATCTTAAATCATATTTGTCTTCATACTCAAGGCTGTGGTACAGCTTCGCTTCATATAACTTAGACTTAATTGGTTTAGCGGTATTTATTAGAAAAGGTGTAGACATTCTATCCGCTTCAGTTATTTCCCCAATAGAAGAAATTGGTTTTATTTTTTCACTATTGGTTAAATGATTTCCTTCTATATCTACCAATCCAGCATCAAAGTAAGGTGTGATCATCTTGTTACTTACATAGCCTATTTCTTGCCAGTTGTTTCCGTTGCAAATTGCTGCTTTGGTCTGGTACATTTCGAAATTGGTATCTTTTACATTACCTACAACATGTCCGGCGGTTAGTAGTGCTCTTCGCCCTGTTCGCCTATTCATAACAACAC
>Ga0138256_10007528_pt1 | contig 11474 bp, 7 predicted proteins | sample KNB2016incub_MG_FD_105486 | JGI IMG/M metagenome (GOLD analysis project Ga0138256, IMG submission 105486) | Active sludge microbial communities from wastewater in Klosterneuburg, Austria - KNB2014incub_MG | ecosystem: Engineered > WWTP > Activated sludge > Unclassified | place: Austria...
ACCGACATGCCCAATGCACCACTTTTGGGAATATATTCGCCAACAAACCCGAGCATGGTTGGCCAGAAGTAGCAAACTCCGACTGCAAAAAGGATTGCTGCCACATAGGTCATTGCTCCAGTGCTGTGCCCAAGCAGGTAAATACCCAGGGTAGCAATGATCGCTGAGCCCCACAGTACCCCGGTTGGGTTCAGCCTGTGAATCACCGGACCTGCATAGAAACGACCTACTGCCATCAAACCGGTGGTCAAGGCGAGTATGATCATCGGTTGGGCGCCGGAGGATTGAAGCAGCGGACCAACCCATTGCTGGGTGCTGAGTTCCGTATTGGCCGTGAGTACCATGCAAAGCAGCATGAATATATAAAGCGGATTGAGCATGCCCCGCAGATTGTCGCCAAGCTTTGCCTGCCCGGCTGCAGCAGCTTCAGGGAATTTTTGTCCCCAAAAAAGAAATGCATACACCAGGGTCGGGATGATCATGACGGCCACTTGCACTTGCCAGGACATACCTGCGCTGGTAATGACCTGAGAAAGAAGTGAACCCAGGAAAATACCCCCGGGAAACCACACGTGAAAGCGGTTGAGCATGGTGGTCTTATTGTTGGAATACATGGCCGCGATCATGGGATTGCAGGCTGCCTCCACAGAGCCATTACCAAACCCAACGAAGAAACTCGACACCAGCAATACCTCGAAACTGTTGGCAAAGATGGTGCTGACAATGCCGATCATATGGCAGAAAAAGGCGATCCAGACCATCCGCTTGGGTCCCAATTCGTTGTACAGAAGTCCTCCCACAATGGTCGCAATCGGAAAACCGATACCAAGCACCATTTGGTTGATCAGTCCCAGTTGGTGGCCGTCCAGGCCAAGTTTATCACGCAATTCGTTGAGAATACCCGCACGGATGGCAAAGGCAAATGCCGTAGTAATGAGGGCGAAACAGGAGGCCGTGAAAAGCCTGGATGGATTGGAAATGTTCATGCTAGATCAGATGTTTCGTTTTGAAAAGACGGCCAAAAGTAGAAAAGCCCGAATCCTTGCAAAGCAATTCGGGCTTTTACTTCAAATATTTGCGGCAAATTCCTGAACTTCGGTGATTTGGTAATCCGGCAGGTGTCGCTATGTGGGAATTAAAACCGCAGCTACAGGTTCTCCAAAATACTTTTTACCAGTCCCGGTCCTTCAAAGACCAACCCGGTGTACACCTGAACCAGATCGGCGCCGGCATCCAGTTTTTCCTGCGCAGAGGCAGCAGAGTCAATACCGCCCACGCCAATAATGACCGCCTCTTTGCCCATTTTTTCGCGCAAATAGCGGATAACTTCCGTGGAGCGCGCACGAACAGGAACCCCACTCAATCCGCCCATTCCGATGGCTTCGATCTGACTTTCGGGAGTACTGAGCGCCGCCCTGGAGATCGTGGTGTTGGTGGCAATCACTCCTGCCAAACCGGTTGTACGCACAATATCCGCAATGTCGTCCAATTGGCTATCGCTGAGGTCCGGCGCAATTTTCAGAAGGATCGGTTTAGGCGACTCTTGCGCCCGGTTTTTGTCCTGCAACAAGTTAAGAAGGCGGGTTAGCGGTTCCTTTTCCTGTAATTCACGAAGCCCCGGCGTATTGGGAGAACTGACATTGACTACAAAATAGTCCACCCATGGAAAGAGTTTGTCAAAACAAATCAGGTAATCATTTGCGGCAGATTCATTGGGGGTCACTTTGTTTTTGCCAATATTTCCGCCAATAACAAGCCGGTTCGGCACACCTTTTTGACGAAGTGCTTTCAGGCGCTCCGCCAAGGCATCCAGCCCTTCATTGTTGAAACCCATTCGGTTGATGAGTGCTTTGTCTTGTGGCAAACGAAACAGTCGTGGAGCCGGATTGCCTTCCTGCGCGATCGGGGTCACGGTGCCCACTTCAATGAAGCCGAAACCAAGGCAGGCCAAACCGGGAATATGCTTTCCATCCTTATCGAAACCGGCAGCAAGCCCCACAACATTGGGGAAATTCAAGCCCATAACCTGCTTCTCCAATCGTTTATCAAGGTGGCAAAAAAGTTTGCCCAGCAACCAGCGCGTTGGTGGAAATGCTGCGGCAATATCCAGCAGCTGGAAGGTGATACGATGCGCAGTCTCCGGAGAAAGCGCAAAGAGAAGTGGTTTGAATAGTTGGTACATGATGCGCAAAAGTCGGAAAAGACGGCTACTTTTTAGCCGCCAATTACTTCGAATTCCTGTTCCGCCAGGGCAGTTCCATTGACCAGAATTCGGAGTTTGTGGATTCCGGCATAGTGTTTCCGGGTGGTAAAATCCTGAAAACGCTGATGGCGGGAGAGCTCTGCCAATTGCCCTGCTTCCAGGGACAACTCTTTGATTTTGAATACTTTTTGGGAAATTTTCCCGGAAACAGTCTGATAGTCTATCCCATATTCCAGGCGGATTTGCACTTTTTCACCAGAAGTGTTTTTAATCCGAAAAGAGAATTCAAAACGCCCTCCGATGGGTACCACCGCAGAACATTTTAATGCTGAAATTTCTATTCCCGATACCCCTTTTTGAAAACCAAAATGTGCCAGCGCCTCCGAATTTCCTTTTTTCAACATGCCTCTGCAGGCGTGCCGAACGATCCAGTCGGTCTCCTCAGATTGACCCAGCCAGCGCCCGGCAAGCATCAACACCAAGTTTGGATGATCTTTTGCGATGTCATTCAGGTTGTTGGCGACTGATCTGCGGACCGTTTCTGCAGGATCATTTTTCAGGTTTTCAAGGATGGGTAAAATCGGGGAAGGATCGAGTTTAAGTTTCGGAACGCCCATGCCCCAGGGCAACCTCGGACGGATCCCCTCGCTGCTCAACCGACGCACCAGTGCACTGGGGTGCTTAGACCACTGAAGCATTTGAGCAACCATTTGTTCCGGGTAGCGGATCAAAAATGGACGCACCGCAAACTCAGCGCTGCTCCACCGAGTGATGGTTTCCAGGGCTTTGATAGAGATTTCAGCGTGTTCCAGGCCCCAGGTTTCGACAAAATCAGGCAAAAAAAGGTATTCAAACGTCATTTTTTCACCGTGTTGATTGAGATACCGTTCCGTAGTTTTGGTCACGATATCCAGGGCCTCCGGGTATTCGGGAGGCAAACACGCCCGCAAAGCATGGCTGATATGCCGGATGCGCTGTTTGAGCTCCCGGGATTCCCAGGCTGGATCAAATAGAAAATCGAGAAACTGTTGTGTTGAAAATCCGGCCCAAACATTCTTAAGCTCGCCGGCAAATGGCTCAAGCAGCGGTCGGGAGAAAATATTTTTCAGCGGTTCAACCATAGATCTGGAAGCTTGGAACTTATTTTAAGGAATGCGTGCAATGCGCCCAAATATCGGAAAACGAACCGTTTTGGATTCCCCTTCCGGCCAAACAGATCTCAAGGTTGCCCTAAATGCATTATCCAGAGGGTCCCGGCCATTTTTTCGAATAAAATGCTGTACCGCCGACCAAGTACTGAGGTAGCCCAGCAGTTGCTCCGAAGTCCAGGAATATTCTGAATAAAGTTCAGGAAAGGGAATCTCATCAAAAGGGAAGGGGATCGTAGAATAGGCCTTTTCTACCAAATGCCGCTCCGGGTCCCAGCAATCCTGAAGAATCGTGTTGTAAAAATACCCAATCAAAGCCTCTGTTGGCTCGTCCACCCGGAGCAGGTTGTATCCTACCAAGGCCAGAAGACCCTCTGGCTTCAAAACCCGGCGGGCTTCCGGATAGAATTTCTCAAGATCAAACCAGTGTGCAGCCTGACCTACTGTAATCAGGTCGAAAGTATTGTCTTGAAAATCAGGGAATTCCGCCCGGCCCGGCTGGTACTGTATGTTGGGCCTTTGCAGCGCGTTTTTTAATTGATTTTCACTGATATCGGTGGCGTCCACCTGTCTGAACCGTCCAGCCAGAACCGCAGCAATTTGCCCGTTACCGGTGGCACAATCCCAGGCACGATCAAAAGATCGGCAGTTATTGAACAAAAGATCGAACAACCCGGCCGGGTACCCTGGCCGGAAACGGGCATACCCGGAAGACTGGCTGGAAAAATTGTCCTTCATGATCGGCCCCTGGACTTTGGAACTTCTTAAACCGGACCTTGAATTTGAGGCGCTGGATATGGGTGCTTCACCTATTAACAGCGAACACAAAATCCCCAAGCGCCCAAATCCAAGGCCCGGCTGTTTAAGATCTTTTATTAAAAATTTATGGCTTCGTAGGGCCTCCATACTTACCGGCCCAGTCAAACATTTCTGCCAATACATGAAGTACACTTTCCCGGGCACGATATCCATGACTTTCATGGGGCAACAAAACCAGACGGGCCGTTCCACCATTGCCTTTAACAGCCTGGTATAAACGCTCTGACTGCACCGTAAATGTGCCCGGATTATTGTCTGCCTCCCCGTGGATGAGCAGGAGTGGCTTCTTGATCTTGTCGGCATAATTGAACGGCGAAACGTTCATGTAGATATCTTTCGCTTCCCAGAAAGAACGACGTTCGCTCTGGAATCCAAATGGAGTAAGGGTGCGATTATACGCGCCGGAACGGGCAATCCCGTAGGCGTAATCTTCACTGTGCGCCAACAAATTAGCCGTCATAAACGCGCCGTAGGAGTGGCCTCCCACACCGACCCGGCTACGGTCGATAATACCGAGTGAATCCAGGTAATCAATGGCTGCACGTCCGGAGGCGGTGGCCTGCTCCAGGAAGGTATTGTTCATCGTTTCCGGGTCTCCCACGATCGGAATGGTTGCATCCATAAGTACTGCATAGCCCTGGGTGACGAAGAAAAGCGGCGAATCATTGCGGTAAAAAGTAAAGGTGTTGTCCGTTACCCGCACTTGTCCTGCCGTGGTTTTATCCGAATATTCCAATGGATACGCCCACAGGAACAAGGGAAGTTTCTGACCCGGTTTGTAATCAGCAGGCAGGTATAAGGTGCCGGAAAGCGGCACCCCATCCGGACGGTTGTACTTCACCACCTGCTTGGCAATGCCGGTGAGTTGTGGCGCCGGATCCATAAATTGGGTGAGCGCTTTCCGGGACTTGTCGGAAAGGTTGACCATGAAAAAGTTGGGCACTTCTGTCTTGCTTTGGTAGCGCGTCAAAATACGGTCGCGGCCCTTGCCTGCAAATGCGATAAACTCTTCAAAAGTCTTATTTGCAGATTGGTAGAGGGTTTGCTTTTCCCGTGTTTTGAGGTTGATCCGATCAAGACGGGGGTATTGTCCTTCCTCAGAAGCGCCATCAGCATTGTAATAAAGCCAGTCGCCATCCTGGGTGATCACCCAATCGCCATTTGGGAGGCGCTCGTACACCGGATTCCCGGGATTCCCATAGTCGTCGTTGATACTCAGGTCGAATAAGGTGTCCTTTTTCGTAACATGGTTCAAGTTAAGGTAATAGGTCGTTGCCCATCGGCGATCCCGGTCGAACTCCGTCAGTAGCGCAAGGTCCTGGGTGCCGAGCCATTCAAAACCAGAGAACCGGTGCTTGGTCTTCATTAATTCCCGTGGTTCGCCTGAGAACGGAGCATCCAGCACCATGATCTTATCGCGGAAATCCACTTTGCGCTTTGGGTCGCCGCCATCCAGCGCCTCCACCCAGAGCAAGCGAGCGCCATGCATCACCTGCCATTCAAAGGAACGTGGTCCGTTCACGACCCCTTGGCGTGGGACCTCGTCGGTCACCGGGTATTCAGCCACCATGCGCAGAGATTTCCCGTTACGGTCCCAGATCTCTGTTTTCCGGGAGAAGTTGCTGAACTGAACCCGATAGGAAAACGGCTTGCGCAACTGCGTCACCAGAGCAAAATTCTCGTCTGGCGACCAGTTCACGGAAGTATATAGTCCCGGCGCTCCGAGGGTCTGCATTTTACCGGTTCCGGCATTGACCAACAACAACTGGCTGGTGGCGTAATATTGAAAGAGAAATTCGTCGTGTTCGTTTTTCAGCAGGTCCTGGAAGGTCATTACCTGGGAAACTTTTCCGGAGGTTTCTTCAATAGAGGGCCCGGTAGGCACCACTGTTGCACTTGGCGCCGGGCCTCTTCCTGCAGGGATACTACGCACCAAAATTCGCTCACTGTCTTCGAGCCATGAGAACGCAGCGCCCAATACGTCGTTGATGTAGAAATTGCCAAGACGCTTGCTTTTCCCGCTGCGGGCATCCGCCATCCAGAGTTGTACGCCATCCGCTACATCCACTGCAAATGCGATCCGTTTACCATCCGGCGACCAGGATGGAATCCCGGCCAGGCGGCCGTTGGCGGGCATTTCAAGGATCACTTTTTTCCCTTCCAAAAACCATTCAACCGTGCACCCTGTAAACTCCGTAATCCTTTGACGCGCATTGATCTGTGGGTTCACACGCAGACCGGCGAGTTTCAGAAAAGGCTGCGCTAAGGTGGCGATGCCGGGGTTTGGGTTGTAATCGGTGAGCAACAAGGCATCGCGGGTAGGATTCATACTTACCTGCGGAGTTGGCCTGGCTTCCACGATGGCTGCTACATCTGCCGGGGGCCGGCGGTAGGGGTTGTTTTGGGCTATGGCTTGCAGGGCACAAAGCATTCCAGCAAGCAGAAGGGTGGGCAGAGCTAACTTGTTTTTCTGAAAAACCATGGTAAAAACGATTGTTTAAGAGATGCCGTAAAAGGTTAAAAAGCTCAAAAAAAAATATTATTTCGCAAAAAAGGCGAACTTAGGGAACAATAATTCTGTTAACCCCTAAAAATATTTCCACATTTTAGAATAAAATTTTTTTCGTTCTCACAAAGGTAAATACCTTTGTGTCGTCAATCACAAGGTTTTCACCCTTAGTCAACTCCCTCTATTATGGCGGTAAAATACCCGGTTTCAGTTTCCCTGACCAACCAGTCAAAACTCCCCAACGTTGACTTTAACAATTTGCCTTTTGGTAAGGTAATTTCTGACCACATTTTTATTGCGGATTACGACGGTGAAAAGTGGACTGATTTCCGCATTGAAGCATTTGGCAATATGGAAATTTCTCCAGCCAACCTTGCTTTGCACTATGGCCAAAGCATTTTTGAGGGCATGAAAGCCACCAAAATGAATGGCGAACCAGTATTGTTCCGCCCTGAAATGCACGCCCGCCGTTTTAATGTTTCTGCAGAGCGGATGTGTATGCCACAGATTCCTGAAGACCTTTTTATTCAAGCACTGAAAATGCTGGTTGATGTTGACCGGGACTGGGTTCCGGCGGCAGAAAACCACGCCCTGTATATACGCCCATTAATGTTCGCCACCGATGAGTACTTCGGTGTGCACACCTCTGAAAAATACCGATTCCTTATTTTCACAGGCCCTGTTGGCCCCTATTACCCTAAGCCCATTAAACTGTGGGTCGAGGAAGTCTTTACCCGTGCCTCCCAGGGTGGCGCCGGTGAGGCTAAATGCGCCGGTAACTACGGCGCATCCCTCCTCCCGGCCCAACGCGCCAAAGCTGCTGGCTACGACCAGGTGATGTGGATGGACGCTGTGGAGAAAAAGTACGTACAGGAGGTTGGAACCATGAACCTCTTTTTCGTAATGGACGGCAAAGTAATCACTCCGGCCACAACAGGTACTATTTTGCGAGGAATCACCCGCGATTCGTTTGTTACACTCCTTAAGGAATGGGGCTATACGGTGGAAGATCGCCTGCTCAGCATTGCAGAGATTGCGGATGCTTACTGGCGCGGAACCCTCCAGGAATGCTTCGGTGCTGGTACCGCTGCAGTGGTTAGCCACATTAGCGACATAACCTGGCGTGATCGCAAGATCATTTTGCCTGAAGTCAATGAAACCAACCGCCCCGTAGGGATGCGCTTGAGCAAACACCTCAATGATTTGCGCATGGGCATCCAGCCAGACGTTCACGGATGGCTGTCAAGTTGCAACAATTCCGGTGTAGAGCAGTTTATATCCCAGGAAGACGGAATGCTGGTCTAACCAGACCCGTGGTTCATGAAAGCCCGTCTGCACTAAAAATTCAGCAGGCCACAATAGGACCACCCACAATTTAGAAGGTTTTGAAAAGTGACTATACGCCGCTTCCCGATCATTCGGGAGGCGGCTTTTTTGTGCCCCAATTAGGTAATTCCAGTCCACCCTTCAAAATGATGGCTAGTTTTGAAGGCCCTTCAAACCCCTCAAACAACTCAAACCCCTCAAACAATTCAAACCCTTCAAACAATTCAAACCCCTCAAACAACTCAAACCCCTCCTACCAACCACCACCTCAAAAAATCCGGCATCGCCGCTCCCCAGGTAGCGGGTTCGTGCCGCCCATGCTCCACCTCCAGGTAGCGAATATTTTTTTCAGAAACACCCTTCTCGCCCAGTTCGCGAATAAGGTCGAGCGTATCGTCGATTGCATCAATGATACCATTGTGGTTGCGGTCGTCTTTTTCGTCCAAAGTCCCGCATTGAAACCAGAAGCGCTGGTCTTTATCGATTTTTAAAGATCGCTGGATGATATCGTGCATAATCCGGTCGGCATCCGGGTCTTCTGGAAGCACCTCATGGGAGCGCCACCAGAGTGCTCCGGAAAAAACACCCGTCGCCCCGAAGATTTCAGGATGCGCCCAGGCAATGTCCAGCGCAGAAAGCCCGCCCAGTGAAAATCCGGCAAAAGCAGTATCCTTCTTCTCCGGTGAAACAGCATACTGTTCGCGGAGGAATGGCAAAAACTCCTCCAGAATACATCGGGTGTATTGCGGAGCCAGATCCCCTCTTCCCTTGTAATCGGCTTGGCGTGCGGTACCATATTCCCGAATCCTCCGGTCACAAGTGTAGATACCGATCGCAAGGAAGGGCGGCACCTCCTCGTTTAAGGCCATGGTCTCCAGGATATTGACAAAACTCATTCGGGGTAGATCCTGCCCGTCATTAAAAAGTAAAAGCGGGTATTTTTTTACTGGATCAGTCTCATAAGCACCCGGCAGATATACATCAAAGACCAGCTCCCGCCCCAGGGCATCCGAATGGAAATGGCGGTGTTGAACCAGTGGCGCCGAATCGCCGCGAAGTATTGAAACGGTCTTTTGAAAAAAATTCATACTGGGTTGGTCAGTGGTTTCATCGCAATCAAAGATCCGTTTCCATTACACAGTTGTTCAAAAAAAGTGCGTAGTGCCGCAACCCGACCCTCAAAAAGGGACTCGTTGCGGCACTACGCACCACTTTGCTTGCTGAGATTGAATGCCGGGGTCTAAATCCGGTCAGGAAAGACCTACCAAAAAGCAGGCTTAGTTCCCTTTTTCGATCGGCTTTTTTTCCTCCCGAACATTTGGCTGGATACGCTCCGGGCTGTTGGCTGTTTCCCAGGCTACATAAAATGCAAGCTGGGCACGTTTCGCAAGCGCATCGAAATTGATCTTGTCTGCAGTATCCGTTGGACGGTGATAGTCCGGGTGGGTTCCGTTAAAAAAGAAGATCGCAGGAATTCCCTTTTCAGCGAAATTATAATGGTCAGAACGCTCATAGTAGCGGTTGGGCTCATCTTTAGCGTTATACTTATAGTCGAGCTCCAGCTTGGTATGTTCGCTGTTCACCAATTCGTTGATCTCATGAAGTTGTGTACTGAGCCGATCAGAGCCGATTACGTAAATATAATCTGGGTTGTTTGCATGACGCTCATCGACCCGACCAATCATGTCAATATTGATATCCACCACCGTTTTTTCGAGCGGGAAAAGTGGAAACTCCGTATAATACTTAGATCCGAGCAGCCCTTTTTCTTCCCCACTCACGAGCATACAAACTACCGTACGCTTTGGACCAACCCCGGCTTTTTTGGCTTCCGCAAAGGCACGGGCGATCTCAATGACCCCTGAGGTGCCGGAAGCTTTGTCGTCAGCGCCATAGTAGATCACCGTACTGTCCGGCGAACCGAGGTGATCATAGTGCGCTGTGACAAATACGTATTCCTTTTTTAACTTCTCGTCAGTGCCTTCGATGACGGCAAGCACGTTGGACCCTTCGAGCAATTTGGTCTCCTTGTCGAGCCTAAACTCGATTTTGTTTTTCACTTTTACAGGCTTGAATTTATCGCCTTCGCGCAAATCAGCCAGTTCGCTTTCAACCTTATTGGCCTTGTCTCCAAGGATGGCTTTTGCCAATGCCGGTGAAACGAATGCACTGGGAATGTAGTCGCTGGCAATCGCTTCCGGGTCAGAACCGACTGGTTTCCAGCCATAAGCTGATATTGCCTTGCGGTTCTTCTGCAGGCTTTCTTCAAATTTGGTATCGATAATGAATACTGCTGTGGCGCCTTTTTTCTTAGCTAACTGCACTTTTTTGCGCCAATCGAGGCTCCAGTTGGAGCGAAATTCATTGCCGGTGATGAGCGAGATCCCATCTTTTGAAATCGGCTCACCATTGTAAAAAATAACGGCTTTCCCGGCAACCTCGGCTTTACCATAGTCGCTGTATTTGGGATCCTCTATGCCATATCCGATGAATACCAATTCCTTGATCTCTGTCAGTGGAATATCCGGGCTAAACGCAGGAAATACAAAAAAATCCGTGCGGTTTTTAAATTCCTGCTCCCCCACTTTGATGCCAATATCCTTCCAGGTGGCACTTTGAAGCATGATCTTTTGCATGTAGCCTTTATCGCCTTTGGGCGGAAGGCCCGCATCTTTGAATTGTTTGGCGATAAATTGGGCAGCAATTTGCTGACCAACCTCCCCGGTTTCACGGCCTAACATTGTATCGGAAGCCAGGGCAAATACCAGCGGTTTAAGATCGTCGGCCCGGATGCCAGCGGCAAACTGGGTGCCGTCATTCTCCAGTTTATACGTTCGGGGTGACTTGGATTTGCCTTTCCCGGTATAAACAGGAGGGGCCGCAGGAGCCGGGGGAGCCACCGGAGGGGTAGGGTCTGACTGAGCCGTGAGCACAAATGCCGGCAATAAGAGCAGAATGAGCAGTTTTAATTTCATGTTCAAATTTTCAAATTTATGAATCTGGACCTTGGGATACTTGACCATTACAATGCAGACCTTAAAAACAAAGGTTCGAATGCGCTGTCTTGTTTGTAAAAACCAACAACGTCAAGGCTCAAAAGTCCGAAGTCTGGAATTTTCAAACCCAGGTTTTCGCGCAACGCAGCTAGTTTGGGGCTCAAAAACAAAAATAGTGCCCGAAGGATGCGAAACGAGGTGCAAATATCCTGACTTACATGGTCCCAATGGAAAAAGGATTTGTTTTTCAAACGTTAAGCTATCCTGCAAAGGCAAATGATAAAAGCGGGGGTGACCACAACCCCTGGAACTCAGGTAGCCTGTTTTTATTGCCCGCGCACGGATCGTTGGATGAATGTTTAAAGGGTGAAAATTTTAATTCCCTGCCCGATATTTGAATTCAAGTTTTTGAAAACGAGGTGTTTGTCACAAACTTTGCAGTAAATCTATCCCTGTCCTATGCCTTATACCTG
>Ga0138256_10007530_pt1 | contig 11472 bp, 11 predicted proteins | sample KNB2016incub_MG_FD_105486 | JGI IMG/M metagenome (GOLD analysis project Ga0138256, IMG submission 105486) | Active sludge microbial communities from wastewater in Klosterneuburg, Austria - KNB2014incub_MG | ecosystem: Engineered > WWTP > Activated sludge > Unclassified | place: Austria...
GATGGTGTCGGCAAGCGCCGGATTGTTGATGGCTTTGTTCACCACAAGGTTGAAGAGCCATGGCTTGTTCGCCAATTGCTGCAAGCGCGTACTGATGCCGATCTCCTTTCCCAGTCGTTTCCAGACGCGTTGATCGTATTCACGGAGCCGCTGCCAGCCCTTTCCTGACGTGGCCTGTCTTGGTGTCGTGATCACGCTCGCGGCAACATCAGCGGCGTGCATTCCGCTGATCATGGCGTGGCTGATGCCTTCGCCGGTGAAGGGGTCCATAAGGTGTGCGGCATCGCCTATGAGTATGTAGCCATCGCCACTGATGGGCCAACGCTTGCTGGCCAACGGAAGTCCCATGCCTTGGATGGTGCCCTCCATGGTCGCATTCGCGAACCGCGCTTTCAGTTGGGGATGTTCGGTGATCAGTTGCGTCATCAGCGCTTTCAGATCCGCACCGCGCTTGCGCACCACATCACTACGCAACCCGAGGCCCACGTTCGCGCGCCCGTTCGGCAACGGGAAGATCCACAAGTAGCCAGGAAGCAGTTCTTCGAGGAAGATGAGTTCGATGAAGCCTTGTGCGTCGAGGTCTTTGACGCCTTGGTAGTACGCGCGCACGCCGGCGCAGTGGTGCCGCGGCTCCATGGGCAACTTGCCCACGTGGCGCGCGAAGTGTGAGTTCGCACCCGAAGCATCAAGGATCAATTCCGGGTGGCACCGTGTATGCGGTAGGTGTTGGCCGACAAGATCAACAGTCCACCCATCGTTCGTGCGCTCGAACTGTTTTGCCGTCGTGCCTTCGATCACGCGCACTCGGCCATCGCGCTTCACCGCATCGAGCATGAAGTTATCGAACTGCATGCGCGGAAGGATGGCACCGGGTGCTTGTCCTTCCCCGGTGTTGCGCGAGAACGGCACGCGCAAGGAGCGCCCGCTAGGCGCAACGAACGTGACACCCCAGCTGGGAAGCAGTTCACTTTGCCGGCGGAGATCAACAGCCAATGAGGGGTCGAGACGTTCCAGACAGCGCACCACTTTCCCGCTCAATGCATCGCCACAAACCTTGTCGCGTGGAAAGCGCGACCTGTCCACCAGCACCGCATCCACGCCGAGCTGGGCCAGCTTCAGTGCTGCTGTGCAGCCACCGGGACCTGCACCAACGATCAGCACGTCGGTTTTGATCTCTGCGGCTCCTTGCATGCGCGTTCGATGCTCCTATCCGCGCATCACTGTCTAGCTCCTGTGTGAGAACTATGCCCGGAACGCACCGTCGTTGAACTGTTCCAGGAAGCGCACATCATTCTCCCAGTAGAGCCGCAGATCGGGCACACGATAGAGCAATTGCGCAATGCGCTCCACCCCCATGCCGAACGCGAAGCCACTATAAACCTCCGGGTCAATGCCACAGTTGGTGAGCACGGCGGGATCCACCATGCCACAGCCCATGATCTCCACCCAGCCACTGTGTTTACACACGTTACAACCACTTCCGCCGCAGATGCTGCAGCTCATATCCACTTCGGCGCTGGGCTCTGTGAAGGGGAAGTAGCTCGGCCGCAATCGGATCTTTACATCAGCGCCGAACATGGCCTTGGCGAAGTGGTCCAGCGTTCCTTTCAGTTCGGCGAAGCTTACGCCTTTGTCCACGTACAAACCTTCCACTTGATGGAACATGCAGTGCGCTCGGGCGCTGATGGCTTCATTCCGGTAAACGCGCCCTGGTGAAATGGTGCGGATAGGTGGCTTGCTGCTTTCCATCACACGCACTTGCACGCTGCTGGTATGCGTGCGCAGCGCCATATCGGCACCCAGGTCAACGAAAAACGTGTCTTGCATGTCCCGGGCAGGGTGGTCCGGCGGGAAGTTGAGCGCGCTGAAGTTGTGATGGTCGTCTTCGACTTCAGGTCCCTGGCTCACGGTATACCCGATACGGCCGAACACATCGATGATGCGCTGCCGCACAATGCTGATCGGGTGCAGGCTGCCGACGGGCTCGGTCCGTGCAGGTCTCGTAATGTCACCCGTCCCCTCCGTACCGTTACCTGCTTCGACAGCACTGTTCTTCAACTCATCAATGCGCGCTTGTGCCGACACTTTCAGCCGGTTCATCACCTGGCCGAGTTCGCGTTTCTCCTCCGAGGCCACCTGCTTGAATTCCTCGAACAGAACCGTTACAACGCCATTCCGACCGAGCCATCGCACGCGCAATTGTTCGGCTTCGTCCCGGGTTTCAGCCGCCAACGAGCGCAACTCCTCCTCCAACGTTGCGATCCTCTCTTTCAGGCTCATGGCTTCAGTACACGCATATACATGTGAAGGTCGGTAAGGGGCCGGTCGTTCTGGTCACAGGCAACCGAGGCGATCCGATCAACCAGATCGATGCCTTCCACCACTTCACCAAAAACAGTGTAATCACCGTCCAGATGGGGGGCACCACCCATGCGCGTGTACGCCGCGATCTGGTCAGGCGTATATCCGTATCGGGGCGTAGCCAACCCCCGGTTCTTACGCTCGACCAGCATCTGCAACTCATTGGGTTGCCAACTTTTGCCCTGTACCACATAGAACTGGCTTCCACTGCTCGCCTTTTCGGGGTTCACTTGGTCAGGGGCGCGGGCAGCGCTCAATGCCCCCTTCTTGTGGATCAAGGCGGGAACGAACTCCGCCGGGACGGTATAGCCTGGTCCGCCGTTGCCAAGGGCGGCACCGGACAGGGCGTTCCTGCTGTCCATATCCCCGCCTTGGATCATGAAAGCAGGTATCACACGATGCCACAACAGGCTATCGTACCGCCCTTCCCTCACCAGCTTCAGGAAATTATCCCGGTGCAGCGGTGTTTCATTGTACAGTTCCACGACCATAGAGCCCAGTTCCGTGCGGATCTCCACCCGCGGGCGGGTCCCATCCTTGGACGCCGAAGCCCCCACGAACACGGTCAGGATCGATAGTCCAGCAAGGAGCTTGGCGGCAGTGGTTGGCAGGCGCATTGGGCCTTACGCTACATTTGGTTCCTCGAAAAAACGGGCCTTCCAGCGAAGGCCGCCAAAAGTAGCCCAATGACCGCACCCCGTCCCTTCAGCTTGCTTGCCGGCACAATTGCACTTCTCGCTGCTGTCTTCGTACTGAATTCCTGCAACAAAGTGGAGCCTACCAAGGCCATCATCACCGTAGTGGATGAGGACAGCCAACCGGTTGCAGGCGCGTATGTGAAGCTCTTCGCCAATCCTACTTACCCACTGGGCGACCCAAGTCGCCTGCTGAAAGAGGGCAATACCGATGCTTCGGGCATCATCGTTTTCGACTACTCCGATTTCTATAAGCAGGGTCAAGCCGGCTTCGCCGTGCTGGACATCTTCGCTTCTTACGATACGCTGGCGGCGGAGGGCATCATCAAGATCCTGGAAGAGGAGGAGAACGAGGAGACCGTGGTACTGGTGCCGGTCACCATCTGAGTTATTCGCTGAAATAGGCGAGGATCGCCTCCTTCATCAGCCGTTCCTGCTCCTTGGCCTCCAAGGGTGGCAGATCCTTCACCCGTTCGAAGTGCGGCCAGCCATCGGGGTCGCGGCCCAATTCCTTGTAATAGCCATAGGGTACCAGCAGCACACAGATGGCAATGTGCATCAGGTTCACCTTCTCGTCCTTCTTGTAGGTACGCACGTCCTGCCCCAGTTCCTGGACGCCAATGAGGAAAAGCAGACCATTCAGGTCCACGGGCTGACCGAACCGTTCGGTTTGGGCCTTCAACAGGTCCCGCCAGCGCTTGTCGAATTCGAGGTCCAACCGGGGTTGTGGGATGGGGATGTGAAAAACTGGCGACCGATCTGCAACTTTTGGGGGGCGAAGATGCGCCACGCCGCTGGTCAGGGCGCCATCGGTGTGGCCCAAGGCCAACAGTCGTGGTTTCCGGGTTGCCGGGATCGGTTACTTTCGCCTCCCCTTTTCCGGAAGGGATCCTGCTACCGAAGTGAAACCGCATAGTGAGCATACCATTGATTTCGCCGGCCTGAAGGACGGCCTGCATACGTTCAATTGGACCGTAGGCGAGGCGTTCTTCAAGGAGCAAGGAGAACAGGAGTTCGAGCATGGCTCCGTGGAGATCAATGCCACTATGGATAAGAGCGAGGCCTTGCTGGTGGTGAACATCAGCACGGAGGGCATTGTGAACGTGCTTTGCGACCACTGCAACGCGCCGCTGGACTTCCCCGTGACCGGTAAACAACGGCAGATCTTTCAGCTGAACACTACAGAGGACTTCGACGACGAGGAGATGATCGGACTGGATCCATCGGCGCATACCATTGATCTGGGGCATTTCATCCACGAATGCATCAGCTTGGCACTGCCCATCCGCAGGGTACACCCGGCAGGTGAATGTGATCCGGAGGTGGACAGCGCATTGGCCAATTACGGCCCTGGCCATGAGGAAGCCCATGATCCCGACCCGCGGTGGGATGCTTTACGAAAATTGAAACAGGAAAAGCGCGCCTGAGCGCACAACACGACGAGAAATGCCAAATCCCAAACGACGCCACTCCAGCACCCGCCGCGACAAGCGCCGCACGCACCAGAACGCTGCCGTGCCCACGCTGAGCACCGATAGCGCAACAGGCACATTGCACTTGCGTCATCGCGCCCATTGGGAAGAGGGCAAGCTCTATTACAAGGGCAAAGTGGTCATTGACAAGACCGCGAACGACTAAGGCGAAGCGCCGAACGTGACGTTTCAATCTTGTCCGACCACCACATGCGGATAGGTCTCGACATCATGGGCAGCGATCACGGCCCAGCCGTGGTCGTGCATGCCGCCGTGATGGCTGCGCGCGACCTGCCGCAGGGTGTACGCATGGTACTGATCGGCAACAACGAGGCGATCGCGGCGGCGTTGGCCCAGCATGGTGCCGATGCCGCTGGGTTCGATATCGTCTCAAGCGAGGATGATATCACCATGCACGATAGCGCCACCAAGGCGCTACAGAGCAAACCCAGAAGCAGCATCAGCCTGGGATTCCACTTGCTTAAAGAGGGCAAACTCGATGCCTTCGCCAGCACCGGCAATACTGGTGCGATGATGGTGGGCAGCGTGTTCAGTGTGAAACCCATTCCGGGCGTTATCCGCCCATGCATCCCCAGTGTGGTGCCAAAGGAGAACGGGAGCTATGGCATTCTGCTGGATGTGGGTGCCAACGCCGATTGCAAACCCGATGTGCTCGTGCAGTTCGGATTGCTCGGCAGTCTCTTGGCCGAACACGTTTATCACATAGCCAACCCCAAAGTGGGGCTGCTCAATATTGGTGAGGAGGAAAAGAAGGGCAATGCGGTAACGCAAGCCACCTACGGGTTGATGAAGGAGAGCAATCAGTTCAATTTCATCGGCAACGTGGAAGGACGCGACCTTTTCAATGACAAAGCCGATGTGATCGTTTGCGACGGATTCACCGGCAACATTGTTCTCAAAGCGGTCGAGGCCTTCCACGACCTACTGCAACAGCGTGGCGTTCACGAACCTTTCTTCGACCGGTTCGACTACGAGAATTATGGCGGACTGCCCGTGCTGGGCGTGAACGGCAACGTGATCATCGGACACGGCATCAGCAACGAGGCCACGATCAAGAACATGGTGCTCTTCACCCATGAAGTGGTGCAGAGCAAGTTGAACGACCGCATACGCGACGCGTTCCAATGAGCAAAACCACCGCCGCCATTACCGCCGTTCATGGCTATCTGCCGGATTTCGTGCTGAGCAATGCCGTGCTCGAAACGATGGTGGACACCAACGATGCGTGGATCACCGAACGCACCGGCATCAAAGAGCGTCGCATCCTGAAGGGTGAAGACCAAGGCCTGAGCGTTATGGCCGTGGAAGCCGTGAAGGGGTTGTGCGCCAAACGGGGTCTCGACCCTTTGGAGATCGATCTCTTGATCTGCGCCACAGTTACTCCTGACCACCAATTCCCCGCGACGGCGAACATCATTTGCGACAAAGTCGGCGCCAAGAACGCTTGGGGCTTCGACCTGATGGCCGCTTGCAGTGGCTTCTTGTACGCGCTGACCACCGGCGCCCAATTCATTGAATCGGGCCGACACAAGAAAGTAGTCGTAGTTGGTGGCGACAAAATGAGCAGCATCATCGATTACACCGACAGGGCTACCTGCATCATTTTCGGTGATGGCTGTGGGGCCGTGCTCTTGGAGCCGAACGACGAGGGATTGGGGATCATCGACAGCATCCTCCGTGCCGATGGCAGCGGTTGCCAGTACCTGCACCAGAAGGCCGGTGGCAGCAAGCGCCCAGCCTCCATCAAGACCGTTGAAGCCAAAGAGCATTTCGTCTACCAGGAAGGCAAGGCGGTATTCAAGTTCGCCGTTACCAACATGGCCGACGTGAGCGCCGAGATCATGGAGCGCAACGGTTTGAAAGGCGACGACGTCGCTTGGCTCGTTCCGCACCAAGCCAACAAGCGCATCATCGACGCCACTGCGCATCGCATGGGCCTACCCGATGAAAAAGTGATGGTGAACATCGGGAAATACGGCAATACCACCGCTGGCACATTGCCGTTGTGCTTATGGGAATGGGAGCCCCGGTTGAAGAAAGGGGATAACATCATCCTTTCCGCCTTCGGGGGAGGGTTCACGTGGGGTGCCATCTACCTCAAGTGGGCGTACGGCGGATAACCCGCTCACCGATAACCGAGGCTTGGAACTTCTACATTGGCGATCCATTCCGTCGGCCTGAAATGCCCAACGCTGCGGAAGTCCTAACAAAATGAGCGAAGAAATGAACCTGACACAGATCCAGGAACTGATCAAGTTCGTGGCCAAGAGCGGTGTGAGCGAAGTGGAGATCGAGCAAAAGGATTTCAAGATCACCATCAAGACCCCTGCTGGCAAGAAGGAAGTACAGGTGCTCGCGGCGCAAGCGCCGGTGTATGCACCTGCTCCGACTCCTATGGCTGCGGCTGCTCCGGCCCCCGCTTCAGCCCCCACTCCGGTCGCCCCGGCAGCCGATACCAAATACATCACCATCAAGGCGCCCATGATCGGCACCTTCTACCGATCGGCCGGACCCGGAAAACCGGTGTTCGTGAGCGTGGGCGACGAGGTGAAGAAGGGTCAACCCATCTGCATCATCGAAGCCATGAAGCTCTTCAACGAGATCGAGAGCGACATTGCGGGGAAGGTCGTGAAAGTGTTGGTGGACGACGCCAAGCCGGTGGAGTACGACCAGCCGTTGTTCTTGGTGGATCCTTCTTAACCCCCGGCCATGTTCAAGAAGATCCTGATCGCCAACCGCGGCGAGATCGCCCTGCGCGTTATCCGCACCTGCCGGGAAATGGGCATCAAAACAGTGGCCGTATACAGCACTGCCGACCGCGAGAGCCTGCACGTACGCTTCGCGGATGAAGCCGTGTGTATTGGCCCGCCGCCCAGCAAGGAGAGCTACCTCAACATGGTGCGCATCATCGCTGCGGCGGAGATCACCAATGCGGACGGCATCCACCCGGGCTACGGTTTCCTGAGCGAGAACGCCAAGTTCAGCAAGCTCTGCCAGCAGCACGGCATCAAGTTCATCGGAGCACTGCCGGAGCAGATCGAAGCGATGGGCGACAAAGCCACGGCCAAGGCAACGATGAAAACCGCAGGTGTGCCCTGCATTCCTGGTAGCGAAGGACTTGTCACGGATCTGACACTAGCGAAGAAGGAGGCAAAGAAGATCGGCTACCCGGTTATCCTGAAGGCGACCGCCGGTGGCGGTGGCAAAGGCATGCGCTTGGTGTGGAAAGAAGAAGAGTTCGAGAACGCTTTCGACACGGCCAGCCAAGAGGCGGGCGCTGCTTTCGGCAATGCGGGCATGTACATGGAGAAGTACATCGAAGAGCCGCGCCACATCGAGATCCAGATCGCGGGCGATCAGTACGGCACCTTCTGCCACATGAGCGAACGTGACTGCTCCATCCAACGCAGGCACCAGAAACTCGTGGAGGAAACGCCTTCGCCGTTCATGACGAAGGCCTTGCGGAAAAAGATGGGTGAGGCCGCGATCAAAGCCGCCGCCAGTGTGAACTATGAAGGTGTAGGTACCGTGGAGTTCCTTGTGGACAAGAACCGCAACTTCTACTTCATGGAAATGAACACCCGCATCCAAGTGGAGCACACGATCACCGAGGAAGTGATCGACTACGACCTGGTGCGCGAACAGATCAAGATCGCCGCAGGCGTGCCGATCAGCGGCCTCAACTACGAACCTACGCGCTGCGCGATCCAGTGCCGCATCAACGCCGAGGACCCGTTCAACAACTTCCGTCCTACACCCGGAAAGATCACTACCTACCACGCTCCGGGCGGACATGGCGTGCGCGTGGATACCCACGTTTACGCCGGCTACACCATCCCGCCGAACTACGACAGCATGATCAGCAAACTGATCGTGGTGGCTGCAACGCGCGAAGAAGCCTTGAACAAGATGGAGCGTGCACTGGGTGAATACGTCATCGAGGGCGTGAGCACAACCATCCCCTTCCACCAGCAACTGTTCCAAAATGAACAGTTCCGCGCAGGCGACTTCAATACGAAGTTCCTGGAAGGATTTGAGTTGAAACGGCCCGCGTAGATCGCCCTTTTCTGGCGCTCGTTTTAGCCGGGGGCTGTTCCTTGCGCCTCGCCGATGGAGCGTTGCCGGGGTTCCCGACTCCCGTGCCTTCCATCAACACGCGTTTCACCGAGGCTATCACTTCCGCTTCGGTGAAGTTGCTCATGCTCCGGGTGCGCAACGTGCGCTGCAAGTAGTTGACCACCGGCGGAGAGCAAAGCAGCGCAGCAAGGTTCTGCGGGTCCAACGCGATGGTCCGGTTCCACAACAACTCAAGACCCTTGCGCGCAACCGCATCCCGTTGCAGGAACTGAAGCAATTGAGCGTTCGGGCTTATGGTCAACGGGTCGGCCAAGTCGATGGTGAACAGCACGCGTGTCGTGTTCTGCTCGTCGTGCAGCACACGGTGGAAGGCGATACTCGCATGCGCCATCTCCAGCACCCAATACACGCCTTCGCTGGTCGCGAAACGAAGTACCCGCCGGAATTGCTCTTCGGTAGCCGATGCATCCCTCTTCGGAATGGATACCAGCATCAAGGGGTCGCCATTCAACCGCACCGCAAGATCCGCTGGGCCCTTCAACAATGACTCGCCCCGGATGTCCGATGCCGGGATGAAGCCCAGGACATCGGTCAAAAAGGCGATGACGCGATGACGTTCTTGACGTTCGTCGAGAACCTCCTGCGCATTCAGCAGGTAGGCATCCCGGTATCGCCGGATGGCCAGTTCGAGCTTGGTGCTTCTGCCGCGTGAGAGCATCGGTGTCGGTCACCGTATCCTGAACGAGGCCCACAATGAAAATGGTGCCATGAGAGGACGAGGTGAACTCGGGGGTGCAAGAGTATCGGGGCCATGCCAGCCCAGCGTTCCGAAAGCGTTACGCCTTGGCCAAGGGCGTGTGAATTTCTTGTTCCCTGTGCGTCGACAGGATGCGAACGATCCGGTTGGCCGGCCGCAACCACGAGGACTTCCCCGTAACCGAACGCCGGATGAATTCCACCACGGGATCATCAACGGCGCAAGGCCTTCCCGGGTCGCCATCGTATTCCCTGCTTTGCCCGTGAATGAAGGCCGAGTGAGAGGATCGTTCGACCGTTCAGCGCTTGCCGCGGATCGCCTGCATCGGTTTGGATGGACCTGAAATGGCCGCTTGTTCAGCTCGTCAGCACGTGCATCCGGAATCTTACGATCCAGTGATGTTCTTAATGATCAAGCACGACCGCGTTAACCGAATCATGTCAGTGCCAACACACCTGTGGAAGTCGGGCGGGGAAGTTTTGCGGCGCCGGAAAAAGAACCGGCAAACCCAACAACCCAATTCGAAACCCAAACCGACAACTACGATGAAAACCATGAAGAAAGCGGCCGTTGCAGCACTTGCTGCCATCGCCGTACTACCTGCCACGGCCCAATCGGGCTACGGCGAAGCCTGCGGTTGTCCGCCTGTAGGAAGCCGCCCTACGGTTGCCCTTTCCACGCTGGCCACCGCTGGGAACCTCACCAACAACACGACCGTTCTTACCTGCGACAATACGTACAGCCTCGATCTGTTGCTGTATGTGAACGATGGACAGGACCTGTTCATCCAAGCGGGAACCGTGATCAAGGCAACTGCCGGTACCGGTGTGAACGCGAAGAGCCTTGTGGTCGCTCGCGGTGGACAGATCTGGGCCGAAGGCACAGAGAGCTGCCCGATCGTATTCACCGCTGCTACGGACAACCTGAACAACAACCTGCCTTTGGGCGCTACGGGCCAAGGCCTGTGGGGCAGCCTGCTCATTCTGGGCAAAGCCACCAACAACCTGTTGGGCGCCAACGGAGGTTTGGCTGTTGCTGATGGTGTGGGGACGATCGAAGGCCTCCCCGCTGGAGACACCCGCAACCACTATGGCAAGTTCCCCAACGTGGGCGGTTCATTCAATGATGACGACAATAGTGGCATCGTTCGCTATGTAAGCCTCCGTCACGGTGGCGCCATCATCGGTGCTGCCAACGAGATCAACGGCCTCACGCTCGGTAGCGTTGGTCGCGGTACAACGCTCGACCACATCGAGGTGATCAGCAACCAGGACGATGCCTTCGAAATGTTCGGTGGCACCGCCAACCTGAAGTATTGCACCGCTATGTTCTGCAATGATGATTACATCGACTACGACCAGGGGTATTCCGGAAAGATCCAATTCTTCTACGGTGTATTCATGCCCGCTCCAGGCAGCCAAGGCGACAAGGCCATGGAGAACGACGGTGATGACAGCAGCAGCGGCAACAGCCCGTTGAGCGATCCACAGGTGTACAACGCCACCATCATCTGCCGCAACTCCACCCGTGCCATCGAGAACAAGGAGAAGACCCGCGGCTTCATTGCCAACAGCATTTTCGCCAACGCGACCGTGGGTGTGAACTTCAGCAACGCACGCGCCGGTGCCGATGCATACAACGAGTGGTTGGCTGGCAACTTGGAAGTGCGCAACAACACCTTCGTTGGTGTGGGCAGCTTGCTGCAAGTGAACGCTGCTGCTCCTACCGCACCTGATCTCGCAACGTTCGGCGGTCAGGGTAACATCCTGGATCCAACGCTGATCGATTTCTCCTTCGCCATTGATGCAGTGACCAGCGCCGTTACGGGTGCGATCAATCCTGTTCCTGCTCTGGGTACCGCCACCACCACGTTGGCTCCACCAACGGATGGCTTCTTCACCTACGCGAACTACCGCGGTGCTTTCGCACCCGGCCAAGAGCCATGGACGGCAGGATGGACCCTCGGATCCACCTTGGACATGGACAACAGCCTCATCGCTTGCCCTGCTGACATCAATGGCAGCGGTTTCATCGATGTGAACGACTTCCTGGACCTCAACAGCCAGTTCAACACGAGCTGCGACAACTA
>Ga0138256_10007532_pt1 | contig 11468 bp, 9 predicted proteins | sample KNB2016incub_MG_FD_105486 | JGI IMG/M metagenome (GOLD analysis project Ga0138256, IMG submission 105486) | Active sludge microbial communities from wastewater in Klosterneuburg, Austria - KNB2014incub_MG | ecosystem: Engineered > WWTP > Activated sludge > Unclassified | place: Austria...
AGTCCTCGCCGTCGGCGACCTCGCCTTCCAGCGCAAATGCTTCGATCGCATGGAACAGCTCATCAAGCGTGAGCACCGCACGGTTCTGCTCGTCAGCCACAACATCCGCCAGGTCGAGCGCCTTTGCAGTCGGGTGATAGTCATGGATCACGGTCGGATGGCCATGGACGGCGCGCCGCAGCAGGCATGCAACTTCTTCTACCAGCAAAGCGATCAAAAGATCACCGAGAACATAGCCAAGAGCGCGAGAGAGCGCGGCGCCTCGTCGGAGACATCAGGCGACCTGACGCTGCTCAACGTATCGCTACTCGGGATAGATGATCAGCCTACCGAAGTCGTTGTCTATTCACAGCCATGCACTCTTCGTCTGACGTTCAAGGCGCGCCTGCCGCTAGAGCGGATTGCCCTGGGAATCGGAGTTCACACACCAGATCTTCTTTACGTGGCCAATGCGGACAGCATCCTGAGTCATGGCCGACCGATTTCCGTTGACGAAGGTGAGTTCACGATCATATACAGGCTGACTCAATTTCCGTTGTTCCCCGGTGCTTATGCATTTCGGGTGGGCGTAGCCTTCGAGTCGACCGACCAGCAGCTTTATTACGGTGAGAACCTATGTCATTTCCAGGTTGTCGCAGGACACGTGAGCCGAAGTCGGCTCAGCGGCCAAGGCTTCGTCTCGTTGGATGGAGCATGGCATTTTGAACAAAAACCCGACGAATCCAGCACGCCGCACCATTGATCATCCTAATCGTTGAAAAATAAATCAAAAATTATTTGATCAATAGATTACATAGAATAATAAATTCCGTCCCAGAATGCCGCAAAACAGATCCTTCAGAAACCGCCGTATCGCTGATGCAATCTAGTACCGTTACTCCATTTGGATTTAATATCATCGGCATGTCCAGTGCCGATTTGGGGCTGGGACTCACGGCCAGACAATTCGCCCGTATCTTGATGGCCCACGGCTATCCTGTCTGCATCCTCGATATCGATGCCGGTCACGGTCGAAGCGGGAAAAACAATGAGTTCGCACACATCACTGTAGGCGCTGGTGAAGACTTGCCATACGCAGTGAATCTGTTCGTGGAGGGTGCGCACATACTTCCTGAGTTCATACTTCGGCCGCCTCGAAACATGACAGTGGCCGGGCGGCTCAATGTTGGATTCCTCTGGTGGGAACTGACTGTATTGCCAGAGTATCTCCGGCTCGGCGCAGAGTTCTTCGATGTCCTGATGGTGGGTTCGGAATTCGTTCAATCCACCATGGCAAACCACATACCCAGAACTCCTGTCCTGCTGGCCGAACACCCCTTGAACCTGCCTGCAGAGGTACTGCCGAATCGAGCGCGGTTCGGATTACCGCCTGACGCCTTCGTCGTTGGCATGTCCTTCGACCCGCTGAGCGACCCGGCGCGCAAGAACCCATTTGCATCCCTTGAAGCCTTTCGACTGGCCTTTGCAGGTCAATCGAATTGCCGTCTTGTGGTCAAGATGAGCAAACCTCGAGGGTTGAGCCCGAAGATGCTCACGTTGATAACCCAGATGAAGTCGCAGATCGAGCAGGATGAGCGCATGCATCTGATCGAGGAAACGCTCCCATACGACGACTTGCTGTCGCTTTATGCGAGCTACGACGTCTTTATCAGCCTGCATCGATCGGAAGGGCTGGGACTGGGACCGCTCGAAGCCATGCTGCTTGGCAAGCCCGTTGTGGCAACAGCATGGTCAGGCAACCTGAGCTACATGAGCCACGAGAACGCGTGTCTGGTGGCTCATGACCTGGTGCCCGTGAACGACGACTCGGATTTCTTTGGCCCCGAGGCCATGGGCATTCAGGGTTTCTGGGCTGATCCGCTGCCAGAGCACGCTGCCGCCTGGCTGCGCAAGCTCCAGGGCGACCCTGAGTTCCGCAAAAGCATCAGCCTGAACGCGTTGCGAGACGCTCGCGCCTATCAAGCACGAGCCGAGCAAGCGGGATTTGTATCCGAACTGGAAGCCATCTGGAATGCGCTGGATACGTATCCCCCAAGGGACCGTCCGGGCTTGAAGGTTCGCGTCGCAGAGGCAACCCGCCAGAACCGCCTGCGAAAGATGAGTTGGGGGCGGCGGCAGGTCATGCGGCTGTATCACCCCGCCGAGGTGTTGCTGGATCGGCATGTGTTTTGGCGCTTCCGGTCTCGCAGGGCGGCACCGTGACCAAGCAGATGACTGTGGGCTTCCTGCCTTGGTGGCCGGCCAATCCTTATCAGATCCTGCTGAAGCGCGAGCTCAACCTGTTGGGCGTGAGGGTCATCGGCAACCCTGAACTGAGCCTGATGCGTCTTCTGCTGGGCAGGGACGGGCTGGACATCGTGCATGTTCACTGGCCTCATGGGATGTACAAGACCTTCTGGCAGATGCTGCACGTCTCGCTGGTCTTGGTGGCCTATCGATTGATCAAGAACAACGTGGTGTGGACCGTGCACGAGCTGGACGCGTACGAGTCGAGGCACCCCGGCAGGGACGCCTGGTTCCGCTCACTGGTGATGCGATTGAGCAAGAGGCTGATCGTGCATGGGGAACACACCCGCCAGGAATTGATCGGGGCGCATGGCTACAAGCGCCCTGTCGATCTGGTGCGTCATGGCTCGTACATCGGTTGGTACCAGGACAGCGTCACACAGCAGCAGGCGCGGTTGAAGCTCGGGATATCTTCCACTGCCCGGGTCTACCTCTACTTCGGCTACATCAAGCCGTACAAGGGGGTCGAGGAGTTGATAGAGGCTTTTCGCTCGCTGCAGGACGATAAGGCCGTGCTTTTGATCGCTGGCAGACCGCTCAATCAGGCCATCGAACAGAACATCGAGTCGCTGGCCGCAGCGGACCCTCGCATCCGCACGTTCCTTCGCTACTTGCCTGACGACGAGATACAGGACTTCTTCCGCGCTACGGACATCGCGGTGTTTCCGTTCAGGCAAACGCAGACCAGCGGTTCGCTGATGCTGGCGTTGAGTTTCGGCTGTCCAATCATTGCTCCTTGCGTTGCCACCTTGCCGGAGTATGTCGACAGCCGCAGCGGCATCCTGTTCGACCCAGCCAAGTCAGGCGATCTGGCGCGCGCAGTGCACGAGTTCGCGAACCTGCCTCTGGCGGCCTTCGGCAATGCGGCGCGCCAGCGTGCGGAGTCATTGAACTGGGCCGACATGGCCACGATCCATCTGTCCACATACCAGGGCCGTTGAGCAGTCGCATGGCCATAGATCCACTGTCACGACTGCTGCTTCGCGGCCAGGGCAATGACCGTGGGCCCGTGGCGCTGATGTACCACTCGGTCAGTCCGGGCGGGAGCACGCCGGCGTGGCCGTGGTCTGTGTCGATGCGCCAGTTCCGGAACCAGCTGGATTGCCTGGTCGCAGAGGGCTATTCCACCGCCACGGTTGCGGATCTGGTCGCGGACCGGACCCGAGTCGGCCACCGTACCGTGGTGATCACATTCGATGACGGATACGTCGACAACCTCGCGGCCTGCGATGAACTGCGACGGCGCGACATGCGAGCCACCTGGTTCGTGGTGGCTGGGTCGATGGGACAGGCTCCTGCCTGGACCGATCCGGGTCAGCCTTCAGGTCGCCTGCTTTCGGCGGATGAACTTCGGGCAATGGATGCCGCAGGCATGCAGATCGGTTCACACGCCATGACCCACACCCGTTTGACAGCGCTCGACGCCGACTGCCTGCGTCACGAACTCACAGACTCGAAAACAGCGCTCGAAGACACCCTGGGACATGCCGTCACCGCTTTTGCATACCCCTATGGGGCATGGGACGAGCGTTGTGAAGCGGCCGTGCGCGACGCCGGATATGGCGCGGCGTGCCTGACACAGACCGGGCGGGCGATGCGCGACCAGAATCCCTACCGGTTGCGCCGCCTGAGCGTATTCAACAGGGACAGCACCAGCACCTTCGCACGCAAGCTGACTTTCGCCTCACATGATGTGCAATGGCCCCAGATGGCGAGCTATGTGGCGCAACGGCTGCGCACCCGATGGAATAGACAGCCGTGATAGGGACCTCGATACGTGCGGTCCAGCGTGCCGAGCGATCCTCGGACAAGTCGTTCACCGAACGCTCGTTTCGAAAGATCCCAAGAGCAAATTGATCTGCATCAGGCGCAGCACGATGCTCACCGGATGAATCAGGTCGCCTTCATATCGACGCGCAGTGAAGCGCCAGCTGCCGGGAACTGACTGCCACCAAATACGGGATGGAACTGGATACGAACCACCGGCAAGCATGCTGTTGATCAGACGCCCCAGTTCTTCAGGCCGGAACAGCGCAGCAAGTCGTGAATCGAGATGTTCACCAAACTGACCACGGATGAATTCAGCCAGTTCGGGCTGGCGAGGAATCAGTTGTCGATACATGTTCGCCTGGGGGATGGAATCCTTTGATGCGTAAGGTATCGAAGCCAAGCTGGCGTTGGCGCGGTCCACCATCAGTCTGACTATTGCCTTGCGAATTCGCATGGCTGGCGGCAAGGCAAACTGCAAGTCGATGAAGTCCTCGTCCAGCCAAGGACGAACTTGTTCAATCTGTCGCAGGGTCATCGCAGAGAAGCCGTTCTGACGGTTCGACATGCGCTGTTCGTAATAGATCTTGTCTCGCAGATCGACCGGATGCAGGTTGCGACCAACCTCCCTCATGGCGGCCAACGAATGCATGATGCTCTCCGTGGCCAGTGCTCGGGTTCTAGTTTCCAGCATGTCGCTGAAACGCTTGGCCCGATCAAGGCCGATTGGTCCTGCAACGATCAGCACGTCATCGTGTCCGCTGGGCGGGGTACCGCAGAAGCCCTTGTCACCCTGGAAAGCACCGTCATGATGCTCGGCAAGGCCATCATAGAAAGAACCGAGATTGGGAGTGTCGACGGTCTCGGATTGGCCGTTCGATCGCAAGGCAGCATCAAGGAAATGAGTGTGCAGTGTGTCGGTCGGAATGTGGAAGTAGGAAAACGGACTGCCGGTCGCGGCAGCCAACTGGCGCGCTATCGGCGCGTCGTCGCCCGCTTCCGTGCCGTAGCTGACAGTGGCCACGGGCTTGCCCGTCCGCAGCAGGCTGGCCAGCAAGGCCCGCGAATCACCCCCGCCGCTGAGCAGCAGCACTGGCTTCTCCAAGACTGCGCGCAGTGCACTGCAGGCTCGATCCATATGCTCCAGCGCCAGATCAACCCAGTCATCCTCGTTGCCGGGGGAACGATTGGGATCGATATCGAGCTGCCAGTATCGAGTTCTCGATACACGTCCATCCGGAGTGACTGAAAGCACCGATCCAGGCGGCAACTTCCTGATCGCATCGAACAGGGTGCGTTCGTTGTAGCAACTCGCGAAAAGCACGAACTCGCAGATCGACACGGGATCGACTGCGGTCAGCACTGGATCGCGACGCGCGAGCGTGGCGAGCTCGGGGCCGGCCCGCATGCCGTGAGCATCCTCCCGGATGAAGATGGGCCGGCTCGCCCGGCGATCGTTGAAAAGGTAAGCCTGCTGATTGCGCGCGTCAAGAATCAGGCCGGTGTAGGACCCGCGAAGCCGGGTGAGGAACTCGAGGCCGTGATCGAGATACTGCTCGAGCACGTTGCGAGCACCTGAACCCTCGAGTGACGTCACACCTCGGATACCGGTCAGGTATCCCTCCAGGATCACCGACACGCCGCAGGCATGATCCGCCGTCGTATGGCTCGGTGAGTACCGCGAATCGCAGTAGCCGCTCAACCAGTCGCCAAGCGACACTCGAGATACATGTCGTCCTGTCGAGGCCGCACCGATTGGATCCGGCTTTGTCGATACCTTGCGGGAAACCTGGAAATGAATCCCCGGGATTGCCTGCATGTGTCACCTGTGGAGGCAAGCGCGCCTCTCTCGGCCTTTGTGAATTCAAAGGGTGCAAACTCGGCAGCCCTTTTCAAAAGTGATTGAGCCGATTTTGCCCTCCGGTGACGCAGTGCCAATCCGGTACTTCCGGCGACCATTGATGAATGCGCAGACGTCCGGACCTACTTCACATTCTCTCGATCAGTACCTCAGGTGCCTTCGTCTATGCTCGGTGACCATTTGCAGCCGCAGACACGACCGCGACGCGCACGCGCGGCAGCACTGTCATGCAGTTCGCCGTCCCGCTCTGAGTTTCCGAGTCTTACCGTGGATATTCCATCCATGCGCCCTTTGGTCAGCATCGTCATGCCCAGCTTCAATGCTGCGAGTCATCTTGACCGCAGCGTCGGCAGCGTGCTCGCGCAGGACAGTTCGGACTGGCAACTCCTCATCGTGGACGATGGGTCGACCGACGACTCGTGGCAGCAGCTTGGAGTACTCGCAGCACGCGACCCACGCATCACGGTGATGCGTCAATCGAATGCCGGCGCCGCTGCGGCGCGCAACCGCGGACTGGATGCCGCCACCGGGCAACTGATCGCGTTCCTCGATGCCGATGACACGTGGGAGCCAGACTTCGTCAGTTCGATGTCTGCAGCACTCCTGGCCCATCCCGAGGCCGGGATCGCCTATTGCGGATGGCAGAACATCGGCCTGGGCGGCGGCCGCGACCGCCCGTTCGTGCCGCCCGATTACGAGACTGACAACAAGACCGACGCATTGCTCGGGGGCTGCCGCTGGCCGATCCACGCCGCGCTGACGCGCAGCGAACTGATCCGGAACGCCGGAAATTTCGATCGGACGATCAGTTCCTGCGAGGACTACGGCCTGTGGCTTCGCATTGGCACAGAGCACGCCCTGACCCTCGTGCCGCGTGTGCTGGCCTACTACCACCATCATGGCGGCGAACAAACCACCAGAAACCGCGCACGCATTGCGCTGGACCATTGGCGAGTGCAGCAGAAGTATCTGCTCGCAAATCCGAAGGCCGCACTCGAACTGGGGCCTCGCCGTGTTCGCGAGTTGACGCTCGGCGAGTTGCTGCACCGGGGTTACACCTGCTATTGGCAAAGAGACATCAGCGCAGCCAGGTCCATCTTTCGTGCAGTCATGAAAGAGGGCTACGGTGGCATGCGCGACTGGCTGTACATGCTGCCGGCATGGCTGCCAGAGTCGTGGCACCGACGCCTGCTGAGCAGTCGCGACGGTGCAGCGCCACTTTCTGATGGCCAGAGATGACACAAACCCCTCAAGACGGCGCCCCGCCACCTAGGTCACATGACTGAACACCCGCTCTTCAACTCGAACACTCCCCTGTGCTGACATTCGCTTTCTGCACCTACAACCGAGCTGACAGGCTCGACAAGCTTATTGCGGCGATGCGCGCGCAACACTGCCCTGTACCGTTCGAAATTCTCGCCATCAACAACAACAGCAGCGACAACACGGTTCAGGAGCTGACACGACTGGCAGCGCTTCCAGGCCCGCCTCTGCGCTGGGTCACCGAGTCGGTTCAGGGCATCGTGTCGGCGCGTAATCGCGGGATCGCAGAGGCCATGGACAGCCGCATCCTGGTCTACATCGACGATGACGAGATACCCCTGCCGGGACTGATCGCTGCGGCAGCGGACGCCATCCTCAACGAAGGTGCGCAATGCGTCGGCGGACGCGTCGAGATGGACTTCACGACGATTGCCAGACCACAATGGCTCGAGGACGACTTGCTGGGGTTCCTGGCAGCAGTGGACCACGGCGCAGAATCGTTCTGGATCAAGAGCCACAGCACGCCGATCTGGACTGCGAACGTCGCTTACGACATGCAGATCTTTCGCGACGACCCTGCGCTGCGGTTCGACAAGCGTTACGACCGAATCGGGAACGTTGCCGGCGGCGGATCCGACGCCATCATGTTCCGCTCGCTGGTGGACCGTGGCATGCGCATTCGCTACCGACCAGACATGGCCGTACTGCACTCCGTCGAATCGTGGCGCCTGCACCGCCGCTATTTCCTGAACCTGCACTTCAGGGCAGGCAAACGACAGGGTCAGTACGAGCTTCCCGACTATCCGAAAAAGATCCTTGGCCTGCCCCCGTTCCTGCTGATGCAATTCGCTCGGGCGACTCTTCGCACGGCCCTGCTGGCCGCGACAGGAAAAAGGGGCATCGTGCGCCAAGCCATGAACGCATCGCACAGCTGGGGTCAGATCGTCGGCTACAGGATGCGCAGGTGATGTTGCTGACGGTGTTGATTTGTACGCACGACAGGGCTCCATTGCTGCACAAGGTGCTGGAGTCGCTGAACGCCGCGTTGCGCCCGGAAGAAGGCGTGGAACTGCTGGTCATCGCCAATAACTGCTCCGACGAGACACACGATCTTCTCGACGACTACGTACAAGACCCCGCAGGTCGTATTCCCATGCGCTGGCTGGCGGAACCGCAGGCCGGTAAGTCATACGCGCTGAACTTCGGCTTGCCGCACGTGCGCACGCCGCTGCTCGCTTTCGTCGACGATGACCACAGGGTCGACCAGAATTTCCTGGTGTCGATTTGCCGTGCAGCCGCAGATTTTCCGGACTCCGCTCTGTTTTGCGGACGAATCCTGCCGGACTGGGATGGGCGCGAGCCTGCATGGGTGCACGAGGCCGGGCCCTACCGCATCTATCCGCTTCCCGTGCCCCGCTTCGATCAAGGCGACACGGGATGTGACCTGACGGCGGAGCGCGCCGTGCCGGGTGGAGGGAATCTCTTTCTCCGCACGGAGTGGGTACGCCGAATTGGCGGATTTGCCACAGACATGGGTTCGTCTGGACATGACCTGGGTGGTGCAGAGGACCTGGACTGGGTGCTGCGGGCCATGGGTCTTGGCGCACGGTTGCGTTACGTGCCCGAGGTTGTTCAGTATCACTATGTAGATACAAGCCGGCTCACGCTCGACTACCTGATGCGCAAGGCATACAAGAGAACCGCATCGATCATCAGGCTTCACCCCGAGAGCCACACGGGCAGCATTCCAAGGTACCTGTATCGGAAGATCGTTACCTACGGGTTCAAGGCGGCCTTGTCGCTCAGGACCGACCGTCGGCGTTATTACCTCGTCCGGACTGCCGCGGCGCTGGGCGAGGCAGCTGGACATATTGGGTTGCGTCGGGCGCGACCAGCGCCTGGCCAACTTTCAGGGTCAGATAAATGTTCAGACTGAGCAAGCTGCAAAAGCTTTCCGACCCGGAGATCCTTGCGAAAAATCTCCGGGCTGCACGCCTCCAGGCTCGCGGATTCTGGTGGGACATCAACCGGATACCCATGCCGGATCCGGTGTTCGTGATCGGCTGCTCCCGATCGGGCACCACCATCACCTACGAGACCCTGGCGGCAGCACCCCAGTTCCGCAGTTTGGGCTGGGAGATACCGCAGTTCTGGAACAGCCTCCATGGGCCGTTGAATAACGGATGGCACTCGGAAGCAGCGGATGCCGGCAACGCTCGTCCGGAGCATCGCGATGCCGCCATGCGATACCTTTACCAGCACCTCGGCCCTGGATGGGTACTCGACAAGACCTGCATCAACGTCATGCGAGTTTCCTACCTGCATCGATTGTTCCCGGATGCGAAGTTCGTGTTCATTCAGCGGGACGGGCGCGACAACATCAGTTCCATGATGGATGGGTGGCGCACCGGTCGCAGCGATGGTCGATTCGAACTGACGCAATTCTTCGGCTCCTTTCCAGAAGAAGTGGCGATCGAGGGCGGGCAATTCCGGGAGTGGTCATTCTTCCTGGCGCCGGGCTGGCAGGATTACAACCATGCTGGCCTGGCCGAGGTCTGCGCATTCCAGTGGATCAGCGCAAATCAGATGGCATTGAAGGCCAAGCGTGAGGTCCCGGACTCGCAGTGGATTCACCTGCGCTACGAAGATATCTTCGATCGCACTGTAGACATGTTCCGTAGTACGTTTGAAAAGCTGGGCGTGCCATTCACCGATGAACTGGCGTCGCTCTGTGCCAATCTGCAACCCACCAGTGTCGTCAAGGGCAAGCCGAAGCATCAGAAGTGGAAGGACCACAATCCGGAGGCCATCCAGCGCATCCTGCCCATCATTCGACCCTTGATGCTGGAAATGGGGTACGACACGGATGCATGACCCCGCATGCACGGTGAGCGTTGTCATACCGGCATACAACGCGGCCTGGTGTGTCCGTCGCGCCATCGACAGCGTGCTGGCGCAGACTTACCGCGACTTCGAGTTGCTGGTCATCGACGATGGAAGTACGGACGACACTCCCTCAGTCCTGCTGGGTTACGGCACCGCGATCCGCATCATCCGGCAGCCGAACGGTGGCCTGTCGAGCGCTCGAAATGCCGGAATACGGGCTGCGCGGGGCGACTTCGTCGCTTTTCTCGATGCAGACGACTGGTGGCTGCCCCGCAAGCTCGAGCTTCAGGTGGAACTGCTCCGTTCGCAACCTGAATTGGGTTTCTGCTCTTCAGCAGCGCGGGTTCAGGATGCCGAAGGGCAATTGCTCGGCATCTGGGCGTGTCCGGATATTGGCGAAGCCTTCATCGCGGATCTCTTCAGAAGCAACGGTGACGTCGCGGGCAGCGGTTCAGCCGTCATGGCAAGGCGCGAACTGTTCTCGCAAGTCGGCGGGTTCGACGAGACGTTGAGGAGCCTGGAAGACATCGATATGTGGATGCGATTGGCCGCCATCACGAAATACGGATGCATCCCGGAACCTTTGACCGTGATTCTGAAAAGCCCGGGCAGCATGAGCCGCAACTTGGACGTGATGCGCTCATCCGCGATCCGGGTGATGAAAAAGAACCGGCAGTTACTCCCTACGGACCTGCAGGCCGGCTACTGGAGATCATGCCTTGCAGGCATCATTTCGGACTACGCGAAATGGCGCTATCGCGAAGGTCGCAAGTTGGAGGCGTTTACAGACATCCTGCTCATCCTGGTATTGGCTCCAATGAAAAAGGGACGCTTGGGCCTGGGTTTGCTAGTGGATTTCTTGCTCAGGCGAAGCGTGTAGTGATGTCGCCAGATAACTGTAAACACACCCCACATGCGTGCCCGTCAGACTGCCGCCTTGGCAGAGTTGCGAATCGCAAAGCCATCGAGCGCATCGAACCGATCTCGAAGAGACTGGCAGAGCTCGCGCACAGCGGGCTCGATGTCGGCGCGCGGGGACTTGCCAACAGACTTCACATGAACGTAACGACTGATCCACGGGGACCAGTTCGGCACGCCAAGGAACTCGAACGTCTCGCGCATGACCTCGGCAGGGTCGCCGACCAGATCTTCGTAGCGCATCAACTTCACTCGGGGATCGCGATCGAGTCCTTGCTCGAAGAACAGCACATTACGGTAGTACCACATCAACGCAGCCGCGCTGGCTTCGCCCCTCGCGGGATGGGCCAGTTGGCGAAGCAGATGCTGCGTGTCGTCCGACATGCCACGGCCGCGCCAGTCGGCCGCAGATTTGTCACGGGCCAGCCGACGCACCTGGCTTGCGAAATTGCCGAAAGAGCGGATTGCAGAGTTCACGCCGTCGTCA
>Ga0138256_10007534_pt1 | contig 11466 bp, 10 predicted proteins | sample KNB2016incub_MG_FD_105486 | JGI IMG/M metagenome (GOLD analysis project Ga0138256, IMG submission 105486) | Active sludge microbial communities from wastewater in Klosterneuburg, Austria - KNB2014incub_MG | ecosystem: Engineered > WWTP > Activated sludge > Unclassified | place: Austria...
AACACCCACGACTACGATCTGGCCCCCTACGCCGACGACATGCTGCGCCTGATGAAAAAGGTGCCGCTGCCCGGCAGCGTGGTACCCGAGATGACGAACAGCATGATCGAGGTCTCCACCGGCATCTGCCACTCCAGCAGCGAGGTGCTGGGCCAGCTCAGCCAGATCCGCGACGCGCTGGTGAAAAGCGCCGACAAGCTCAACATCGCCGTGGTCGGTGGCGGCACGCACCCGTTCCAGCAATGGCACGAGCGGCGCATCTACGACAAGCCGCGCTTTCAGGAGCTGTCGCAGCTGTACGGGTACCTCTCCAAGCAGTTCACCATCTTCGGCCAGCACGTGCACATCGGCTGCCCCGACGCCGACGCGGCACTGCTGATGCTGCACCGGATGTCGCGTTTCATCCCGCACTTTATTGCGCTGTCGGCGTCCAGCCCGTATGTGCAGGGGCAGGACACCGCATTCGACTCGGCGCGGCTCAACTCGGTTTTTGCCTTTCCGCTCTCGGGCCGGGCCCCCTTTGTACTGACCTGGGACGATTTCGGCCAGTTCTTTGACAAGATGACCCGCACCGGCGTGGTCAAGAGCATGAAGGACTTTTATTGGGACATCCGCCCCAAGCCGGAGTTCGGAACCATCGAGATCCGCGTGTTCGACACGCCGCTGACCATCGAGCGCGCTGCCGCACTGGCGGGTTTCGTGCAATCGCTGGCAGCGTGGTTTCTGGCCGATCAACCCTTCATGCCCGAGGAAGACGACTACCTCGTCTACACCTACAACCGCTTCCAGGCCTGCCGCTTCGGCATGGACGCGGTGTATGTCGATCCATCGAGTGGCGACCACATGCCGCTGCGCGAGCACCTGATTGGCACACTCGACAAGATTGCCGGACACGCCGCCGCACAGGGCGCCACGGCTGCGCTGCACCTGCTGCGAAGCGAGGCGCAGGCCGGGCAGAACGACGCGCGCTGGCTGCGCGAGCGCCAGCGTGAAGAGCAGCTCCTGGCCGAAGTGAGCCGCCAGGCCGCCCAGCGCTTTCGCGGCACACCCGCCTGACCCGGGCACTGGCGCAAGCGCAGGCGACAATGGCGCCATGGGTGAATTCGACCTGATCCGCCGCTTCTTCACACGGCCCGCCGCAACGCCCGGCGTGGCGCTGGGCGTGGGCGACGACTGCGCGCTGCTGCAGCCCACGCCCGGCATGCAATGGGCCATCTCCAGCGACATGCTGGTTGAGGGGCGGCATTTTTTTGCGGGCACCGACCCGCAGCGCCTGGGCCACAAGGCATTGGCGGTCAACCTGTCGGACCTGGCCGCGTGCGGCGCCCGGCCCCGCGGCTTCACGCTGGCGCTGGCCCTGCCCGAGGCCGACGAGGCCTGGCTGCAGGCCTTTTCCCAGGGTCTGCTGCAACTGGCCGACGCGCACCAATGCCCGCTGGTGGGCGGCGACACCACGCGCGGGCCACTCAACCTGTGCATCACCGTGTTTGGCGAGGTGCCGCCCGGCCAGGCCCTGCTGCGCAACGGCGCAAGGCCCGGTGACGATATCTACGTGAGCGGCACCCTGGGCGACGCCCGGCTGGCTCTGGAGGTGCTGCAGGGCCACCTCACGCTGCCGGATGACGTGCTGGAGCGCGCCCGCCTGCGGCTGGAGCAACCCACACCGCGCGTGGCACTGGGCCTGGCGCTGCGCGGCATTGCCAGCAGCGCCATCGACGTGAGTGACGGACTGCTCGGCGACCTGGGCCATATCCTGCGCGCCTCTGCTGTGGGCGCCACCGTAGACGCGTCAATTGCTATTGATTTAATAGCTTCAAGCGCCCAAACAGAAAGCGCGAAGGGCATTTTTGGTGCTGATTTCTTGCTGCAATGCACCCTGGCCGGGGGTGACGACTACGAGTTGCTGTTCACCGCCCCGCCTGCACTGCGCACCGCCGTAGCCCAGGCAGCGCAGGCCAGCGGTACGGCCGTCACGCGAACAGGACATATCGAGGCTGCGCCCGGGCTGCGCCTGGTGGATGCCAAGGGCCAGGCGCTCGATGCGCGGCGCTACGCGTCGTTCGACCATTTCGGCCAAGGATGACCTGAATGACTCCCTGCGGTCGGCAGCTCAAGGAGATACCTTGGCGAGCAAGCGCTTGACTGTGCCATCGGCCTTGAGCTGCTCGAACGCCTTGTGCGTGCGCTCGACCACCTCGGGCGGCGTCTGGCGGCTGTAGGCCATGTACAGGCCGGTGGATGCCTCGTGCAGCGTGAGCACCCGTTCCAGTTGCGCGCAGTCAATCGCTGCCTCCTTGCACAGCGGCAGCGTCTCGCCCGCCGTCAGCGGCACCATGTCCACCTGGCCGCTGACGAGCTTGCGAAAATTGTCCAGCGGCTGGGCAGAGACCACCAGCTTCGTGAACCCGCGGGACTGCAGGTACTGCTGGCGCACATCGTCGCGCATGACCCCGATGGTGTAGGCGCGCGCCGCGTCCAGGTGCGGAACCTCCAGTGTGCGACTGCGCAGACGGTAGAGGTGGTACTCGATCTTCATGATCTCGCCCGCCCACTGAAACAGGGCTTCGCGGGCCGGGGTGCGCGCTATCAGGAAAATGAGCACCTGCGGCTCCCGCAGCGCCAGATCGTAGGCGCGGGCCCAGGGGTACAGGTGCAGGCGGTAGTCGTTCAGCCCGGCACGCTGCAAGGTCTGTTGCACCACTTCAGTGGCGGGGCCCGCCACCTTGCCGTGCTCGATGTAGGTGTAGGGCGGCGCGTCCTCGGTCACCGCCTGCAGGGTTTGCGCCTGTGCGGGCACAAATGCCAGCCACAGGCAGGCCAGATACCAGTGTGCTTGTCTCATGCCTAGGCTCCCTGCCCCGGCAGGGGCTGCTGGCGGTCCGGTCCGTCCACCCGGTTGCGGCCCGCGGCCTTGGCGCGGTAAAGCGCTTCGTCGGCCTGGCGGTACAACGTCTCGAATTCAACCGGCTCGCCCGGTTCCATCACCGCCAGCCCGATGCTCACGGTGACGACCGGCGCAACGTCGGAATGCTGGTGTTCCAGCGCACATACCTGCACGGCGGCGCGCAGGCGCTCGGCCAGCAGCCAAGCGGCTGCACCGTCGGCACCGGGCAGAAGGACGGCAAATTCCTCGCCGCCCAGGCGGGCCACCATGTCGCCAGTCCGCCCCAGGCTGGCCCGCAGCGCATGGGCCACCACCTCCAGGCATTCATCGCCGCGGGCATGGCCGTAGTGGTCGTTGTAGGCCTTGAAACTGTCGATATCACAGATCAGCAGTGCCAGCGGCTGCCTGTTGCGCCGTGCGCGGCGCATCTCACTGGCCTGCACTTCATCGAAATGGCGCCGGTTGGGCAGACCGGTCAAAGCATCGGTGCGCGCCAGGTCCTGCAGGCGTGCATTGGCCTCCTGCAGCTCGGCTGTGCGCGCATCCACCAGCTGCGCCAGCCGGTCGCGGTGGTCGGCCAGCTCGTGTTCATAGCGCTGCTGCTGCTCCAGGTAGCTCGCGAGACTGCCCTGCAGCTGGTTGACACCCTCCACCAGATCGCTGAGCTCGTCGTGGCGGCGCTCGGTGCGCTGCAGGTCCAGCCGCTGGGCGAGGTTGCCCGGCCGCACGCGCGCCAGGTGCGCGGCGATGCGCCGCACGTGCACCGTGACCATGCGGTTGAAGATGCCCATGATCACCCCGGCCAGCAACAGCGACTGCAGCAGCTGTACCCCCACAATGGTGGCCAGCTCGCCGCGCAGCCGCTGCCACAGCACCTGCTCGTCGCCCTGCAATTGCAGTTCGCCCACGGTCTGGCGCCCGCCGGCAAAGGGCTCGTGCGCCAGCTCCAGCGTGCGCGAGGGTGCCCGGCCCGGGGTTACCCAGCCGTCGTGCCGGCGTTCGATGATTTCTGGCGCCTGGTTGGCCAGCGCCACCTTGACCGCCACACGGCCCACCGAGGGCACCCCGGCTGCGCTCTGCACATGGGCCTGCAGGGCTTCGCGGTCCAGCTCCCAGATGGCCTTGGACAGCGTCGCCGCATAGGCCTGTTCGATCTGCACCAGCTCGGCCTGCATGCGGTCCCGGCCATTGGACCAGGCCAGCCCGGTGAACAGCACCACGCTCAGCACAATGAACAGGGTGCAAAACACCAACGTCACCCACGCCAGCCTCAGGCCCAGTGAACGCCGAGGCAGCCCTGGCCGGATTGCAGTGGCTTCGTCTGCGGGGATTTCACTGCGGGGCATCACTGCCATTTGCGCTGCAATCGGTCAAAGGTGCCGTTGCGCCGAAGGGCTTCCAGCCCCTTGCGGAATTGCTCGACCGTGGCGTCGGGCGTCTGCGCACCAAAGGCCATGTAGTAGCCCCCCTGGCTGCTCAGTTCTTCAATGTGCAAGGCCGGATACAGCGTCTTGCCCGGCAGGTGGCCTGCCTGGCGCACCAGGTGATTGGCCGTGAGCCGGTTCATGATCCACAGGTCGATGCGCCCTTGCTGGAGCTTTTCAAAATTCAGTTCGTTGCGCACGCTGGACTGGAGGTTCTGACCTTTCTGAAACCCCCGGGAAAGCAGGTACTGCTCTCCCACCGTCTGCTGCACCGTACCGATCTGCCAGCGCTGTGCGTCGTTCAGCGAGGCCAGCCGGATATCCCGCCCCGCCAGCGAAAAAAGGTAGTAATCGGCCGGAGCGATCACCCCGACCCACTTGAAGCTTTTTTCCCGCTCGGACGTCCGCAGGATGGAGTACAGCAGTACGCCCGGGGTGTTCTTCGCGGTCTCGTACGCCCGCGCCCAGGGCATCGACTGGATCTGTCCCTTCAGGCCCAACTCCTTGAGCACCGCCTCGACCACTTCCGTGCCCAGACCCGTGATCCGCCCCTGGTCGGTGAAGTTGTAGGGTGGAAACTCTTCGGTCAGCACAAGCACGGGCTCGGCCGCCAGCCCCGGGGTGCCGACCAGGCACGCCAGCCACAGCCCTGTGATCAGCCGGGCAAACCCTGAATGCTGGCGTGCGCGCAGGCGCTGGAACAAAGCTCTCATGGGGGTGCGATGCGTAGTGCTGGTCTTCAATCGGAAAGATGTGCAAGCAGTATCGGACGCACCGCCTTCAGGGTCAATGCCGATACGGAAATCCCACGCTGGTGCGCGGGGGTCACGGCGCCACCACAGCACCGCCCAGCAATTGCTGCACCAGCGGGTGCGCCACCCGCCGCTCGGTGCTGATGGCGTAGTACTGCTCCTCCACCCCATCGCACGCGCCCAGCAGGCGCACCTGGATGCGCCGCTCCAGCTCTGCCTGTGCCGCCACCGCGCCAGGAAACACCCCCAACCCCGTGCTTCCAAAGGCCTCCAGCAGGGCGTTGTCCTCGAACTCGCCCACCACACGCGGGTGCAGCCCCTGCTGGGCGAGCCACTGGTCGATCTGGCCGCGCACGATGGCGTGCTGCGTGGGCAGCAGCACCGGCACCTGCTGCAACGATGCCGGAAACCCCTGCGCTGCCTGCTCCCACCACTGCGGCGCCGCATACCAGCCCATGGCAGAGCGCCCCAGCGGGTGGTTGTGCACCCGCAGGTGCGGGCTGTAGGGCGCAGGGTGGTCGGCCAGCACCACATCCAGCCGGTGCAGCGCCAGGTCGGCCAGCAGGTCGGCCATTTCACCCTCGTGGCACACCAGGCGCAGCCCCTGAACGGCCAGTACCGGGCGCAGCAGGCGCTGCACTTCGAGCTTGGGCAGGCCGTCGGCAATGCCCACCACCAGCCGCACCGCAGGCTGCTGTGCCTGCGCGCGCACCAGCTCGGGCAGCGCGGCACCGAGTTGAAAGATTTGTTCTGCCTGGCGCAACGCCACCACGCCCGCCTCCGTCAGCGCCAGCCCGCGCCCGGCAGGCCGCAGCAACTGGCAGCCCAGGTCGCGCTCGAGCCCGCGCACCTGGGTGCTGACGGTCTGCACCGCCATGTCGAGCCGCGCCGCCGCATGGGACATGCTGCCCTCCTTGGCCACCATCCAAAAGTAGTACAGATGCCGGTAGTTGAAAGGCGGGCTCATCATCAGATTTTACAGAAACCAAATTCAGATTTCATCTGCTTTTTTATTCAGTTAATCGGCTTTAACTTTGGTGCACCTGAATTTTCACTGGAGACCCTGCCATGAATACCTCTTCCATTCACCGCTCCGGTGCTGCACACACCGGCATTGCCGCCACCCTGGGCACGCACCGGGTGCTGCGCAACACCTATGCGCTGCTGTCGCTCACGCTGCTGTTCAGCGCCGCCGTGGCCAGCCTGTCGGCGGCCCTGCGCCTGCCTCACCCCGGCATCTTGCTCACACTGGTGGGCTATTTCGGCCTGCTGTTTTTCATCCACAAAAAACAGAACAGCGGCTGGGCCGTGGGCGGAGTGTTTGCCCTGACCGGCTTCATGGGCTACACGCTGGGCCCGGTGCTGGCCGCACAACTGGCCCTGCCTGGCGGCGCACAAACCATTGCCATGGCGCTGGGCGCCACCGGTGCCACCTTCCTGGCCCTGTCGGGCTGGGTGCTGGCCACGCGCCGTGACTTCAGCTTCATGGGCGGCTTCCTGTTCGCAGGCATGGTGATCGCCATCCTCGCCGGGCTGGCGGCCATGTTCTTCCAGATGCCCGCGCTGGGCCTGGCGGTGTCGGCCATGGTGGCGCTGCTGTCGGCAGGTCTGATCCTGTTCGAGACCAGCCGCATCGTCAACGGCGGCGAGACCAACTACGTGATGGCCACCGTGGGCCTGTTCGTCTCGCTGTTCAACCTGTTCACCAGCCTGCTGAGTCTTTTTGGCCTGGGCGGCAACGACTGATCTTTCATTTTCATCAAGGACCCCACCATGACCACCATTCACCGCACCGCCGCCGCCGTCATCGCCCTGAGCGTGGCTGCCTTCACTGTGCCCACAACGGCCCACGCCAAGCGCATGGGCGGCAGCTCGCGTGGCATTGCGCCAACCAGCATCGGCAGCAAGGCGCCCGCCAAGCCGACAGCCCCGGCAGCACCAGCAGCGCCAGCAGCGCCCTCCGCTCCTGCGGCTGCAGCCGTCCCTGCGGCGGCCGCGGCGCCCGCAGCGCGCGGCCCCGGAATGATGGGCACCATGGGCGCAGCAGCCGTGGGCGCTGTGGCGGGCACCATGGCGGGCAATGCCCTGGCTGGCAATTCCGGCGACAAGGATGCCAAGGCCGCCAAGGAGGCGCAGGCCCTGGCCGCCGAGAAGGAAGCGCAGGAACTGCAGCGCAAGGCCGATGAGGCCAAGGCCAGGGCAGCCGCGGCGCGCAGCGCAGCCCAATAAACCGGATCCCCGGAACCAGACTCCGGGGCAAAGACCCGCTCCAGGCTCTCAGAGCAAGGGCCTGCAGCAGCGACCCGACACGGCGACCAGCAGCCCGCAAGCGCGGGAAACGTTGCCCGCGAAGGCCGAAGCAACTACCACCGTCGGCCCAGCCCGTGGTTGCCGGGCATGCGACCGAAGGCTCCAAGTCCGGTAGCATCTGCGCCAGTGCCCAACCACTGCCGCAATGCCAAGGAGCGCCCCGTGCCACACCGCCCATTTCGCCTTCGCCTGCCTGCCCTTCCCCTGGCCAGCGCAGCGCTGCTGCTTTGCGGCTCTGCCGCCATGGCCCAAGAGGCCACCTCGCGCATCACCCGCGTGACGGTGTACCCCGGCAGCGCCACCGTCGAGCGTGCTTCGAAGGTCGCGGCAGGAGCGCGCAGCCTCACCATCGCCTGCCTGCCCGCCACACTGGACGCACAGAGCCTGCAGATCCAGGCCGACAGCGGCGTGCGCGTGGGCGAATTCCACGTGCTCACCGAAGACCGCGACGTGGCCACCGCCTGCACCAGCCCGCTTGACGGCCGCATCCGTGATCTGGAAGACCAGATTGCCACGCTCAAGGCCGAGGCAGGCGGACTGCAGCTGGTGGACCAGTACCTCAAGTCCGTGGCGGCAGGCCCTGCGGCCGACGATGGCGCGGCACCCCGCACCCCCGCCCCACCCGCAGCGCAGATTGGCGCCACCGCCGACGCACTGCGCAAGACCAGCCAGGACGCCAAGGCACGCAGCCACCAGCTCCTGCGCAAACAGGAGGCGCTGGAGCTGACCCTCAAGCCCCTGCTGGCAGAACGCGAGCGGGTGGCCAGCCAGCGCACCCGCGTGGTGTCGGTCACCGTGAACCTGGCCGCAGAGCGCGAGGGCGAACTGCGCCTGAGTTACCAGGTGCGCGGCCCCGGCTGGCAGCCCAGCTACCGCGCCACGCTGGACACGGCCAAGGCGAGCGTGCAGATCGAGCGCCTGGCGCTGGTCGCGCAAAACAGCGGCGAGGATTGGAGCAACGTGCAACTCCTGCTCTCCACAGGCCAGCCCCACCAGGCCACGCAGGGGCGTCTGCCCCGTCCGTGGACGCTGGATGTGGCACCGCCTCCGGCACCCCGGCCAGCGCCCGTTGCCGCCATGGCTCCCGCCGCACCGGCGCCCATGGCGCGCGAACGCAGCAGCGACCCGTCGCGGGACATGCCACAGTTTGACGTAAGCACCCTCGACAAAGGCTTTGCCACCGAGTTTGCTGTGCCCCAGCGCATCACCGTGCCCGCCAACGGCCAACGCGTCACCCTGGCACTGGGCACTCACCAGACACCCGCACAGTTGCTGGTGCGCACTGCACCCGCGGTGGAGGCTGCCGGCTACCTCGTGGCCGACATTGCGCCGCCGCCCGGCGTGTGGCCGGCAGGCACCGTGGGGCTGTACCGCGACGGTGCCTACGTGGGCACCAGCAGGCTTGACTTTGCAGCCGCCACGGCAACGCCGAAGGACGGCCCGCGCGCCAGCCTCTCCTTCGGGCGCGACGAACTGGTGCTGGTGCGCGCCGACGTGCCGCAACAGCTCACCGGCAGTACCGGCCTGACCGGCTCGCGCACCGAGCGCCAGACGCGCCACGCCTACCAGGTCGAAAACCGCCACAAAACGGCCATCGAGTTGCAGGTGCTGTACGCTGCGCCCGTCTCGCGCAACGAAAAAATCGAAGTCGAGTCGCGCTACGACCCCGCGCCCGGCGACCTGGCCTGGAATGGACAGAAGGGCAGCATAGCGTGGCGTCAAAGCCTGCCCGCAGGTGCCAGCGCACGCTTTGCTGCCGAGCACGTGGTGCGCTACCCCAAGGACATTGAACTGCTGGAGCGTCCATGACCTCTGCTGCGACGGCGCTGCGTCCGGGCCCGCGCTTTCTGCTGGCGCACCCGGCGCACTGCATCGCCCTGGGCTTTGGCGCAGGCCTCTCGCCCAAGGCGCCGGGCACCGTGGGCACGCTGTGGGGCTGGCTGGCTTTTCTGGTGCTGCAGCCCTGGTTTTCCGCCCCGTTGCAGATGGGTCTGCTCATCGGCTTCAGCACCCTGGGCGGCTGGTGGGCCTGCACCGTGACCGCACGCCACATGGGCGTGGCCGACCCCGGCGCCATTGTCTGGGACGAGGTGGCGGCCTTCTGGCTGGTGCTGTGGCTGGCCATGCCCATGGGGTTCTGGGGGCAGTGCGTGGCGTTTGCGCTGTTCCGCTTTTTTGATGCCGCCAAGCCCGGCCCCGTGGCCTGGGCCGACAGCCTGTTCAAGGGTTTTGGCTGGCGTGGCGGCTGGGGGATTCTGTTCGACGACTTCGTGGCCGCCTTCTGCACGCTGCTGGTGATTGCGCTGTGGAGGTTCTGGTGAACCCACCCAATGCACCCCAATTGCTATCAAATCAGGAGCTTTCAGCGCTTGATAGTCAAGCGCTGGAGGCCATTTTGGCTCATATTTCTGCCCGCCTGCTGGAGCGCGGCCAAATGCTGGCCACAGCCGAGAGCTGCACCGGCGGCATGATCGCCGCCGCCTGCACCGACCTGGCGGGGTCGAGCCAGTGGTTCGAGCGCGGCTTTGTCACCTACTCCAACGCCGCCAAGACCGAACTGCTGGGCGTGCCCGCCGCGCTGATAGCGCTGCATGGCGCCGTGAGCGAGCCCGTGGCCCGCGCCATGGCCGAGGGCGCCATCGCGCGCTCGCACGCCCAAGCGAGCGTGGCCGTCACCGGCGTGGCCGGGCCCACAGGCGGCAGTGCCGAAAAACCCGTGGGCACCGTCTGGCTGGCCTGGTGCGCAGGCGGGCAGACGCACAGCGAACTGCAGCACTTAGAAGGCGACCGCGCCGCCGTACGCACGGCCACGGTTCGCTGCGCACTGCTGCGGCTGGGAGACCTGCTACGCTATTGATTTGGTAGCTTTATGCCCTTGTTTTTAAATAGTTCAGGATATAAAAGTATCTGAATCTCTTTGTTTACAGGCGCTGTTAGCTCATATTTCAATAGCACACGTCACGCACCGTGGCATTTCTTGAACTTCTTGCCGCTGCCGCACCAGCAAGGGTCGTTGCGGCCTGGCTCTGGCGGCTTGCGCAGGGTTTCCACCCGCGGGCCCATGCTCTTCCAGAGCTGGCGCAGGTCGTACACGGCCCAGATGGCTTCGCCAAAGGCTTCGACCCGCGCCCGGCTCGTGCTGGGCGGACCATCGTCGCTGTACATGCAGACCTCGGGCTTGCCAGTGTCGTCTTCGGTGAGTGCGACGATGCGCTCGAGCGCGTCGTCCAGCCACTGCGCGGCCTCCTTGTCGCGCGGCGCGGCCCATTCATCGGGCCAGTTTTCCACCGCGAACATGAAGCCCAGTGCCCAGATCTGGGCGAACGACGGGATCTCCTGACCCTGCATCTCGGCACGCTCGGCCTCGGGCAGGCTGGCAATCGCGCCGCGCATGTCCATGGCCTCGGGGGCATAGGCCTCGTCATGGTCGAGGCTTTGCACGTCGGCGTCGAGCTGGCGCTGCACTTCGTCCCAGCGGCGCGACCACAACTCCATGAAACGCGCCTGCTGCGCCGCATCGGCAAAAGCGGGCAACAGCGGCAGGGGCTCTCCGTCAGCCACTTCCAGCGCCTCGCCGTCGCCCAGCAGCATGGGCAGAAACTCAGCCGGAGCGATGGACCGGCGCGTACACGCCAGCGCGGCCAGAAAGCCGTCGCAGAACTCCCACTGCGGGATTTCTTCCTCGCGGGTGCGCAGATCGTCGAGCAGGGTGTCGAGCGCATCGAGCTCGTCGGGGCCCAGGGCCGGTGCGCCTGCAGCGTTCGCAGACAGGTCGTTGGTGGGAGGTACAGCGTTCATCGGTGCAAAGGCTTTTATGATGCCCAGGGCGCTGCCGGATGCATTGCCACGGGGTGCGGCATGCGCACGGCGGCAAGTGTAGCCCGCACCGCCTGACCCCCCCCCCCCCCCCCCCCCCCCCCCAAATCTCCCCCCCCCCCCCTGACCCCCCCCCCCCCCCCCCCCCCCGCCCCCCCCCCCCCCCCCCCCCCGGGGCGCCCCCCACCCCCCCGGCGCGGGGGGGGGCCCCCCCCCGGGCCCCAGGGGCCCCGGCGCCGGACGCGCCGAGGCCCCCCTCGTCGGCTGCCCCCCCCCCCCC
>Ga0138256_10007535_pt1 | contig 11465 bp, 5 predicted proteins | sample KNB2016incub_MG_FD_105486 | JGI IMG/M metagenome (GOLD analysis project Ga0138256, IMG submission 105486) | Active sludge microbial communities from wastewater in Klosterneuburg, Austria - KNB2014incub_MG | ecosystem: Engineered > WWTP > Activated sludge > Unclassified | place: Austria...
ATCCCGGCAGGGGAAAAATGGCCGGATGGTTCTCTCAGACCTGCACTTGAAGATATTGCCGGAGCAGGAGCCATAATTAGTTATCTCAAAGGTGAATTATCTCCTGAAAGCCGTGCTTCTGCAGCAGTTTATAAAGAAATAAAAAACGAATTGTTGATTCAAATTAAAAATTGCAGCTCAGGAAAGGAATTGATTGAAAGAGGATTTGAAACTGATATTGATCTGGCATGTGAGCTTAATGTAAGCAATACAGTTCCGGGACTTGTAAAAGGTGATTATACAGATATTTCCCTTAGTTTATAAAATATAAAATAATGTGTTCCATATGAATATTTCAAAAACTATTTTATCCCCGCCCGCCTAAAAATAAAATCCACATTCTTCTTCGACTTATCATAATTAAATATCTCACCCAGTTCTTTTTCCGATAAATATTTCATGGCTTCCTTGTCTTCTTTAAGCAATTTCAGAAAACTTATCTTCTCTTTCCAGCACTTCATTGCAACTGTCTGAACGATCTTATATGCCTGTTCGCGTTTCATTTTCTTTTCAATTAACTTCAGTAAAACAGTCTGTGAGAAAACCAAGCCGTTTGTTAGTTCTAAATTCTTCTTAATATTATTTTCATTAATTACGAGGTTCTCTATTAATCCGGAAAATTGATTAAGCATATAGTCCATTAAGATAGTTGAATCAGGGATGATAATCCTTTCAACAGATGAATGACTGATGTCTCTCTCATGCCACAAAGGAATATTCTCAAATGATGCCAGAGCATTGCCGCGCATGACTCTTGCCATTCCGGACAATCTTTCGCTAAGAATAGGATTCTTCTTATGCGGCATAGCTGAAGAACCTTTCTGTCCGGCTGAGAAATATTCCTCGAGTTCTAGAGTTTCTGTTTTTTGAAGATGCCGGATCTCTGTTGTAAACTTTTCCACAGATGATGCTATTATCGCCAGTGCAGACATATACTCTGCATGCCTGTCTCTCTGGAGAATTTGTGTGGATATGTTTGTAGTCTTAAGCCCGAGTTTTTTGCAGACAAATTTTTCCACTTCGGGAGAGATATGCTCATAGGTCCCTACGGCACCTGATATCTGTCCGACGGAGATCACATCGACTGCTCTTTTCCATCTTTCAATATTTCGGTTCATTTCATCATACCATAAAGCAAATTTCATTCCGAGCGTTACCGGTTCAGCATGAACTCCGTGAGTCCTGCCTATCATCGTCAGGTATTTATATTTCTTTGCTTTTTTATAAAGAGATTTATTTACTTCAGTAAGGTCCTGGTGAATAATTTCACCTGCAAGTTTCATCTGAACGGATAATGCCGTATCTATAACATCTGAGCTCGTCATCCCGAGATGAATGAATCGTGAATCAATGCCGACATATTCTCCGACATTTGTAAGAAACGCAATCACGTCATGTTTTACTTCTTCTTCAATTTTTAAAATTTTATCCGCATTAAATCGTGCTTTCTTTTTTATATTCAGAAATGAACTCTTCGGAACAAGTCCGAGCTTTGACTGGGCTTCAGTTGCAAGTAATTCTATATCAAGCCATATTTTAAATTTGCTGTCATCTGACCAGATGGAAGACATTTCTTTCCTGGAATATCGGGGGATCATATTTAATTAGGAATTAAGAATTAGGAATTAGGAATTATGAATTATGAATTATGAATTATGAATTAAGTATTAAATAAAAAATTATGATTGAATAAAAACTTATTCAGACCTATACTTAAAGTTATTGTTTGGATTTAATTTTTGTGATGACAAGAGTAATGTCGTCATTTTGCTCAGCATTGCCGCGGAAATTGTCCACGGAGTTTATGATTTCTTTCTGGATCAGAGAGCAGGAATTTTGCCTGTTAATATCAATTATGTCCATCATTTTATCAGTGCCGAATTCTTCTCTGTTCTTGTTCATTGCTTCCGTGAGACCGTCTGAATAGAACACAAATACATTATCATTAGAAATATCCAGTTCGGATTCTTCCAGATTTTCATCAAAAATCTTTTCACCTTCAAGTCCAAGTCCCATACCTTTGCTTTTCAGAAAATGTAACTTTCCGTTAATCGAATATATTGCAGGATTATGACCGGCTCTGCAGATCTTAACTTTCATTTTTTCAAGATCAAACAATGCTATGATAGTTGTGATAAAAGATCTTTTATCAAGCCTGTTATGTATTTGCTTGTTTACTTCTATAAGAATATCTTTTGGTGACTGAAAAATGCTCGCAGCAAACTGGATCATTGCCTGAACTTTTGACATATACAGAGCTGCCGGAATCCCTTTACCTGAAACATCTGCAACTATTACAAGCATCTTGCTCTCACTTATCTTTATGACATCATAAAAATCACCTCCAATAATTTTTGCAGGATTATAAAATCCCGATACTTCAATTCCATCTATGCTGTTGATGGACTGAGGCAGCAATCCCATCTGAATTTTTCTTGCAATCTGTAGCTCTTCCTCGATCTTTTGCTTGGAGATCTTTTCCTTCTGCAGACGGGAATTTTCAAATGCTATCGCCGCCTGTGATGCCAGGGTCTTAAGAAGATCAATATCCTCTTCGGAATAGGATTTACCTGACGGCTTCTCTCCGAAATTCATAGTTCCTATAAGATTATCTTTTATGAATATAGGAATAAGAAGTGCGAAGTTTTCTTTTTTAATAACTTCCTTGTAAACCGCCGGAATTTTCAACTCCTGTATATACAGATCATTCAGAATTTTCGGATCCTTACTATTTTTAAATAATGAAGTGAATGCTTCGTCAAAATTAGCTTCCTTATGAACTACCTTTGCATTATCTGATGTGGTTTCGTATTCATTCTGGAGAATTTTCTGATAATCGTCATCCTTAAACCAGACATTAAGATGATCTATACCCATTGTTTCTTTTACAGAAGTTCCGATCTTATCAATGATCTGCCTGATGTTGTCCAGATATGGAAGTTCCTCCGAAAATTCGAGAAGTGATTTCCTGTAATTATACCTTTCCCTGTAAAACTGCTTGTCGACAAATTCTTTCGCTTTCTTATTTACAAAATCAAAACTAAAAGTTACAATAACTATAAGAGCAATAGTCAAAAGCTGTTTGTTTTCCGGCATGAACTGGCTAAGTATAGAATTCAATACCAATACAAGCAGCAGGTATATTCCGACGATGAAAGCAGTAATGATTCCAAACACCAGTCCTTTTTTTACTATGAATTCAGTATCGAGTATTCTGTATTTAAATATTGAAAAACCAAATGAAACAGGAATAAACAATACAAGAGCGCAGGGAAGATAGATCCAGGTCTGAACCAGGAAATTCGGTTTCTTAATAAAAAAAGGAATTAAGAATGAATATAAAAATCCAATTCCCCCGATCAAAAACCCATATAATATTATTCTAAGGGGTTTTTTAAGATTTTCATTTTTCAGCTTGAAATATGAATTAATAAAAAATGTGATCCCAAGACTGATATAAATTACTACTATTGCGGTTGCAATGCTGTTGGAAATATCACTGAATTGAGGAAAGACCCTGGCAGTATAAAATCTGACCATTCCCAGTATCATTATTACAGTATATATTGCAATAAGGAAATACTTGCGGTATCTGAATTCAAGCTTGATCGGATATGTAATAAAGAAATGAACGAATAAAGGATAGAATAATAACTGCCCCATGATAAAATTAAACACAAGTATATTTAATGAGCTTCCTAAGGAAGTTATACCTATCATGGAAAATCCCATAGCTGCCGAGCACCCTAGAAAAAAGAACAGCTGTGAAGTAAGTTCTTTTGGCTTTGAATATCCGACAAGAAAAGAGATCACTAAGAAACCGAATCCGAGAAGTGAAAAGATAAGAAAAACAATATTGAATATTTTAAGTACTCTAAGGTCTTTTTTAATTATAGTATTATCACGTATGATCGTATATTCTATAAGGTCATTTGATTCAAATCCATTGAGAATTTCCTGAGCTTCATTTATGCTCTTGAATTTATTTCCGTTTATGGCAATTAGAATATCTCCCTCTTTTATGCCTGCAATGTCAGATACGCCTCCGGGTAATATCTGAACTATATAAAGACCTTCATTCAGTTTATTGCCGTTAAGCTCCGGTACCCATAAACAGTCATCCGATGTCATCCTTTCCGTGAACATAGTGCGGATAAATACTATGGAGGAAAAAGCCAGACAATAAAGTGCAATGAATGTAAATACTACTCTTAAAGTACCGTCGGTATATTTATTTAAGAATTTCAATATATGTTTTGAATAAATTTATACTATTTAATCTAACTTAAGTTGACCTTTTGAATTTTAATGCTAATTTTCACCACGAATTCCACTAATTTGCAATTATTGTGCTTATAATATAATTATTAAAATCAGTCTCTAAATACTTAATTTCAATTTTGCAGCAGTCAACTTGACTAATCAAATCAACCAATCAACCAATCAACCAATCAACCAATTTAGTCTACGTTGACCTTGTCTTATTGTTACCAATTTACTAACCTTAAATATCATATCCTATTGAATAATAAAAATCATAGGGACCGAAGAAAAATGAATCCTGCGTAAGCCCCTTTTTAATTATGAAGCTCCTGCCTACTGAAAAGCTTGCTTCACCGACCGGTGTGTCGAATTCCAGAGATAATCCGACTCCGTGTCTCAGATCTTTAAATCTTATATCTTCCGTCACCTGCCATACATTTCCAATATCATATCTTATACTAAAATAAGCATCAAAAAATATTTTATATGGGAACAAATATCTGTACTCCAGAGAAGCTTCGAGTATCTGTCTTCCCACCAGCTCATCTTCCACCATGCCGAAAAATGATTTCTGCCCCCCAAGATAAAACTGCTCAGACAAAGGCGTGGTTTTATCACCGAAACCAAAAATAAATCTCGGTCTTAAGACCTGAGATCTCGCAATCGGAAAATACTGGTCATAACTCAGAAAGAGCTTTGTGAAGCTTGTATTTGACTGAACAGTGTTGTTCGCCGTTTCATAATAAAAATTGATAAGAGTCCCTTCATTGGGAAAAGGCACTTTATCCTCTGTGTCGAAGACCCCCCCGAATTTCAGCTTTATTACGCGAAGATTCTCGGTCAGATTTTCACTGTCAAACTTATTTAATATTTCCAGATTTTCGAAAAATATCTGACCATAAATTGTACCGAATCTTTTAACCTGTGCGCCAAACAAAAAACTCATACCATATTTTAAATCCCTGTACTCTCCTGTTTTAATCACATCAAATTCATTCATCGATGTATCTATTATCTGGGCATATCTGTATATATCAGTAAATTTATAATAAAGATTATAATTGAATGTAAGCGGCAGGCTGAAAAACTGATTTGATTTTATATCAAACTGATATATCCTGTTTCTAAGACCGCCGGCTGCAAGCAGTCCTGTCTCTATTGCCGTTCCGAAAATATTCTCATCTCGCAGGTCCAGCATTAACTGAAGATTTCTTTCGTTATCCGCTTTCAGAGAAAACCTTAATGCCTTTGTATTCTTCTCAACTAATTTAATATCCAGCATAGGGGAGTAATTACTCTTTGTAAAATCATAGTCAAAGCTTACCTGCTGAAATAAATTAGTGCTCATTACGTTTTTAATGCTTTCATCTACATTATTTTTCATAACCGTATTTGCAAGGTCAATATTAACTTCCCTCAGTACTACATTATCGTTTGTAGTGAAATTTCCCGTAAGCTCTGTACCGCTTAACTTTCCCCTGCTGAAAGTTATTTCGAGAGTGCTGCTTGAATAATCATACCGGAATTTTTCAATATCAATAAGCGAATAAGAATTGTTCCTCAGCTTGCCCAGAAGATCTTCATAGAACTTATAACATTGAAATGAATTTATTACTCTGTTTGTATATCTGCTCCTGAAATCATTGATCATGCTGTCAAGCTCATATACCGAATTATTAATTTTCAAGTTTCTCAAAACAGGATTTGCCGTCAGACAGTAATTGATAACTGCAGATAAGCCCGTTCTAGAAATAACTGCATACAAATCCTTATAGCTGCCTGTATTATAGATCATTTTAAGATTTTTTTCTATTGAAGTGTATTTTTCGAAATACTTATCCGACAGCTCTCTTAACGTATCCGTTAAATTTATGTCTGTAATATCCGAAGTTACTTCGATGACCGGATTTGTAATGAAGTTATTTAAATACCTGGATCCGGTATAGTCCATTGAATCAATTTTCTCTTTTATTATGTCCATCAGTTCAGCGGTTTTTTCTTCACCTTTTCTGATAAGGTAACTGATATTACTGTAATCAAGAGCGGAATAATTCTTTATGTCCGGTTTGATAATTATCCCGGCGCTTTTAAGCTGAAGGTCATTGAGCTGAGCCATGGTGATAGAAAGGATCTGATCAGCCGTATTCAAAGGATCATTGAGCTCTTTGTTTGATCTCAGATTACTTGTAGAGTTGACTACTATAGTAAGGTCTGCTCCCAGAGTCTTTGCTATTTCAATGGGAATATTTGCCGTCAAACCTCCGTCAACCAGTTTCTTTCCGTCAATGATTATAGGAGTGTAGAGCAGGGGAAATGTAAGGGATGCTTTTATGGTTTCGCTCAGATTGCCTTTTCTTAAGATCACAGCCTTTCCGTTGTCAAGATTTGTTGCTACAGCGGCAAACGGTATCTTCAGATTTGAAAAATCATCCTTAGGATGAAAACGGGAATTCAGAACAATGGAATTTATTTTTTCACTCAGATAAAGACCATTCGAAAATGAAGAGGGAATAATTACGGGCTTTATCCCGTCAAGCGGAATGGTGATAAGGCTTCTGTCCTGAATTTTTTTCTGCTCAAGGAAAAGTGATGTTCTCTGATAACTGTTGGTTAGGCTTAAAGCTTTGTTCCAGTTAAAATTTTCGAGTATTTTTTTTACTTCATTTACTTTGTATCCCGAAGAATACAGCCCCCCGATCAATGCTCCCATGCTTGTCCCGACTATCATATCTATCCTTATATTATTCTTCTCAAGTTCATTCAATACTCCTAATTGAGTTAAACCTCTTGCACCTCCACCGCTCAGAACAAGTGCAACTTTTTTTATTGAATATGACTTCGGAAATACATTGAAATTATTTGTATCTAAATTACTCCTGTTGTATAGATCCAGGCTGACTGTATCCGAAATGATATTAATTGTTGAATCCTGTGAGTAAGTGAGATCAGAAACTGATAAGAAAATTAATACGGAAAAAATAATATTTCTCATGGTTTAAATTGAAGAACATTTTAAAGATAAATTAGGACTAATAATCACTTTCAGTATTTAAATACCTTCTGTTGCTGTAACCGATTAAATATATAATTAATCCTAAGATCATTCCCGGGTACATTGGCTCAAGACCTAATGGATAAACCGGCTGACCATTTACTTTATTAAGCATCCCTAAAATAAATGAAATCAGAGATATCGAAAATGATCCGGTCATTGCTGCGAAAATATATTTGGAATGAACATGAAGCCTTTCATAATAACTGCTGATCACGCTGATCAAAAGCGCAGGTATTATCATCGTACCGACAGTGTACCAGATATCAACAACTGAAGGAATGAAATATGCCAGAACAAATGCAAATCCCGCACTGATGATCATTCCGCTTTTGTTGTATTTATACTTTTCATCTTCCTCGTTTTTAAATCTGGATATTATGTCTCTTCCGTAAGTCGTGGCTGATATAAATATGTAAGAATGAAGTGAGGACATTATCGTTGCTATTAATCCTACGATGAATATGCCTCTTGCTATAGGAGGCAGGATCTTCTCAGCTAAAAGAGGAATGGAATATATCGGCTCCGTGAGCTCTCCCATAAAATAAGCTTTTGAATAAAGTCCGGCTGTCGTGGTCATAAGATCAAATATGAACCAGAATACTAATGAAATTAAAATTCCTCTCTTGGGTGTTTTCTTATTCTTTACTGCATAACATCTCTGATAAAACACTGGATCTACAAGCGCCCATGAGCCGATAAAAAACCAAGGGATAAAATACTGAAGAGTTACGTTTCCGGGTATGTTAAGATACTCAGCAGGAAGCCGTGCTTCCAAAAATTCAAAGCCGCCAAGTGAATTAAAGCAAAACGGGAGAATAATGCCAAATCCGACAAACATGAGAACAAACTCGAAAATATTAACTCTTACGTCTGAACGGAAACCTCCTTTGATCAGGTATGCAATTGAAAATAGCAGGGAAAAAAACATTGCATAAACAAGTTTAATTGCAAAGATCCATTTTATAAGTATTCCCATCATAAAAAGATAAGGAGCAGGAGTCGAAAGAAGAAATATCAGCAAGCCTCCCATCAAACTTACTTTTTTACCGTATACCTTAAACAGCTTATCCGGTATAGTGTACAGATGCGTCCTGCGGATCTTATTGGCAAGAAAAAATGCGAAGATCGTTATAAAAAGATAATATGGGAATGCATATAATAACCATCCTGCGATCCCAAACCTAGCTGTGAATTCTCCTATGCCAAGCACGCCTCCGTAAAATGAAGAAACAAGTGTCGCTATAAATGCAGGAAGTGTCAATGTCCTGCCCGCAATTATATAATCCTTTACTGAATTATCAGATTTCTTTGTTTTAAATCCTATTATTAATACTGCAATGAAATATGCGAGGATAATTAAGTAATCATTAAGCGATAATGGTATTTTAGTTAACATCTACTGAATAAAATGCTTTTTAAATAAAAGTAAACTTCCGGTTTTAAAACTAATCTTTATCTTATCTGACACTGATCTGTTAAGTGCTCCTTCTCTTTTTCCAAATTCCAGACTTTCATCTTTTAAGGAATATTCAAGACCGGTAGTACTGATCCCGGAAGCTTTAGGCATAGCAAGCAAGGAAACAATTTCTCCCTTCCTGTAAGCGCTTTCGAATTTCCTCTCTAAGAAAAAAATTTCAAATTCGTCCGTAATTATTTTTATTTCCAGTCTCTTATTATATCTTTTTAAGACGCTGTAATTATTCAGAGTGTGATCAGCTCTCAGACTCAAGGCTCCGAATACTGTAATTGATTTTTTACTGTTGTTTAAACAGTAGATAAGACTTTTCTCGAAATCAGTCTTATTCTGGTCTGTTACTTTTTTTATTAATGTATTATGCTTTGTGAAATATCTCAGCGATCCCTTGCTTAAGGAATCAAGGTCTCCGATTATTAAGTCCGGAATGACTTTGATCTTTCTTAAATGATTTGCTCCTCCGTCGGCAGCAACTATAAATGAAGCTTTCTTAAGATGTTCTTTTAATACTTTTAACTTTGGGATATTCCCATTTAAGAAAATTAACGTTTGCATAATTTTAGCTCTGCAATATTGGAATTATAATTATAAAATTATAGATAAAATTTTTAGAAAAGAATCTAATTCCTTCTAATGTTGTCCAAAACGTTTTATCAACCTCAAATATGGTTGTAAATATTTCTATGATCAAAATTTAATTTATAATTTCAAAAAAAACCACTCAACTGCCCCTCCATGCAAGAGGGTGTCTCAATACATACTTTTAAACCACTAAGTCTCGAAGACACTAAGTAGATGTTTTGAAATTAGTTTGTTTTGTGCCTTTGTGTCTTAGTGGTTTAAATATTTTTAATGTTTTGAGACAGACTCACACGCGGGGTATGGTTGTGTAATTATTTGTTTAATTCTCTTTGAAAACAAAACCACAATATTTCATATAGATCCTAATAAATTTTACATTAACAGAAACTTAAATGAGTTAAAATATGTAAATAATTAAAAAATTGCATTTAGATAATCACTTATTAAAATTATCTTACTGCAACAATGTAAATCTGATCAATGAATTTTTTAAATCCATCTATACTCTTCGGACTATTTGCCGTATCGATCCCTATCCTGATCCATCTGCTTAATCTGAGAAAGATCAAAAAAGTTGAATTCAGCACCCTTATGTTCCTTAAGGAAATACAGAAATCGAAAATGAGGAGAATAAAGCTGAAACAGATAATTCTGCTGGCTCTTAGAGTAATGGCAATTGTTTTCCTGGTCCTGTGTTTTGCTAATCCCGTGTATGAAGGTTATGCAGGTAATAATGATAATTCTTCTGATTATACGACTCTTATTTTTATCGATGATTCTTTCAGCATGGCGGCAAGAGACAGTAAAGGTCAATATCTGGCACAGGCAAAAGATGCCGTGAAGAAAATCCTTGAGTCACATAAAGAATCCGATGATATATATCTTATCCCGGTATCGAAAATTGTATTTAAAAATAATAAGATTCTTTTTGACAGTTTCAGAGAGCTGAATGACTCGCTTGAAAAAATCATCATCTCCCATAAACCTGCTGATATAAAAGAGATATTGAACTATTCAGACAGGATACTTGAGAATTCAGTTAAACCGAATAAAGAAGTATTTATTATCTCAGACTTCAGTCAGATTAATTTCAGCAATGAAAGTGAAACTGTTTCCGCCGCGGTCAATTCAAAAGTTAACTCAGTAAATACTTATCTTGTAAAAATTGGCAGCAGGGATATAAATAATATATCTCTTGACAGTTTTTCCGTATTATCAAAGATCATTGAAAAAGACAAGGATGTAAAGATCAGGGTTTTTGTAAATAATCATTCCCGATATAATGTATATAATAAAACCGTAAATCTCATTATTGATAATGAATTGAAGGGTGAAAGAGTTGTTGACATAAACTCCTTCGATATAAAAGAAATTGAGTTCAGCTTTAAATGCGGTCATACCGGAAATGTAAATGGAACAATAGAAATTATTCAGAGCGAGTTTCAGGATGATGAGATAGTTCAGGATAATAAATATTATTTTTCATTGTATGTTCCCGAAAGTTTCAACATTGGAGTTATATATGAAAAACCCGAAGATTTTTATTTTATTGATCTTGCATTAAAAACTGCAGGCAGCATACTCTCGGATTCCATTCAGAAGAAAAGCAGTTTGTTTAACGTAACTTCCGATAGAGCAGTCAATGAGAGCATATTAAAAAATAGTGTGGTGTTTATTTCAGATAAGAAAAGTTTTACAGATAAAGAATCTCAGTTGCTGAGAGATTATGTCTCTGAAGGCGGGGGACTGTTCATCTTCCCGGGAAATTCAATAGACATAAATAACTACAACAGTACTATTCTGAATAAACTGAATTTTGTGAAAATAGAAGATCTTAATTCTGATAAAGATGAAAATAATAAGCTAAAGTTTGATAAAGTGGACTTTGAAAATCCCGTTCTCTCAGAAATATATATAAACCAAAAATTAAATTCCACTACAGGAAATTTTAATATCGACTCTCCGGAAGTAAGCGTATATTTCCGGCTGCTTCCTAATGAGAACGCACGTCAGATCATTACTTTATCAAATAACAGACCGTTTCTGGTCGAA
>Ga0138256_10007539_pt1 | contig 11463 bp, 8 predicted proteins | sample KNB2016incub_MG_FD_105486 | JGI IMG/M metagenome (GOLD analysis project Ga0138256, IMG submission 105486) | Active sludge microbial communities from wastewater in Klosterneuburg, Austria - KNB2014incub_MG | ecosystem: Engineered > WWTP > Activated sludge > Unclassified | place: Austria...
TCGAAGATCACCGACCTCTGGGTCGACATCGGCGCCGCTTCCCGCGACGAGGCGCTGGCCGTGCTGAGCGTCGGCGATGCCGGGGTGATCGACTCCCGGACCATCGACCTCCCCAACCAGCGGATTGCGTCTCGGTCCATCGACAATCGCATCGGCGCGTTCGTCGTCTTCGAGGCGCTGCGTCGTTATGCGGCCCGGCCTGGCGCCGCACGCGTCGTCGCCGTGGCCACGGCGCAGGAGGAGATCGGGCTGCACGGGGGCGGCGCGCTCGTCGCGGCTTCGCGCATCAACCCGAAGATGGCGATCGCGGTCGACGTCACCTTCGCCACCGACCACCCGGGGCCGGAGAAGAAGGAGGTCGGGGAACACAAGCTGGGTGGGGGGCCGGTGCTCACACGCGGCTCGGTCAATTCCCCGGTGGTCTACGCGCTCCTGCGCGACACCGCCAACCGGCTGGCCATTCCGTTCTCGGTGCATGCGGCGGGTCGCGACACCAGCACCGACGCCGACTTCATCCACCTGGCGCGCGAAGGGGTGGCAACCGCGCTCGTCTCCGTCCCCAACCGCTACATGCATTCCCCCAACGAGATGGTCTCGCTGGAGGACCTGGATCGCGCGGCCGAACTGATCGCGGAGGCGTGCCGCAGCGTGTCGGGGGCGACGGACTTCACCGCCCGGTAGCGGCGGTCGCCGGCGAAACCTCGGCAGTGGCGCCCGCGTAGGGGACGGAGCATTTTGTATACAATTCCGCCCGCCATCCCTCCCGCCCCGCCACCATGCTTACCTCGCGCCTCCCGTTCGCCGGCGCCTGCCGAACCGGCTTCCTGTTCGCCGGGCTCTGCGTAGCCGCCACATTCACCCCCACCGCTACCGCCCACGCCCAGCGGGCCAACGGCGCCGGAGTCGGGAAGGCGATCGACTCGGTCGTGACGTCCTTCCTCAAGGAAGGGCAGGCCGCCGGCCTGTCGGTCGCGGTGGTGCGGGGCAAGGACACGCTCGCCCTCAAGGGATACGGCAAGGCCGACCTCGAGCTCGACGTCCCCACCCCTCGGCGCGCCGTATACGAAATCGGCTCGGTCACCAAGCAGTTCACCTCCGTCGCCCTCCTGATGCTGCGCGACGAGGGGAAGCTCTCGCTGGACGACGACTTCACCAAGTACCTCCCCGACTACCCCACCAATGGGCGCCGCATCAGCGTCCGGCGTCTCCTCGATCACACCTCGGGGATCAAGGGGTACACCGAGATGCCGGAGTTCGGGCCGATGATGGTGCGCGACCTCCCCAAGGACTCGCTCGTCGCGCTCTTCGCCAAGGAGCCGTTCAACTTCGAGCCCGGCGAACGCGAGATCTACAACAACTCTGCCTATTTCCTCGCGGGGCTCATCATCGAGAAGGTCTCGGGGAAGTCGTACGCGGACTTCGTCAAGGAGCGCATCTTCGACAAGGTCGGGATGAAGGACTCGTACTACTGCTCCGAGTCGACGATCATCAAGGGCAAGGTGAAGGGCTACGACATGAGCCCGAAGGGGCTCGTGAACAAGGGCTTCATTCGCCACACCTACCCGTACGCCGCGGGCTCGTTATGCGCGACGGCCGGTGACCTGCTCGCCTGGAACCGCGCGCTGCACGGGGGCAAGGTGCTTCCTCCCTCGTCGTACCAGGAGCTGATCACCCCCTCGTCGCTCAACGACGGCACGAAGCTGCGCTACGCGCTCGGCATCGCGCTCCACGAGGTGCGCGGTCATCGCGTCATCGAGCACGGCGGCGGCATCAACGGCTTCCTCTCCGCCTCGAACTACTTCCCCGACGAGGATGCGGTCATCGTCGTCCTCTCCAACTCGACGGGCATCCCCGCCGACCCGGTTGTCGCCGCGATTGCCGACCGGGTGTTCGGCAAGAAGTCGCTCTCGTCGCAGCCGTACACCGCCGCGCTCAGCGACCTCACCGGCACCTACGCGGGGGTCGGGCGCGGAATGCAGCTCACGGTGAAGATCACCGCCGAGGGGCAGAAGCTGCTCGCCACGGTTCTCATGGGTCCCGACGCCAAGCCGGCCCCGTTGCGTTATGTCGGCAACGATACGTGGGACCTCGACGGGCAGCGGTTGACCTTCGTGCGCGACGGGGGGAAGGTCACCCGGCTCAAGGTCGACATGGTCTACGGCTACTCGCAGCTCGATCGGCAGCCCTGACGCCGCCGGCCGGCCGCTGGCGACACGCAGTTGCAGGAGATAGCACGAGAGGTCGCCGGCGCGCCGGCGACCTCTCGTGCCATGGATCCCTAGCGTCCGGTAAGTGTCGTCCCCTGTGCGTGCGCCACGAGGGCGCGCTCGACGCTGCTGCGCACCTCGCGATCCTTGTCGGTTTGCAGCCGACGGAGGACCGACAGGGCAGCCGGTGTCCCGGCATCACCCAGCGCATGGACCGCCGCCTGGCGGTAGGCCGAGGTCTTGCGATTGAGCAGCGTCCCCGGCTGCGCCGCCTGCGTCAGCGCCTCCACCGACGCGTCGGTCGGGTGCGCGCCTAACGCATGCAGCAGGGCATGCTGCAGCTCGGGATCGTCCTCCTTGTCGAGCGCCTGCAGCAGCGCCGGGACCGCGCGGGCCAGGCGCGCGGACGCCAAGCCATGCACCGCCTGCAACCGCACGCCGGCATTGGCATCGGTGAGCAGGTGCTGCACCGCATGCAGCCCTCGCGCCGTCCCCAGGCGCGACAGCGCCCCGACCGCGGCGCGGCGCACGCGGGAATCGGAGTGCTTGAGCGTCGTGATGAGCTGTGCGTCGCTCGACTGTACCCCCATCTCGCCCAGCAACTCGGCGGCGTTGCGGACCACGTACCACCGCTGGTCCTGCAGCAGGTGCACCAGCGGATCACCCGCGGCCTGGCAGCGAGGGATCATCGAACGATACGCGCGGCGTTCCGACGCCAGGGTCGCGGACACCATCAGCTCGAGCAACACCTCGGCCCCGACATCGCCGGCGCGCACGAACAACGGGACCAGTCCCTCGCGCAGGTCGCGACGCCGGGCCGCGAGTTGCGCCAGCCCGCGCAGGATCCCCGGCTTGCACAGCCGCCGGATGTGGATCAGGAAGGCGCGCTTCGCGTCGGCGTCGCTGACCTCCGGTTCGCGAGCAACGACGCGTTGCAGCAACGCCCCCGCCTCGACCCAATGCCCGTCGCGGGCGAAGTCCTCCACCAGCCGCGAGAGATCGTCGAGCAGCTGTGGCGCCGTCTCTTTCGTGAGGTCACCGGCCAAGCGCTGCACGACGTCGGCGATCCCCCGCCCCATCCCGTTGCGAGAGAACGCCGCCTCCACCATCCGATCCTCGTCTCCATCGCGCTCCCCCCCCGGCGTGGGGATCCGCTCCATCCCCGCGGCCGGCGTCGGCGACCCGATGCCGAGCTCGCGGACCTGTGCCGCCGCCGGCGACACCGGTCCGTCGATCGCCAGCATGCCGATCGCGGGGGTACGTGCCGGGGGAGCCGCCGGGATTCGCGAGGTCGCGATTGGCGTCGCGCGACGCACGAACCCCATGCGCCCGAGACGGAGCTCGATGCTCGTCAGGCGAAGCTCCTTCGCCCGGGCATCGAAGTTGGCCCCCTCGTCACCGTGCACGGGACGGCTCGCGAGGATCCGTGCCACCCCCAGGACGTCGGCTGCCCGCGTCTGCGGGGCAAAGTCGAACAACGCCACCGAGTGCCCCGCCATCCGCTTCGCCAGTTCGCTCAGCCACGGAACCTCAGCCGGCACTGGAACGAGCTGTGAGGCCGCGGCGATCGCGCGATGCAGCTCCGCCAACGAGAGGACGCTCCCGTCCTCGCGCAACGCGCCAAGGGCCGCGCGCAGCGCCTGCTTCTGCTCATCGGTTGAGGAGGCCCGGTTGACCAGGAGCCAAACCAGCTGGGCGAAGGCCCGGGTGGAATCGAGGATCGACGACATGGAATGGGGCGAAGGGCAGGCGGAGTCCCTGTAGAGACTAGGACGCGCTAATACCTCTTGGCGAAACGACTTCGCCCACCTTGGTGCCCTACCTCCTTCCGCGGCCGACCCCCGGTGCTTGCCCCACGCAGCATCAGCCCCTCTCCCGCTGTTCGCCCCCTGTCACCACCGATATCCTTGCGATTGTCGCCACCCTTCGGGTGCCCATGACTCGCCGCTCGCTCCGCCCCGCCGCTCTTGCCGCCCTGATGGCGGCCACCCCGCTCGCGCTCGCGTGCCACGGCGCCGGCGTCCCGGCTCCGGCCCGGACGGCCCCCGATTCGGCGCGCCTGGCCGCCGATGTGCGCACCTTGGCCGGCGATGCCTTCGCCGGTCGCCTGACCGGAACGCCGGGCAACGACTCGGCGCGCGCCTGGATCGCAGACCGCTTCCGCGCGCTCGCCCTCGTGCCGCTCATCCGTCCGCAGCCCTGTCCTGCCGACTGCGCGCCGGGCTATGAACAGCGCTTCGTCGCGACGTCAGCCGTCGCCCGACGCGCCGGGCTGCCGAGCGAGATGCCCACCGGCAATGTGGTCGCCATGATCCCCGGTCGTGACCCCGCTCGGCGCGGGCAGGTCGTCGTGCTCGGGGCACACTTCGATCATCTCGGGCGAGCCGGCGTCAACGCACTCGACCCCGAGGCCCGCGACGCGATTCGCAACGGCGCCGACGACAATGCCTCCGGCGTCGCGACGATTCTCGAACTCGCGCGACTGCTCAAGGCACGCCCGCCGGCCCGTTCGGTGGCGATCGTCGCCTTTACCGGCGAGGAACTCGGGCTGCTCGGCTCCGCCTGGTTTGTCGACCATGCGCCGTTCGCACTCGACTCGGTCCAGGCGATGCTCAACTTCGACATGGTGGGACGTCTGCGCGACGACCGGCTGATGGTGTACGGCACCGCCACGGCGACCGAACTCGCCGCCATCGTGGACTCTGCCAACATCGCGCCGGCGTTCAGTATCGTCGCCATCGGCGATGGGACCGGGCCTTCCGACCACGCGTCGTTCTACCTCAAGAACCTCCCGGTCCTGCACTTCTTCACCGACCTGCACGACGACTACCATCGCGCCACCGACGACGCGGAACGGATCAACGCTGCCGGCATGGCACGCGTCGTCGGCCTGGCCGAGCGCATCACGCGCACGCTGGCCGACCGCCCGTCGCGCCTGACCTTCGTGCGTGGCCCCGTGACCGCGTCGCGCATGGGGGCCACCACGCGCCGCGGTCCGCAACCGTACCTCGGCTCCGTCCCCGACATGGGGGCCGTGGAGACGAAGGGATTGCGGCTGTCGGCGATCCGCCCCGGGTCGCCAGCCGAGGCGGGAGGGCTCAAGGAAGGCGATGTGATCGTCGAGTTGGGGGGGAAGGCCATCACCGACCTGTATACGTATACCGACGCGCTCTTCGCGTATGCCCCCGGCGATCAGGTGGAGATCGTCGTGCTGCGCGCCGGCGCCCGTGTCACGGTCCGGGTAACGCTCGGCCGACGACCCGGCTAACGGACGGATGTCGCTGCACGCCTGGACGTCGGCTCGCTACGTCGTCCCCCTCCCGCCCGGGCACCGCTTTCCGATCGAGAAGTACGAGCGCCTCCGCCAGCGTGTGCTGGCCGAGGGGCTCGTTGCGTCGGAGTGCTTGCACGAGCCGCCGCGCGTCACGCGTGCGCAGCTGCTCCGCGTTCACACCCCCGAGTACGTCGACCGCCTGACGAGTGGGACGATGACCGCGGCCGAGGTGCGGCGGCTCGGCTTCCCCTGGTCGCCCGACCTCGTGGAGCGTTCGTTGCGCGCCGTGGGCGGGACGTGCCAGGCGGTGCGCACCGCGCTGGAACTCGGGGTCGCGATAAACCTCGCGGGGGGGACGCATCACGCCTTCGCCACGCACGGCGAGGGGTTCTGCGTCTTCAACGACGTCGCCGTGGCGATTCGAGAGGCGTTGGCCGCCGGACGCATCGCGCGCGCGGCGATCATCGACCTCGATGTGCACCAGGGCAACGGAACGCACGCGATCTTCGCCGACGAGCCACACGTCTTCACCTTCAGCATGCACGGCGGGAAGAACTACCCGTTCCACAAGGTGAACGGCGACCTGGACATCGAGCTCGACGACGGCACCGGCGACGACGAGTACCTCGCGCGGCTCCACGACGCGCTCCCGCGCGTCCTCGCCGGGGCCGCGCCCGACCTGGTGGTCTACCTCGCCGGGGCCGACCCACACGAGGGGGATCGACTCGGCCGACTCGCCCTCACCTTCGACGGACTCGCGCGGCGCGACGCCATGGTCCTGCAGGCGGCACGCGAGGTGGGGATTCCGGTCGCCATCACCATCGCCGGCGGCTACGGGCGCAACATCGAGGACACCGTGGAGGTGCACTGCCGCACGGTACGCGTGGCCAGCGGCTACGCCTGACGCACCACGCCTGACGAGCGGCGTGGCGCAGACGAATCACGCAGAACCGAGCACGTCTAGCGCCGCCGGCGCCCAAACTCGGCGATGCGCACATCGACATCGCGGTCGACATGGATGCCGAAGATCCCGTCGGTGGACTCGAGCTTGCCAGGGCCGATGACGAGCGCGCGCGGGAAGGTGGCCACTGCGGTCCCATTGATCAGGCAGGAGACGTTGGACTGATCGACGGACCACGAGATGGCATTGCTCGCCTTTCCCGAGGCATCGGCGCGCCGGATCGCCCCGCTCGCCTTGCGCTCGACGAGCGTGTGCAGCTCGCCGCCGAAGCGGTGCTTCACGGAGAAGACGCCACTCCCGAAGACGGCACAGTAGAGATAGTTGTACTCCTTGCCATCGAGCGACGTCCCGCCGATGAACGGACCGTACGAGCCCGGCGGAGTGCTCGCGCGCCGCTGCGTGAAGCTCCCCCACACCGTGAAGGCGGCCGAGGCGGTATCCGCCGGGTTCCAGAGCGTGGCCGCGGGTCCACCCGTCACGTGCAACGCTGCGGAGTCGCCCTCGACCTTCACGTCGGCGAGCGTGCGCCCGGCCTTCTCCTCCTGCGGGTCGAGCCGGGCCTTCCATCCGGTGGGGAGCGTCGCCAGGGGAGCCGCTGCGGTCGACGACACCGCGGCTGGCCGTCGCGCCTGTGCCCGGGCCGTCGCCTGGGGTGCAGCGGCGATGGCGGCCATCACGACCACCGCCCGCACCGCGGTCATCGCTCCCCTCGCCGTCGTCGGTCGCACCACTTGCCGCGCCACCGTCAGCGCCTCCTGCCGTCGCACTCGCCGCATCGATCCTCCCGTCGCGTCGATTCGTCGCCTGGCCCGCCGCGCGTCGCGCGTGCATGCCGACACGGCGCAGATTAGCGCGCTCCCCGGGTGACGGCCAGCGCCGCGGGAGGGGCGAGCGCGCTCGATGCCCCATAGTTTTGCCGCATGCCGCTCCCCATCCCTGCTCCCCGCATCGACGGCGCCACCGCCTCCACCGCCGTTCCACTCTATTGGTGCGCCTACGGCGCCGAGTCGTCGTCGCGACTGCTCGTGCTGCACGGCGGGCCCGGCGCGCACCACGAGTACCTCCTGCCGCAGATGCTCACGCTCGCCAGCCGGAGCGAGCTGCTCTTCTACGACCAGCGCGGGGGCGGGCGCTCGCGCACCGACGATCCCACGCCGATCACCTGGCAGGTGCATGTCGAGGATCTCGGACGGGTCGTGCAGGAGCTGGGCGTCCACCCGCTGACCCTCGTCGGCTACTCGTGGGGGGCGATGCTGGCGATCCTCTACACGCTCGAAGCAGCCAAGCGGCACACCCTCACGCCGCCGCACCGGCTCGTCCTCATCGATCCGGCCCCGTTGTCCCGGCGCTGGCGCGACGAGTTCGAGGCCGAGTTCGTGCGACGACAGGGGGGGCCTGAGGTGGCGCGCCTGCGCGCCGAGCTGGCGGCGAGTGGGCTCAAGGAGACCGACCCGGCTGCCTATCGCCAGCGCACCTTCGAGCTGAGCGTCGCCGGGTACTTCTCGCACCCCGAGCGCGCCCGGGACCTGACCCCCTTTCGCGTCACCGGACGTGTGCAACAATCAGTTTGGGAGTCGCTCGGCGACTTCGACCTCATTCCCCTGCTGTCGGCCATCGACGTGCCGACACTTCTCGTGCACGGATGGGCGGACCCGATTCCCGTGGAATCGACGCTGGCCGCGGCGCGTGCCTTACGCGCCCGGTGCGTCGTCCTAGAGGCAAGCGGCCACGTTCCATACGTCGAGCAGCCTGATGCGCTCTTTGGCGCCATCGAGCAATTCCTGGAGGACACTTCCGAGAGCGCCGCCCTGGGGCGTTGACCATGACCGCACCGATCGAGCAGATCCACGTCACCACCGTCGAGATCGACGAACGCCGCTTCAATGTCTCCCTCTCGGTGGAGTTCGACGGGATCGAGCACGTCGGGCACCTCTGGTTCGAGGACGAGGAGTGGGATGACGACGGTCTTCGCGACCACGGCGCGATCCCGGGGCAGTCGCCCGAACAGGTGCTGTCCCACGCACGGCAGCTGAGCCAGGCCGAGTTGACGCTGCGCTTCCGGCGGGCCCAGAGCGACAAGCGCCGATTCCACGGCCTGCGTCGCGTCACCGACGATGTCCTGAACAACATCCGCTACCTCAACAAGGTGGCGACCTCGATGCGCGCCGGACTGCTCGATGTCGAAGAGGCCGCCGCGGAGATCGACGAGACCGAGAAGAAGCTCCACGACATGGTCGGACAGCTGCGCAACTACGCAGGCGTGACCGCCTGAGCTGACGACGTCCCCCGCCGCAGGGGGAACGGAGCGGACCTCGGGCGTATATTGGGCGCATGCTGTCGCCGCGCGCCGCCGCCCACGTGCTCGCCGAAATCGCCACGCTGCTCGAACTGCGTGGCGAATCGCGTCTCTCGTCTGGCGCCTACGAGACGGCCTCACGCGCCCTCTCCCTGCTCGCCGTCGACGACCTCACCCCGCTCCTGCGCACGGGCGACGTCGCCGTCCTTGGCCCCCTCGGCCAGGACGCCCTCGACGTCCTGCGCGACGTGGCCGAGACCGGCGATTCGCAGTTCCTCGAGCAGCTGCGCGAGAACACCCCCGAGGGACTCCTCGAGATGCTGCGGGTTCCCGGCCTGGGAACGGCGAGGATCCATCGCATTCACGAGGGGCTTGGCATCGAGTCGCTGCACGAGCTGGAACAGGCGGCGCGCGACGGACGGCTCGCGTCGCTGCCGCACTTTGGCCAGCGCACCGCGGAGAAGGTGCTGCGCGGGATCGCAAACCTGCGGGAGAGCGGGGCGCGCGTGCTGTATCCACACGCGGCACTCGACGCCGAGCGACTGCTGGCCGCGGTGCGCGCGCACCCCGATGTGTTGCGCGCCGAGGTGGCCGGCTCGATCCGGCGCCGCTGCGAGACGATTGCAGACATCGACATCGTCGCCGCCGTCCGCGGCGCGCCATCGCTCGTGGCCGCGGACTTCGCGCATGGGCGTGGCGTGCGCGAGGTGCTGGGGGGCGGCGCCCCGTCGCTCACCATCCGCTACGACGACGGGACGCGCCTCGACCTGCGCTGCGTGAGCGAGGAGCGCTTCGTCGTCGCCTGGTGGTGGGCCACCGGGTGTGCGTTGCACTGCGTGCGCGTCGCCGGTGCCGCCGCCGCGCGCGGGATCACCATCGGCAGCGACGCCGTCCGCGACGCCGACGGACGCGCGATCCCGATCGCCGACGAGGCGGCGCTGTACGCCGCGGCCGGATTGCCGTTCATCGCCCCGGAGCTGCGCGAAGCGTTAGGCGAGGTGGACGAGGCCCCCCGGCTCCCCGAACTCGTGCAGCTGTCGGACATCCGCGGTGTGCTGCACTGCCACTCGCACTACTCCGACGGTGCGGGGACGATTCGCGAGCTCGCCGCGGCGGCGCACGCGCGTGGCTGGCGCTACCTGGGGGTCAGCGATCACTCGCAGTCGGCGTTCTACGCCGGGGGGCTCTCGCGCGAGGCGATCTTGCGCCAGCACGACGAGATCGACGCCGTCAACGCCACCATGTCCGATTTCCGCGTGCTCAAGGGGATCGAAGCCGATATCCTCCCCTGCGGCCGCGTCGACTACGACGCGACGATCCTCGACCGCTTCGACTACGTCATCGCCTCGGTGCACTCGCGCTTCGGCATGAACGAGGGACAGATGACCGACCGCGTGCTCAAGGCGATGGACGACCCCCACGTCACGATCGTCGGACACCCCACCGGACGGCTCCTGCTCACGCGCGAGCCGTATGCGATCAACGTCTCGGCGCTCCTTGAAAAGGCGGGGGCCGTCGGCGTGGCGATCGAGCTGAACGCCGATCCGCATCGCCTCGACCTGGATTGGCGCCACCTGCGCGAGGCGCACGCGCGCGGCGCGCGCATCGAGATCGGCCCCGACGCCCATTCCGTCGCCGGGCTCGACCACGTGGCACTCGGCGTCGGCGTGGCGCGAAAGGGGTGGTTGTCGCGCGCCGACGTGCTTAACGCCGGCGACGCCGACGACGTGATCGCCTTCGCCAACGCGCGACGTCACGGCGCCAGCGCCACCGCGCGCTCGACCAGTGCACCCACCGGGTTCAGGCATGCCGGCTAGTCGTCGCACACCAGCCACGCGGAGCCGCGCCGCGGACGCCGCCACACCGGCACCGAGCGGGCGACCGACAGCGTTGAAGCCGTCCAACGATGGAAAGCAGGCGACCCCCATGCCCAAGCGGCTTCAGGGGCCTGTTGCGAAGGAAACGACCAACGTCACGGCGAAGGCGAAGGCGAAGGCGAAGGCGGCGGCGGCGGCAACGGCAACGGCAACGGCGAAAGCGAACGCCGCGAAAAAGGGGAAGACCGCGGGGAAGAGCACGGGGAAGAGCACGGGAGCCACGCAGCCACGGCCACGCACCGCCCTCCGCAACGCGACCCCCGAGGCCGCCGCGATCGTCTACCGCGAACTCCTCGCGCTCTATCCTGACGCGCACTGCGAGCTCGACTTTCACTCGCCGTATCAGCTCCTCGCCGCGACGATCCTCAGCGCGCAGTGCACCGACAAGCGCGTGAACATGACGACCCCCGAGCTCTTTCGCCGTTTCCCCACGCCGGCCGCCCTGGCGGCGGCGCCGCAGGGCGAGGTGGAGGAGATCGTCAAGAGCACCGGCTTCTTCCGCGCGAAGGCCAAGTCGCTCATCGGAATGGCTGGCGCCCTCACCGACCGCCACGGCGGAGAGGTCCCGCCGCAGATGGAGGCGCTGGTCGTGCTCCCCGGCGTGGGACGCAAGACGGCGAACGTGGTCCTGGGCAACGCGTTCGGCATCAACGTCGGCGTCGTGGTCGACACGCACGTGGGGCGCCTCGCGACCCGGCTCGGCCTAACGAGTGAGACCGACCCGCTCAAGGTGGAGGCGGCGCTCATGCAGCTCTTCCCGTCAGAGCAGTGGACGATGCTGTCGCACCTCCTCATCTGGCACGGACGCCGGGTCTGCGACGCGCGGAAGCCCCGACGCGGCGCCTGCA
>Ga0138256_10007540_pt1 | contig 11462 bp, 3 predicted proteins | sample KNB2016incub_MG_FD_105486 | JGI IMG/M metagenome (GOLD analysis project Ga0138256, IMG submission 105486) | Active sludge microbial communities from wastewater in Klosterneuburg, Austria - KNB2014incub_MG | ecosystem: Engineered > WWTP > Activated sludge > Unclassified | place: Austria...
CCGGGTTCGAGCTTAGAACCGACGGGTTGTAGTTGAGGATAAATGAGGTCGCCGTAATATTACGGCCTGTAAGATCGGTTGGCGTCGAAATCGGAATGTTTACTGTTACATTGGTCAAGGTGTCGATATGTGGCAGCGTCGTCACTACTACACAAGGAAGCGGTTCGAAATCATAAGTATCACCCGGCGAATTGATTCCGATCCGAAAATTGTCGATATTGCCGTCAAAATTTGCCCAAGGAGCTCCCGCGGAGTTTTGTCCCGCTTGAAACTGGGTTCCATATCCGTCGGTCCTAGCAAACCAGGTCATGATCTTCGCATTTGGATAGGCGGCGATCACCTGATCATATGTAACATAAGCACAGGCCCCGCAACCAAACACTGTAGCCTGATTAAACCACCACTTTCCAGCCCTTGCGTTCCAATCCTGCCAAGCTCCCGGCGTGATCGGGCCTTGAGTGGCGACCGAGTAAACCGGCTCAAAGATCATCGACGAATCGCGGGTGCCGTTTCCGTCGAGGTCAACCTGGAACTGAAGACTCGGTGTTAGATTTGTCGTCGGCGATGACGGCGAAACATAAGTGCTGTAACTCAAGTGAGCGATATCTGCCAATCGCGTGCCATCGTACGCCTGGGTTGTGAGCCAAGTCTTTCCGCCCTGACCTGCTCCGCCTGGAGGAGGTAAATCCGGACCTGCATTTCCGGCTCCTGTGGTCATTCGATAGCTGCCTGTACCAAGCGGGGCCGTTGACGGTCCTTGTACAAACTCGCCGTTTGCAGTTCGCTGGCTGATCGATGACCAGCCGTTCATGTTGATCAAGTCAACCTTGATGTAATTCGGTGCGCATGACGCGGGTGCAGTAAGAAATGGATTGGCATCAACAGCCCCTGCAATACTGCCCTGCGAAGCGCTCGGTGGAAGATTTCCGATCGTTGGTCCGCTCGCCAATCCCCACCAGTTGTTTTCTGCATTAAGAGTTCCGAAGTAAGTGATAGGGTTCACTTCAATGCCATGAAGCGTTTGCCCAAAAATATCGTTGTTATTGACGGTCACGCTGGATGCGATCGGGTTACTCGTTCCGGTAATCGCAAATCGGATTCCGCGAACGCCGCCTCGGATCGCGTTACAGGTAACCGCCAGATTGGCAGAGCCTTCGTTTACTCGAATCCCTTGGTTAATATTAGTGAAAAGGTTGCTGCTGATCGATGAAGACGTTACATTCGTAGCGTAGATCCCAAAACCCAGACCACCATTTTTGAACTCGTTATTCGAAATAGTAATGTTCGTCTGAAGTTTGGTTCCATCAGTTGAAGCCAGCGTGATGCCGGCGTTCGTATTGCCGTCAAATGTATTATTGTCGATCAGAACGTTTTGCAGTGTTCCGCTTGCGGTGTACTCATCAGAATATATCCCGTTTCCGCTTGCCGCTCCCGGATTAGTATTGTTTCGGAAAAGATTGCGGCTGATCACCATCGGGTTTACAGGTGAATTGTTCGATAGATATGAGCCGATGATGTTGTTCTGAATAATATTGTTCAGCAATTCTGTGCCTGCAACGTTGGCTCCTATATAGACACCCGCACCAAACAAATTAACGTTCGTATTGCCCTGGATCGTGAATCCGTCAATTACGGTGTCACTAGCCGATACATAGAATGCAGTCGATCCGGAATTCCCAGAAACAACTGCTTCTTCTGCTGGGGTCGTAGGCCGATTTCTGGCATCGATGCCCGCCTGGGCTCCGCGGATGGTCAGCGTTTTGTTAACATTAACCATTTCTGGGTATGAACCTGCACATACATCGATAATGTCACCTGGCGATGAAGCCCCAACCGCGGAACCAATAGTTGTGAACGAAGCATTGGGACAAGCAAGATTGTCATCGACCACCAACGTGGATGGCGAATAGAGCGTCAGATTGTCGAAAAAGAATCCGTTACCAGCGTTAGATGGAGCTGCCAAGCCAGACGATCTGAAAAGGACATTATCCGTCGTTGGTATTTGATTGCCGTTCCCGGCCTGTTCCGCACAATAGCGATAGTAATCTTCCCAGCTAGTGCCCGTCGCAAAAAGCGTTCCATCAACAAATACACGTACAACATCATTTCGCGGTCCGTCAACAAAGTCGATCTCCATTCGGATGCGGTGATAGGTCGATCGGTCGATTGTGGCTATATCCGAGACAATAAAAGCGTCGCCGCCTGCATTACATCCGTTCGCATCATCACCAGTTGCCGACCCAAAAGGTGACAGGTCAACATACTCGGCAAAGAATACGTGAATTCCGTCGCTTAAATCTTCGAAACGCAGGAAAGACATTCTTGATCCGTCGCCGCGGTCTGGCGACGCGGTCATTCTCAAGTCGGCCTGCTGTGCTCCGGGAACCACCGAGGCAATGTCAAATTCCATTACAAACCGGTTCTTGCGAGCGCCTCCGGAATAGCCGCCGCTTACCGCAGCGGTTTCGCCGGCCTCATTTACGAGCGACTTCGAGAATGTTTGATCGCCGAATGACCCGGAAGTCACTGCGTTTGACATTCGCAAGCTCTGCGAGCCAAATGTCGGGACCGCACTTGCCGCAACGGCGGCGTCATATGCCCCGGTCTTCATCCAGCTGTCTTGGCCGTTAATGTCACCTATTGTATAAGTCGGGGTTTCAAAATTGATAGACTGGCCGAAAGCGGCCGCCGAAAATACGATTGCGATTAAAAAAACGCCTATGCCAAGTGTCGAAAGGCGGTTAATTGCGGAAAAGCCGCGGCGAGTCCCGCGAATTATGAAGTGGGCCATTAACTTTCTCCTGAATTTAATGATATCGGCCTTGCGGATGAGACTATTTAACTGGCGGCCGGTTGATCAATTGGTCGCATTAGCAAATCCGCGAATCGGAATTAGGTATGCCGCTGTTGGATTCCAACGAGCCACGACATCCGATGAAAATTTCCTTGATCTCGAAAGGTTTCGGCAGTAATACAGAAAGAAGATCTTGTTGGCAAGTGAGAGATCGACGTCCAAAAGCCGAAAGATATGGTTTGAGAGTAGCGAGTTTGCGAAAAAAACGCAATTAAAATATTTAATGGAAAAGGAATTTCAGAAAAAAATTTTAGAAAAGAACGCAACGAATTCTAATTTGCTTACGGGGCCTGCCGCAGTGACGTTAATTATCCAATGAAAAAGGGCAGCGTGGGGCTGCCCTTTTTCAGGTTCAGATAGGTGAATGGTAATGTCCGGCCCGAGACTGGTGTCAGGGGCCGGGGCGTTAGTTGGATTGGGCTATTGACGGCCCGGTTTGGTGTCGCTTGCAGCAACGGTCACGGTCAGCTTGCCATCGACGCCAACGACCGCTCGTGAGTTGTCGTTGAACCTGAAGCCCTTGACCGAAAGCGGCGTCGTCATGCCCGAACGTCCGTTTACTGTGAACCGCAGGTTTGCGAAGATGCCGTCACCCGAGACCGGGTAAATGCCAAATACAACAACCTTGAGCAGTCCTGGCGTCGGCGAGTTCGAGACGATCTGAAGCGATTCGCCCGATGTGCCTTCAAGTACCGCAGCCACTTCTTCCGGCCTGAGAACAGTCGGATCATATTCGATATCGAATTGATAAGACGTGATCTCATCATCCGCCTTTAGGTTTGCCAGTGAAAGCGGTATCGTGACGACCGAACCCGGACGGCCTTCCATCGCGGGAACGGATGCACGGACAGCGTTCTTTGACTTGACCGGGGCCGCACGCAATGCACTGCCTGTCGCCCAGTCACCTGTAACATCGCCCATCAGCAGAGCGTTGTAGTTATAGACGCCGCCTGCGATGGTGTTTACCGGTAGAAGCGGGTTGAACAACGGCTTGAACACCCAGTTGCCCGTCAGATTGCCGGCTGTCGGCGAACAAACAATGAACCTTGCGATAAGGCTGGCATCGAGCGAGTTCGGGCCCGGAAGGCCTGAAACGCCGGCTGCCTCTTTCTGATCAAGACTGAATGTTCTGAGGTTAACGACCCATTTCGCTATCTCGGCCGCATCGTTACTGTTGATACCGTTTGTCGGGGTACCGCAAAGCTTTGGTGCCTTTGACGCCGCGATCAAGTATGATCCCGGGCCGAAGCCGTTCATCGAATAGTTGCCAAGGATGTCTGTTACCGCCGGTGTCGGTCCCGGGATCGGCGACGGCGTGCCTGAGGCAGTGATGACGGCAAGATCGACCGGCTTGTTGATCGTGCTTGACAACGGGTCGTCGAGGTCCAGCTTATAGTTCACATTGCCGGTTATCGTGCCGGAAATGATCGTTACCGAACCGTTCACGCCGCCTGGGGTGGCCAGGCAGTGTTCTGCAATCGGGTTGATCTTGTACAGCTTGAGATCTGAGAACGTCAGCGGCGAAACGTCACCGATATTACCGATAACATTCGCATTGATGTTCACGATCGAGCCTGCACCGACCCATGGGTTGGGGTCAGCTACCGAGACGGACACAACACCGCCGCCGAGATAGTTGTACGTGATCAGCGTCCCTACGCCAACGACCGTTCCCGGTGTAATGGTGATGCCGGCCGGGTTGATGATCGCCGGGTTGAACGTGACCTTGAACTGTGCCGAAGTGATTTCGCGTCCCGTCACAAGAGTTGTGTTGACCGGAATCGTGATCGGAACGTTCGTCAGCGACGTCACATGCTGCATCGATACATCCGGGCACAGGATGTCATAGATGTAAATGGTGTTGCTGACCGTCTGGCCATCGACCGTTGTTGCGACCGAGCCCGTGCCTTGCGTGCCGCCGGCCGTATAGGCCGTGCTGAAAAGACCGGCCGAGCTTGTCGTCGGGTTTGGCGTGACCGTGCCGAGAACCGCCGCATAGCTTGCCGGCGTTCCGTTCGGAACATTGCCGCCGCCTGACGTGTCGGCACTCAGGTTGTTGATCGTCAGCTTGCCGCTAACCGTCGAGCTGCCGCCCGTCAAAACACTTCCCGGTGTCGCACTAGACGTAAGCGTCAGCCATGGATCGGCGTCAACGCTGGCTGCTCCTATTCCGGTAATGCCGTTGGCAGCTACCGGACAATCTGCTCCGCTGGCTCCCGGGCCGTAGTTACAGCCCCACCAGTTGTTTTCGGCATCTACTACGGAAGCCGTATTGTTGGTAAATCCGGCCGTAGTATTATTTGCGATACGGTTGTAATGTGCGACCGTACCCGTAACATCTTCCACATCAATAAGTATTCCCGTATCGTTGCCGGTAAACGTATTGCCTGTGAGCACAGTATTGTTGGCATCATAGATGAGGATGCCGGTCGTTGCTCCGCTAACTTTATTATTTGTAAACGGGCCGGGATCTCCGCAAGCCGGACCTGCAAAGTTATAGGCACCAAAACCGCCCGATGCCCCCGTACCAGTAAACGTGTTATTGGAAATGGGGCCTCCACATTCGGTAGCCGAATTTCTCGTGAAATGCCCGGTGACCTGATTATTCTGGAAGCTGAAGGTTGTACCAGTGCCGGGATTGATATAGAACGCACGAGCCCCGGAAGCGTTGACGGGCATGATCTCGTTGTTTGTTACGGTTACCGGACCCGCTCCGGAACCAAAAGTCGTGACTAAACCGATACCGTCATCGCCATTCGACCCTCCGTCGATTGCTCCGACCTTTAGCCGGCTATTGGTAACGGTAACCGAGCTCGCGGTCTGGATGACAACATTCGAATTCGCCAAAACCGGATTCGCGGCATCATTACCGATAATTGTAAAACCGTCGATGGTGACATTCGCCGTCGCCGAATTGATATATACACCGGCAAGATATCCCGTGCCAGGGCTGCCGCTCGGAAGCAACTGTATTGTCGTTACATTACGCCCACCAGTTGACTGGAGAGTCAAACTCTTGGCTATCTGCGGGCTTTCGTTATAAGTTCCCGGGCAGACGAGGATCTTTGTTCCCGGAACAACGGCGGTGACGGCCGACTGGATCGTGGAATACGCTAAATCTGAAGCGCCACAATCCGTAACGCTTCCTTGTCCATCAAGGTCAACGACCACTGCTTCCGGTTCAAAATCGAATACGGTCGTCGCCGAAGCCGTTCCGAATACGAATTTGTCAATGTTTTCAGTGTATCCATCGCTGTACGGCTCGCCGACGCGAATGCCGAGGAACGAATCAGTGACCCTGATCCTTACGCCGGGATAGGTCGAAAGGATAGTGCTCCACGATTTGGCGGTTGTTCCCGGCGTCGTGCCAGGTTCACCGATACCTGCCGGCCACGTTCCACCCGAGTAACTCCATAGGGCCGAACCGTTATTATAAGCGTCCCATTCCTGCCATGAATCTTGTACAACCGTTCCGTTTGCACTTGGAACATATACAAGCCGCCGCTGCCAAGTGTCAGTCCCGTTAAAGTCAACGTTAAAGTGCAGATACCCTGAACGGTTCGGACTTCCCGGGTTTCCGGCGGACGGATTGTAGGTCGAGAACTTCAATTCATTGATGCTCGCCAGCGGAGTGCCGGAGAATTGATAGGTGGCAAGATTCGGCCGCGAAAGACCGCTTGTGCTGATCTGGGCGCTTCCTACACCTGAAGGCGGCGTTCCCGGGCCCTTAACAAAGGAACCCAGAGTGTTGTTGATGCCTTCGGGTGAGGTGTCCTGATAAAAGAACCATTGTGTCAGGTTTGGTGTCGCCGTCAGAGATGCTTGTGTCACTACCTGATATGCCGGAGCGGCGACACTCGCACGATATGCGTTATCAACGGCGAGGAAAGGCAGTTGGTTTCTAACCATCCAGCCATACCGGTTTCCGCCGACGGTTGAACCGATCACGTCAGTTGGGTCGCTCAATGTCCAAGAGCCGATAATTGCCCCCGAGGAATCTATAACGCTAAGATCAACCGCGAGAATTCCTGATCCGTTATTGTAGAAATGATGCTTGAATGTGAACCAACCCGGCGTATTTGTAATTACTGTTGGGCCCCGGAGTGGATCCTTTGGCCACCCGGTGCCGTTGTTACTCGCTGAGCATATGAACCGGTTTCCGCTGCCCGGCCCTGGAACGTCATTGTAGAAGCCGCAATTGAACACAAAATCGCGTCGATGGTTTCCGTCAGGCTGGCTAATAGCAGATGAGAAATCCCACCGTCGGTCATTCAAATAGCCGCCATTGGGATCTAGATAGATGTCTAGTTGGGTAACATATCCAAGCGCCGGAAAAGTGCTGTTGTAGCCGCCCCAGTCAGTTGCCTGAGTCGCTACTTCGGCGTGAAAGCCGCCGGTTTTTGAGGTGATCCCGTTTGTTCCGGAAGCAACTCGAGTGGGGTCAGTGATGGTTCCAGTGGTATCCCAGCTGTTATTTACCTCAAACCCCTGGCTGAACTGAACAGCCTCGGTGCGGTTCGAATCTTGGGATGCCTTGCCTTTCGATGTTCTGACATCTTCGGCGGATGGGGTCATGGCTGTGCCGAATGTCGCGCTAATAAAATTGGGAAGATCAAACGCACTTGCTGCGGCGCTGCCGGCAAAAATGCCGGTGCCTGCCAACAGGCCAATGATCAAAATCGTCCTAAACAGGGAAGGACTGGGTTTCATATAGAATATCTCCTAATATTAGTGACGTCCGGCGGCTTTGGGGGTTGGATGGGTTGTCCGTACCGAGCCGCGGGAGAAAGTGGGGATAAGGAGAGACAATGCTCCGATCGTAAGAGATGGGGCCTACCGGATAAAAGCGGCAGTTTTGTCTCAAGTTCATAGAATGGGACCAGGCGGATCTGGCCGCTTGGGGTCGATCAAGTTTTACTTGATCTTTGTTTCGTTTTCACGAGCTGTTTGAGAGTTTTACGCATGATCAGCCTGTTCGTCATTCGTGTTGGCCGAGTGTTGGCCAATTACACATTGCGAACTCCGGCCGGGCCGAAATCGCGCACTCCACACAGGTTCAAAAGGTAATTTAGGCAAACAGCACAACTGCAGGAAAAAGTCGATGCGTGGAAGACTTAACCATGCGCTGATCAGAATTGGGAATAGGTTATCTAAAAATAAGTGTCAAAGTCAAATTTTTTATCGGGCAATATAGGCGCAATAATCCCATCTTTCCAGAAAACCGCTAGAAATTACAGTAGAAATCTGCCGATTGCGGCCCATTGCTGCCAAAAATGTAGAAATTTTGGTACCGCCCGGCGGCGGTAGGCTATAATTTCAGAGTGAAGTCGATGCTTGTACTTTTGATCTTTTTATTGGCGGCAACAGGCGCGGCGCAAGTGCCTGGCGGCAGTCGCGGCGAATTTCAGGCAAAGGAATCCCCATTAAAGATAACGATTAAACCACCGGCAAGCGCCCGCGGTTGTGGAAATGGATCGGGCCGGGCGGTTATTAAAGTAACATTCGACAAATCCGGCGCGGTAACTGACGCGACTGCCGTTTCTGCGTCGCCGTGCCAAATATTTAACCAAAGCGCCGTCCGTGCAGCACGAAATATCAAGTTCCAACCCGCGGCCAGGAATGGCAAGCCTGTCACGGTTGTCAGATCGGTCGAATATACTTATTCCGTTTATTGAACTATGGCTGGATTCTTTGAAGTAATGATCGAACGCAATTTCTCGTCGGCGCATCAGCTTCGCGGGTATAAGGGGAAGTGTGAGAATTTGCACGGGCACAATTATAAGGTTGAGATCTTTGCTAAAGGCAGTGAATTGAACAACATCGGACTGCTGATCGATTTTGGCGACCTCAAGACAGCAGCGGACGAGATCGTTCGTTATCTTGATCACCGAAACCTTAACGAGCTTCCGCCGTTTGATGAAGAATTGAACCCGTCGGCCGAAAATCTTGCACGCTATTTTCTTGAATATCTGAACCAGCGTATTGAAGATGAGCGGGTAAAAGTATATAAAGTGAGATGCTTTGAAACGCCGACCAGCGTTGCAACGTATCAACTGGACTCTCCCTAAAAACGGTCATTCTCATAGTTGAATCGATGGATCTACGCCGCCGAAAGCGTCAGGCCGACGTACTCAAAATATCGAGAAAGCTCCATCGATCGGCTGGAGCGCTACTATTCGTCTTCTTTTTTATCACCGCCTGTACCGGGCTTTTGCTCGGATGGAAAAAGCAGTCCGGCGGCCTGATCCTTCCAAAATCGCATAAGGGCATTTCAACCAATGCCAATGATTGGCTGCCTATCCATACATTGCAGGAAAAGGCATTTGCGGTTGTAAAACAGCAAATAGACCCGGAACTTTCCACAGAACTGGACCGGATCGACATCAGGCCGGACAAGGGAATGGTGAAATTTGTTTTTGTCGAGGATTACTGGGGCGTCCAACTCGATCTGACAACGGGCGAACTGCTGCACATCGAGCGCCGCCGTTCTGATCTGATCGAGAATATTCACGACGGGTCGATCATCGGTTATTTCCTTCCGGCGGCCGGAGAACCATTCAAAGTGGCCTATACATCAATTCTCGGCGGAGCCTTGATCTTATTTACTGTGACCGGGTTTTGGCTTTGGTACGGGCCAAAGCGTTTTAGGGCGGCGAACCGGCGGGAAAATAAAGAAAAAACATAGACAGTTCAGTATTTGTTCTGTAAGATACCGAGTAAATTTCTCTTCATCCCCGGCAATATGAAAATACTCTCGCTTTTGGTTTTGACGCTGACGCTTGTCTCGGCCGCAACTGCACAACAGATCACGGGAACGGTACGGGATGCGGCCGGTTCCGCGATCCCGGATGCGGATGTCCGGTTACTGAATGCGCAACATCTTGTCGTCCAGGCCGCTCGGACCGATGCGGCGGGCCGGTACCGGTTTATGGGCGTGCCCGACGGTTCATATCAGATCATTGCCTCGCGCAATGATTTTAGTTCGACGACCAGGGCCGTAAAGCTTTTTGCGGAGAATGTAGATGCTGCCGATATTGTGCTCGAGATCAGCCGGGTCATCGAAAAAGTCACAGTAACGGCCGACACCGGCATTGCCGGCCATGTAAACGAGATCCCCCAGCAGATAAATGTGATTCCCGAGGATGCGATCAATCAAAGAGCGACCGCCGTTCTGGCCCAGGTTGCGGATGAAGAGGCCGGTGTCTCGCTCCAACGCACAAGTCCGACGATCGGGGCCGTGCTTGTTCGCGGCCTTACCGAAGTCGGCGTATATGTTGATGGTGTTCGATATACGAATTCGACCCAGCGCGGCGGCATCAATACGTTCTTCAATTTGAACGAACCGACGGCCCTTCGTACCGTTGAGATACAGCGAAGTCCAAATACCGCTCAATTTGGGTCTGACGGCCTTGGCGGCAACCTCCATCTTATTTCTCGACAGCCTGACCTTGGTTTCGATAAACCGCAATGGAACGGCGAGTTGAACACAAATTTCACAAGCGCCGACCGTTCATTTGGCGGGAATGCGATCGTCGGATTTGGTACAAAACGATTCGGGGCGTTACTCAATCTTGTATCGCGCCGGATAAACACCTTGCGTCCCGGCGGCGGGATCGACAGCCATTCGGCCTTCACGCGCTTTCTTGGTTTGCCGTCAGATATTACGGGCAGCGAGCGGCTTCCCGACACGGCATTTACCCAGTATGGCGGGACGCTGAATTTATCTTACGCTCCAACCGACGGGCAGCAGCTCAGCTTTCGTTATCAACGCAGCCAGCAGGACGGCGGCAAGCGTTACGATCAGCTTCTCGGCGGCGACGGAAATCTTGTCGCCGAACTCAAGAACCTGATGCTTGATTTTGGCTATCTTCGATATCTCAAACAGGGCTTTGGATTCTTTGACAATTTTTCGGCCAATGTTTCTTACAACAGCCAGCGGGAAGAACGGATCAATCAGGGCGGACAGGGAAATCCGCTTGCTTCGATCACAAACGATAAGGAACGTACTTCGACCTGGGGCTTTGGCTTTTACGTTGATAAACAATTCGGCAGAAATAATTTTTTGTTCGGCGGCGATCATTATCACGATAAAGTAAGTGCCCCGTCATTCAATACCGACCCGGCATCCGGCATCGTTTCGATCGTTAGGCCGCGGGTTCCGAACGGTTCGACCTACGACCTTAGCGGCATTTACATCCAGGATGTATTCGAGGCTATTCCTGAACGGCTGCGAATTAGTGGAGCACTTCGTTACAACGTCGGCTTCTATCGGTCGCGCGCTGCCGACGCTCCAGTTGTTAACAATCGGCCGCTGTTTCCTGACGATTCTGCTCGATTTGCCGATTATTCAGGAAGGATCGGAGCCACTGTCACGATCGTGAAGGGCTTGAATGCCGCCTTCAATTACTCTCGCGGCTTTCGCGCTCCGAATATAACAAGCCTGGGCTCTCTCGGCCTCGTCGGCGTCGGTTTTCAGGTTTCAACCACAGATGTTTCCGGCCTCGGGGCCACGATCGGAACTACCGCCGACGCGAACGCGGTCTCAACGGGTGTTGAGGTCGGCCCGCTTAAGTCAGAGGTCAGCAATAGTTACGAGGTTAGTCTCAGA
>Ga0138256_10007541_pt1 | contig 11461 bp, 8 predicted proteins | sample KNB2016incub_MG_FD_105486 | JGI IMG/M metagenome (GOLD analysis project Ga0138256, IMG submission 105486) | Active sludge microbial communities from wastewater in Klosterneuburg, Austria - KNB2014incub_MG | ecosystem: Engineered > WWTP > Activated sludge > Unclassified | place: Austria...
TAATGGATGGGATGGCGAGTACGCCAAGCATCCATCTCCAGTCATCTGCGCCACCAAATCCTGCAAGGAAATAGTTCGACAAGAAAGCTATTAATATTCCGAACACAATATTGAACTGGTACATGGCCACTAGTCTTCCACGCATGGCCGGAGTGGAGATTTCAGAAATATATGTTGGTGCTACAACGGATGAAACACCAATTCCAATTCCTCCTATAAATCTGAAAATCGAGAAGATATAGGGATTAGGTGCCAATGCAGTACCGAAGGCGGAAAGAGTATAGAGGATACCAATCCACAGAAGAACTTTCTTTCTTCCGAAAATCTGTGTGGGAATACCACCGAATAAGGCCCCTGCCAATGTACCCCATAAGGCCATCGACATTATAAAAAACCCATGGAACCAGGGAGATAAGTCTTTTGTCCAAAGCTCCTTGATAGGAAGATTAGCACCAGATATCACTACTGTATCGAAGCCGAAGATAAAACCTGCGAGAGCTGCTACCATCGACCAAAGGAAAAGCCTGTTCTTGTTCATAAGCAATCGTTCTTTACTGTAGAAAGATACTTAAATCTGGGTAATTCCTGATGACTATGCTTTAAAGAAAATAACTACCTCACTAATCTTGTACTCTTTAAAATAAGGGCTATTTTGGAGCTTACGTAAAACAATACCTTCTGTAATTTCTTTCTTTATGCCAAAGAAGACCCAATCGTTACCATTAAACGGACTATCGTTTGAAGATTTTATAAGCTATGCTGTGCATGCCTGTAGCGAACTGGATTGGGAAACTACTTATTTATCCGAATCAGGAGTACGAATGGAGACGAGCGCTTCCTTCAAAAAAAATACAAATGGAGAAATTATAACCATTACTGAAAAGGACGGGAACGTAAATATTGTTAGTGAAAGCAAAGGAGCTGTGATAACCGATTTTGGAAATAACCGGAAAAATATTGAAACGTTTATAGAAAAGATAAAACAGGTAAGAAAAGAGTTGCCACCCGATCAGCATGCAATTATAAAGGAGCGAATGGCAGAGTTAATGAAACGAGGAGATGAGGATGAGTTGAATCCTAATTCTCAAGCAGCAAAAGAGGTTGATAAATGGTGGAGCATCTTTATTCCTAAAAAAGACTTCTTTATTACGCCTCTCATTATCGACATCAATGTGCTTCTATTTATTTTGATGGTTATTACCAGCAAAAAAGCGGAAACCATCATGCTGCCCGATAATGAATCACTAATTGCATGGGGAGCCAATTTCAAACCCTATACTCTTGATGGTCAATGGTGGCGCCTATTTACTTCCATTTTCGAACATATTGGCATCATCCATTTGGTCATGAATATGTATGCCCTGCTTTATGCCGGTATCTTTCTTGAACCATTGTTGGGCAAGCTCAGGTTCACAACAGCTTATATAGTAACCGGCCTTTTCGCAAGCCTTGCCAGTTTATGGTGGCACGATAACAGCGTAGGAGCCGGTGCATCGGGTGCCATCTTCGGCATGTATGGTGTATTCCTTGCCTTACTTCTTACAAATCTTATAGAAAAAACCGTACGTCAACAATTGTTAAAAAGCATAGGGATCTTTATTGTATTGAATGTAGTTATTGGTGTTAGCTCAGGATTTGTAGATAATGCAGCCCATTTAGGCGGATTGATATCAGGATTCCTGATTGGATTCATTTTGTATTATTCACTTATCAAGCCATTCGATAAGATAAGGGAAGCAGTTGTTTGTCTGTTTTTAATAATTGCATTTGGGGCAGCAAGTTTTGTACTGATACCTCGAATCAATAATCCGATTGGCAGTTACATAAAAATTATGAATGAATTCGAAGAGGCGCAAGAAAAAGCTATTGCAATATATTCTTTGCCCGATAGTACTTCAGACTCTGTATTGATTAACGAATACAGAACGGTTTCCATACCCGCTTGGGAGAGTTGTGAAAAAAGTCTAGCCAAAATAGATGTTAAAGCACTCTCCGAACCGCTTCAAAAAAGAGTGGAGCTTCTAAAAGAATATACAATGGCCCGGAAAAAGGAAGCCCTTCTTAGAAAAAAATCACTGGAAGAAAATTCCAACCTCTATACAAATGAAATAAATGAATTGGTAGCCAAAATCAATGGCTTATTGAAACAACTATCAAACGAATAATCGGGGTAGTCTATAATAGTTTGCTGGCTTTCTCCAGGTCTGCAGGCGTGTCAATTTCAACACCCATATAATCAACCACTATCATTCGAAGAGGAATACCATACTCCAGATAGCGAAGACATTCCACCCTTTCAGCGGCTTCGAGCGGAGTTACAGGCCATTCCGTGAATTGCATAAGGGCTTCCTTGCGAAAAGCGTATACACCTATATGTTCGTAATAGGTTACAGGCACAGCTTTATCTCTGGGATATGGAATTACAGAACGGCTAAAGAAGAGGGAATTCCAGTTCTTATCTACTGCAACTTTTACAAAATTAGGGTCATCAATCTCTTCCTGCTTCGTAAGCACTTGCATCATGGAAGCCACTTTCACTGAACTATCATAAAACGTTTCTAATAACCTGCTCAATGGTTCTTTCTTTATAAATGGAGTATCACCCTGAACATTCAGTATCAGTTCCACATCCATCTTTGCAACAGCTTCTGCAATACGGTCACTGCCACTCTCATGCTCTTTTACACTCATCACAGCATTACCGCCGTGAGAAGTGATTTCATTAAATATGACATCGCTATCGGTAACTACCCATACTTCATCAAACAATCCGGTAGCAACAGTATTATCATAGGTATGGCGGATAACTGTTTTATCGCCTAACAACTGCATCAATTTTGCGGGAAACCGGGTGGCTGCATAGCGAGCCGGAATCATTGCAACAACTTTACCCATATCAATAATTAAAAATCAAAAGTAATAAAGAAGAGGCGTCAGCGGGTATAATATTCACGAAGTAAATGTCCAATTTTCATTGTAACGGATCTGCCATCGGAGGTACCACTATTACAAAGCACCAATATTCCAATATTCTTTTCGGGTATCAATTCAATATAACTACTGTATAATGGTGCGCGTCCATTCATAAAGGCAATATTGAATTGGTTCCATTTGAGATTCGCCCATCCAATGCTGTAAAAGGGCTGGCTAAACAATAAAGACTTTGTTACATCACTATCAATCAGACTCTTTTGCTTTTGCAATGCCAATAAGTACTGTTGAACAAAACTTATATAGTCAGGCATATTGATGTTGATATTCCCGCCCGGAGCAATGGGTATAAAGAATTGTGCCCAATAATCTTCCCGGTGGCTGGTGAGATTATAATAATTGTCCCAGTGTCCCCAGGGCTGTGTAGAATCTTTAGCTGCTGGAAATCCAAATTGTATGTCAAGTTTCAAAGGCTTACTTACATACTCATCCACGAGTTTCTCCCAGGATTTTTTCCCTGCTTTTTCAAGCATGGCCGCTGCAACCACCATACCTGCCAATGAGTAACTGGCGTCTGTAATACTATCAAGAATAAGCTTCGGTTTCCTTTTCAGCATCGAAGTTATAAAAGCCAATCGCTGCTGTTCAGGCGTACCCGGCATAGAATGAATTTCTTTATAGCCCGACTGTTCCATAAACTCTGGTAAACCGGCCCTTTGCGATAATAGTTGACGAAGGGTAATCCTGTTGTAGATTTTCATAATCTTCCCATCCAACTGAGGGAAAATCTGCACAATGGTACTGTTCCAGGATATCTTTCCTTCCTTTACCATTCTTGTAGCAATAAAAGAGTTGAAAACAGATGTGGCAGTTCCAATCTGAAAACGGTTCGACCACCTTACAGGATCCTTTGTTTTCAACTTCTTGTTTCCAACACAACCTGTATCAATAAGCTTATCACTACTGAACACAGCATATACTAATCCCGGTACATTCCTGTATTTACGCATGGAATCAACCTCCTTGATATGCGCCTGCGCAGTAACAAGGTTATATATAAAAACACAAATAACTAAAGCAACAATTTTCTTCATTTAGGAAGGCGTTTAAATCATGGAGGACCGGCACAATTTCTTTAATAGTCAGTCTTTACGGTTTTGTTAAATGGCAATTTCAATTGAAATATCACATCTTCATCGGGTTTACCCTCTAAAACATCGAGACCGTAACGAACTTTTGTTATGTCATCGTACACAAAGGTTCCTAATAATCTGTCCCAGATAGAAAAAATGTTTCCAAAATTAGTATCTGTCCAGGGTCTTTCAACGTGATGATGGAATTTATGGACGTTAGGTGTTACAAAAATCCAGCTCAGGGGTTTTTCCAGCCAGGCAGGCAAAGAAATATTGGCATGTGTAAGATAAGTGAACACTACGTTTACAAACCTGAAGATAAAATAAAAAGCAACAGGAGCACCAGTAAGAAATACCGCAACCAATGCAAACATTTCCCTCAGAAACCAATCGCCCGGATGATGTCGGGTGCCCGTAGTTACATCAACATGCGTATCACTATGGTGTACCATATGGAATTTCCAGAACCACTTGAATCGATGTAAAACGTAATGGGAACAATACATGCCGATAAAATCCAATAAAAGTAAACATACAATCAGTTGTGCCCAAAGCGGCATTTCAATCCAATAGATCAATCCAATCTTATGTTCCTGAATAAGCAAATACGCGCCTGCTGTTATGATGCCTATTGCAATATTCACAATGGCGGTCGTTATAAGAAATGAAAGGTTTACACCGGCATGCCGCTTCCTGTTATACTTGAAGGAGAAATTAGGTAAAACGTTTTCGAGAAGTCCAAAAATCAACATCCAAAAGGCAATCCACATCAGTAAATGCCAGGGCTTTGCATGTTCAAATAAAGAGACGAATTTTTCCATAATAGCAAGCTGTTGAGGAGTGTAATTTACAGCGAATTTTCCTGAATGTCGGGCCTTGTGGGAAGCTCTTTCATTTCATGACCGCATTCAAAACATTTGTATATGTATGAAACCGGAACAGCATAGGATCCAAACGCCCAGGAAAGAATGCTGCTCAGCCAGTTGATGGCCTTTTTTGTTTCTACTACACTCTGTAAAGCTGGAGCCCCACATTTGGGACAAGGAAATGATTTCAGATAAGCAGCATCCAGTTCTGCCATTAAACTTTTTGCTCGCATCAGGTCTTCGTCATGAACCATCAGCTTTATTCCTCCAATAGCATTACTCAGCATCGGGTCGATGGTAACTGTATTCTCATCCTGCAGATAAGCTTTTATGCCTTCTTCTTCCAATTGCTGAAGGCGCATATTGGCTGTCATGTAATTATCGTAAGATTCCAGTAAGATAAACGGCATAAAAAAAGGACGCTTTTGCGTCCTTAAAAGTATACAATAATATCTTAGTTCTTAACTATTCAACATCAGTGGCATCACCAGCATCAGCAACTCCTCATTTTCGTCCTGATCAGTTGGCTTTATAATACCAGCTTTGGTTGGAGTAGATAATTCCATATTGATTTCATCACTATCTGCACCATTCAGCATTTCAATCAGGAATTTTGCATTGAAAGCAATCTGAAGGTCTTCGCCATTGTACTGGCACTTCATTCTTTCATTTCCTTCAAAACTGAAGTCCACATCCTGAGCAGCTAATTGCAATTCGCTTCCGCTGATGTTCAATACCACCTGGTTGGTGCTCTTATTACTGAAAATGCTCACACGACGCAAGGCACTCTGGAAATCAGCTTTACCAACGGTAAGTTTATATGGATTGTCTGTTGGGATAACCACTTTATAATCAGGGAAACGGGCATCTATCAAACGACAACTCAATTGTGTAGTTCCGTGTTGTACAAACAGGTGATTACCGTTGTAACTCACTGTTAATTCATCCTCATTCACCGGCATTGATGATTTCAATAATGTCAATGGTTTCTTTGGTACAATCATTGAACCCGCCTTTGGACAGCTAACATCTTTTCTCTTATATCTTACCAAACGATGTGCATCAGTAGCCACGAATTGCAATCCTTTTTTATCCAATTCAAAGAATACACCTGTCATAGCTGGACGCAGGTCATCATTACTAACTGCAAACAATGTTTTGTTGATAGCAGTAACGAGGGCTGAAGAAGTCATTGTGAAAGAAGTAGTATCGTCTGCAGCTGGTTCTTTTGGAAAATTATCCGGTTTCTCTCCCATCACTTTATACTTACCATTATCGCTGGTAATTTCAACACCGAAGTTCTTATCGATATTGAAAGTGAGTGGTTGGTCTGGCAAGTTCTTCAATGAATCCATCAGGATCTTAGCCGGAATACAAACACGGCCGCTATCTTTCGCTTCAACATCCAATGATATCTTCATCACAGTTTCCAGATCGGTTGCTACCACAGTCAATTTCCCTTTTTCAACTTCAAAAAGGAAATCTTCCAGGATAGGGAGTACGGTATTGGCATTGATTACCCCACTTATCTGCTGTAATTGCTTCAACAAAGCCGAAGACGAAACGATAAACTTCATAAACAGGATTGAAAATTTGAAAAGATCGAAGAATGTGGCGAAACTACTGATTTTTAGTAAATAGCAATGCCCTGTTAGGCAAAAGTGGATTACTTGTGAAGTGATGAAGTAGTAAACAGCCTGTTTGCTTAGCCAATTGGCTAAAACCTGCATTACCAGCCCTATTTCGATACTTTTTAAGGGTATTTGGCGTTTGCTATCTCAGGCCTGTTGGCCCAAATCCACGCCCGCTGAAAACGAAAGCTAAAACCCAATTTCTTGTCTATGAAGAATCTCATTTGCGCGATGGTTGCCATGGCAGCTATAGCATCCACTTCAGCACAACAATCTACTTTCAACCAGAATTCATCTCGTAGCAATAATGCTAAAATGGCCATTCCCTCGAGCGATTGGTCTTTCGGCCTTACTACAGGTGCCTCTTTTGGCCTGAAGAACAATGAAAAAAACCTTTTCAGGGGAAATAGTGTGGCTACCAAGTTTACGGGTGGCTACCAATTTGGAGCTGTAGGACTGGGTTTTACTGGTGGTTGGGCACCAGGTAGTATTAGCCAGACAGGTATCAACCAATTTCTTACAGATAGAAAATTACAGCAGGGACAGGTACAAGTAAGTACCAGCAACCCTTTCAATAGCTATTTCTTACTGGGCCCCAATTTTAAACTGGGAAATAAGGTTTCCCTTCTTGGCCAGCTTCACGGAGGATTCTTCCTGAATAATCCGGGAGCGGTAAACATCCTTCAAAATGGGGTTACAAGACCTGTTTATCGTTTTGAAGGAGGAAGTAAGAATTTTGCTCCCGGACTTTCAACCTCTTTACAATTAGCTTATCCGATCAATAAAAGCACCCGATTCCTGATAAATACCGATTACCTGTACTCATCTTCAACCATTAGGGTATTGGATCCGGGTATTGGAATTGATGTGCCAACAGAACAAAAAAGAAACCTGCAGTTATTCACTGCCGGAGTGGGTATTGTAAAACTCCTTTCGTCAAGAGACCATTCAAGTGGTCAGGCTACTGGTAGAAGAGGAAGAGAAACCGGTAGTGGAATGGCCACGGGGCGAAGGAACTCGGTAGCAGCACCAAGAGAAGAACAAACCGGACAATCAACAGGTAGAATACTTCCTGTTTCACCAGCAAGCGTAAGCGATATTATATCGCCAAGGGATCCTGCTTCAGGACTTCCAACCGGAAAAAGATCCAATATAACAATAGATGAAGGTGGCGTACATCGTACCAACCAAAGCTGTGGTCCGGTAACCCAAAAAATAACTCGCCCCGATGGAAGTACAGAAGAAATGACATTCAGTTGTCCGGATGATGCAGCAGCATATAGAAGCATCAACGGCATCAATAATAGTATGCCCAACAGGATTTCAATGAACGTTACGGTCCCTAAACAAACCCAGGGGGCAACATTTGGAGAAAAGGTAAATGCAGGGCTACATGCTGCAGGCAGTGCCATTTCGCAGGGAACAAACGCTCCGAAACAAACACAAGGTGCAACGTTCGGAGAGAAAGTGAATGCAGGATTGCATGCGGCAGGTAGTGCTTTATCACAAGGAGCTTCATTGATGGTGATTTCAGGAAACATTTCCTGGAAATCAGCAGATGGGGGAACAGGGATAGTTACAAATAACTCCGTTTCATCGGTATCCAAAACAAAAGGCCTTAGTGGCGGTGGTAGTGGTGCAGCAGCGGCATCATACGCAGCTACTGGATTTGTGATTAACAATGGGAATAGCGGTAATGGAATCGTAACCACTCTTTACGCCAGGGAAACCGGCTCAGGAATGGCCACAGGAAAAAGAGGTAGAGAGACTGGATCTGGCATGGCTACAGGAAGAAGACAATACCAGCCAATATTTAATGAAGGAAACGGGGGATCATCCGTTTGTAATCCATGCGTTGCAGCAGTAACAGTGAACCCTCTTTATCAGGGCAATAATAATACAGGCTCAAATCCTTTGCATAAAGACAAAAAACAAACTACCGAAACCGATAATGATTGTGGCGGGTTAGTTGGAATGCTTGTATACCTGATGGATATCGATAGTCGATCCATTCTGGCGCAAACAACCACCACTGCCTGTGGTGACTTCTGGTTTGCCAATGTACCTCAGGGTAATTATATAGTGAAAGTTGCAGGTGAAGTGGTTGCAAAGAAACAATATGATGTTGTGCTGGGTAACGAAGGTGGAGCAAAAGATGTTGCCGGTGCTATTCTGGCAAGTGCAGACAATTGGACATTACGAATAAACAGCAGCAGCACGGGTGCTGCATCAAGGATAAATACCAGTCGTTCTAATATAAAAAGCATTGTAGTGATTGCCGGCGATACAGACGGTGATGGTACATACGAAGCATTACGAGCCAATGCAACTTTCTCTGATGGCAGCACTTCAGATATCACATCAAAATGCATCATCAACACTTCCCGTTCCAATATCAAACAGATTACCATTCCATTTGATGGAGGAAGTACCAACCCTACAAACAAAACTATAAATACATCAAGGTCCAATACAAAAAACGCATCCATTTCAATTGGAGATATTGATGGAGATGGAATTACAAGATTTAGTGCAACAACAACATTATATGATGGCAGCTCAAAAGATATTTCCAATAATACTGCTGTAATTGCACATTCCAATGTGGTACAGTTCCAGATAAATACTGAAGACAGTGATGGTGATGGCCATACGGATCTTATCTGGAGTCCACGTTCAAATATAAACGATGCATCAGCTACTTCACGCAAAGGTTGGGATGGTACTGTAAAAGGATTATCTGCCACAACCGCCGATTTGGATGGTGATGGTTCACCAGAAATTATCATTGGCAATACCCTTGAAAGTAAAAATGGTGCTTTGGCACAGGGTGCTTCCTTATTGGGAGGGGCATTGCCAGGTGGCTCGGTAATATCTGCCAGGGTAGCAGGTGGACCTATCGGGGGAATCATTGTAAAAGGTGGTAAAAACCCAGGAGGACAAATGCGAACCACTACTACTAATGAATATGGTGAATTTGAATTCACAGGATGGGATGCAGGAACTTACAAAATTGAAGCAAGCCAGACTATCTATATCAACGACGAAACCATAGTAACTGCAATAGATGAAGAAGAAGATGGCGCAGCAAGCAGAAAAGGATGGGATGGCACCGTTAAAGGCGGAACCAGAACTACTCAATCCGCTACATTCGGTGAAAAAGTAAATGCGGGTATTACAAACGATAATAATAGTAATACCGTAAGAGCACAAAATAACAACACGGTAAGAAGTAACCGTACCGACCAGCATTTTATAGAATTCGACGAAGATGGTGATGGTAGTTTTGAATCATCCATAATAAATTTCAATAGTGAAGTAGGTAGTTTCTCGATTGGAGAACCTGGAATGCCAAAGGACAAGAAAAAAGCTACCTCGGGAATAAAAGACACTATAAAAACCCAGGTGAGAAAATCAAACTCAGGTAATAGTGGGAATAATATCCCCATAAAATGGATGGCGCCGGAAGTATTGAGACAAACAACCCATGTAAGTGGAGATCCACATGTAGATATAAAAGATGGCACAAGGTTGATATTTGGAAATAATGAAGACGATGCCATTGACAAATCAAACTGGCGCAGCAAAGAGGTGACTGTTAAACCCATACGCTGTGCCGATGGTACCTGTAGTATTATAACTGCAAAACCAGAAGACTTCTCTTCTACCAGTCAGAAAAAAATAGCAGATATAATTGCCACTCCAATACAGAATGCAGAAGTATTGCTTGTATCGGATAATGGAACTGTGTACAAAAGAACAACAGACCAAAACGGTATCATATCTCTAAACGGCTTGCCACCGGGTGTGCCAATAAGGATGCTTCTCAACGTAATTGTATCAGGTGATGAAGACATTATAGTAACCTTCACCACAGATGCACAAGGCAGTAGCATAAGCAATGTATTAAAGACAAAACACGACACAGCAAAAAACAGTGTAGGTAACATCCGTTAATTACTTATACGTTTCGGGGAACTGAAGTTTCTGTTTACATTCGCAGGATGTTATACAAGAAACAACTCTCCAAAGAACAGGCCCTCCAAAAAGCCAAACACTATTGTGGCTATCAGGAGCGTAGTCACTATGAAGTGAGGGAGAAGTTGTATGCTCTTGGTATGCATAAGCAGCAAGTAGAAGAGTTGATTTCACAATTGATTGAAGAGAATTACCTGAATGAAGAACGCTTTGCCATCGAATTCGTCGGAGGAAAATTCCGGATGAAACAATGGGGAAGGGTAAAGATAAAATATGAACTGAAGCAGAAAAAGGTAAGCGAATACTGTATCAAGAAAGCTCTTAAACAAATCGATGAAGACGATTATCTGAAATCGCTGAATACGTTAGCTAAGAAAAAATGGAATAGCATAAAAGGTGATGGCGTAAACCACTTTGTAAAAATGAGTAAGACTACCACTTATCTCATGCAAAAGGGATTTGAGACTGATCTAATTCAAGCCTCAATCGCATCATTGAGAAAAGAAGAATAAGGTTCTAATGGTTTTTCCTAATAAAAGCAGGATTCTTACAGCATATGGATTTATTATATTTGCCAAAAAGCATAGATGAAAAGGTTAAGGCGCTGGCTATTGGTTGTATTGGTACTGGTTATATCCCTTCTTGTACTGGCTTTCGTTTTTATCTCCCCCATAACCAAATATCTCATTGAGAAATATGATGTAACCTATACTGGCCGTCAGATAACCATGGATAAGCTATTCCTGAACTTCTTCACAGGAAATGCTTCAATAAAAGGATTTACTTTATACGAAAAAGATGGAAAGACTCCCTTCTTCAAATGTGGTGAAGTATCAGTTTCCATAAAACTTCGAAAAATACTTTCAGGCGAATATGATATCAGGCATTTCACTGCTGAAAGCCCTGAAATAACTATCGTACA
>Ga0138256_10007544_pt1 | contig 11461 bp, 11 predicted proteins | sample KNB2016incub_MG_FD_105486 | JGI IMG/M metagenome (GOLD analysis project Ga0138256, IMG submission 105486) | Active sludge microbial communities from wastewater in Klosterneuburg, Austria - KNB2014incub_MG | ecosystem: Engineered > WWTP > Activated sludge > Unclassified | place: Austria...
CCTGGTCCACCGGCGGCATGGCCATGCGCATGATCAACCTGGTGGGTGACGGCAACGGCTATGTCGGCAACATGGACCTCCAGCCCGAAACCGCCAACACCCTGAGCGTCACCGCCGACTGGCACGACTCCACGGGCGAACGCTGGGGTGTCAAGTTCACGCCCTACCTGACTTATGTGAATGACTACATCGACGCCCAGCGCTGCGGTGGCGGGAGCGGCATTTCGGCCTGTACAAACGCCAACCTCACGGCCAGCAACGCCTTTGTCTATCTGCGCTACGCCAACCAGGACGCACGCCTGCACGGCTTTGACCTCTCGGGCTTTGCCGACCTGGGCAAGAGCGCGCAATGGGGCCAGTTCACGCTGAGCGGCGTGCTGAGCTATGTCAACGGCAAAAACCGCACCACCGGAGAGCATCTCTACAACATCATGCCGCTCAACGCCCGCATGGCCCTGACCCAGCGCCTGGGCGGCTGGACCACCAGCGCCGAGCTGCAGGTGGTGGACGGCAAGACCCGCGTGAATGCCGTGCGCAACGAAATGACCACCGCTGGCTACGGCCTGGTCAACCTGCGCGCCAGCTACGAGTGGAAGCAGGTGCGCCTGGACTTCGGCATCGACAACCTGTTCGACCGCTTCTACAACCACCCCCAGGGTGGCGCTTACGTCGGCCAGGGCCGCACCATGGCCGGCACCGCCGTGCCCTGGGGCGTGCGCGTTCCGGGCATGGGCCGCTCGTTCAACGTGGGGGTCACCGTCAAGTTCTGACGGCCCCCAGGAGTCTGTCGGATTTGAATCGTCGAAAGCGAAAGCCGGCCCCAGCGAGGACGGTTGTTGCCGGGTTTGCAGCCCCATAGCGGGGCTATGGGGCAAAAAGACGGTGAAAATTGGACTGCTGCGGCCGATTTGCAGCCGACGATTTCCAAGTCCGACAGACTCCTCCAGGCCAGGGCGGCGGGGCCGACCCCGCCGCCGCCTCCCGTGCCATCCCGCATCCTGTACGAGCAGATTGCGGAAAGGCACCCCGGTTACTCCTTATTTCATAGCATCTGCCGCTTATGCAGAAAGCGCCAGATGCTTTTTTTATCCTTGAAACGGCAGACACGCCAGGAGCGCAGCAGGGCCCCACCCGAGGTCAGTGCGCGGCCGGAAGGCTCAGGGCCGCCACCAACCCGCCAGCCTGCAGCGGCCGCAGTTGCAAGTGTCCGCCGTACAGACCGACCAGATCCTGCACGATCGCCAGACCCAGCCCCGTACCCGGAGTGGATTCGTCAAGCCGCTCGCCGCGCGCGATCACAGACTTGAGGTGCTCGGCACCAATGCCGGGGCCATCGTCCTCGATCTCGATGGCGATCTGCCCGCGAGAGCCCTCCGCACCGAACGAGACACGAACCCCAACACGGGAGTGCGCCCATTTGCATGCGTTGTCGAGCAGGTTTCCGAGGATCTCGTGCAGATCCTGCTCCTCACCGGCAAAAAACAAGGAATCACCCGTGGCATCCAGGGACATCTCCAGTGCACGGGCGGCATGCACCCGCTGCATCACCCGTACCAGGCCCTGCACCACCGGAATCACAGCAGTCCTCTGGCCTGGCAAACGCTGGGCTGCCGCCATGCGCGCCTGCGCCAGATGCCAGTCGACATGCCTGCGGGCCATGCCAAGTTGCTCCTGCACCAGTCTGGCCAGCTCGGTGCCCGACGCCGGAGCCCCCTGGGCAGTGGCCTGGTCCAGCACCGAAAGTGGGGTTTTGAGGGCGTGTGCCAGGTTTCCGGCATGGGTGCGGGCGCGAGCCACCACTTCGGCGTTACGGTCAAGCACGCCATTGAACTCATTGACCAGGGGCTGCACTTCCGTGGGAAATTCGCCCTGCAATCGCCCTGTGCGGCCTGAGCGCACGTCTTGCACACAACGCTGCAGCACGCGAAGCGGCCGCAAGCCGATCGCCACCTGGGCCCAGGCTGCCAGCATCAGCAACACCAGCAGGACTGCCAGCGAAACCGCAAGAACGCTGGTGAATCGGTTGACAGCCTCATCGACTCCCTGCAGCTCCGCAGCCACCACAATACGCCAGCGGTCTGCCGGCGCATCTGCGGGGCGAACCCATCGCTCCAGCATCACGATTTCTGCGTTCTTCGGTCCGCGCCCCTGGTGCACGTGCACCGCACCATCGGGCAGCGAATCTGCGCCCAGCTGCAGGTTGGCGTCCCAGAGTGAGCGCGAACGCAACACCCCGATGCGGCCTTGCCCATTTGCCGCCATCTCGTCGACCTGCCAGTACAAACCGGAATACGGGCGCTGCCATCGCGGGTCCGACAACAAGGTGCCTTCCAGCACTGGCTGGCCCTGCGCGTCAAAGTCCAGCCTCGATGTCAACTCGTCCAGCTGGTGCGTGAGCGTTCCCTGGAACTGCTGCAGAACGTGGTCGCGAAACAGGCCGCCAAGCACGATCCCGGCGAGCAACAGGGCTGCAGTGATGGCAATCCAGGTTGCCGTCAGAAGCCGCCACCGCAAGGACATGGACCAGCCGTGCCCTCCCGGTGAAGGCGACCGTTCCTGCGCCGATGGAGGCGCCGCGTTCATGGGCATACGAGGCGGTACCCCAACCCCCGAACGGTTTCGACGGGCACTGTGGGCAGTTTCTTGCGCAGACGCCCCACAAAAACCTCGATGGTGTTGGAGTCACGCTCGAAATCCTGCGCGTAGATGTGTTCGGTCAGCTCCGTGCGGGAGACCACCCTTCCCTGGTGGTGCATCAGATACTGCAGCACCTTGTATTCGTGGCTTGTCAGAACCACCGTTTGCCCCGCCAGGGTGACGCGGCTGCTGCGCGGATCGAGCATCAGTTCACCACATTGCAGCACGGGCGAAGCCAGGCCACTGGCGCGCCGGATCAGGGCTCGCAGGCGCGCCAGCAACTCCTCCATGTGGAAGGGCTTGGTGAGATAGTCGTCTGCCCCTGCGTCGATCCCCGCGACTTTTTCATGCCAGAGTTCGCGTGCGGTCAGAATCAGCACGGGCATGGTGCGCTTGTTGTCCCGCCAGCGTTTGAGAACCGTCAGCCCGTCGAGCTGCGGCAATCCAAGGTCCAGAACCACGGCATCAAAGTCCTCGGTGTCGCCCAGAAACAGCGCATCGCGACCATTGTCGGCCTGCACCACGGCATATCCCGCATGCTGCAAACCGGCACTCAGTTGTGCCCGTAAAGTCGGTTCGTCTTCAATCAGCAAGAGTCGCATGATCTGATGATCTGATGATCTGAAACAGTGATCAACGGGACGGGCGACGCCCGTCCCGTTCGCCATCGCGCAGCCTGGATCGCAGTACAGCGGCCGTCCGTGCATCCAGCAACAGCTTCACCAGACGGCCATCTGCCTTGAGCAGCTTGATTTCATAAAACCACTGTCCGTCGCGTGACTCCAGTTCAACCTCCAGCACCTGCCCCAGATGCTCGGGAGCCAGGCGCTCGAGCACGGTTGCCAGTGGCAAGACCTGACCGGACTGGACAGCCTCGCGCGCACGGTGGTGGTCATTCCGGTCGTCGGCCCAGGCCATCGGCCCAGCCAGCATGCACACCCACAGCAACGCCCACTGCGCCACGCCGTGGCGCAGTGCCCGAGGAAGGCACGAAAAGGGGTTCATGCCGAAGATTGTCATGCACGGATTCTGAACCCCCGATGAACACGGCTTTCAGCCAGCGTTCAAGCACGCACGGAAACAATGCAGCTTCCCCGTCCGAAGTGCATTCCGACAAGACTGATTTCATGCTCAAAACCCATCTCCCCACCCATCGTCTGGTCAGCCTGCTTGCCACGGCAGTGGCCTGCATGCTCACCCCCGGCATCAGCAACGCAGCAGAAACCACCGCCGCCCAGCAACTCGACCGCTGGAACTCCCAGGCATCAAGCCCCGGCAATGCCGACCGGGGAAAGGTCCTCTTCAACACCCGCCAAGGCGGCGAGTGGTCCTGCGCCTCATGCCACGGCACCCCGCCCACGGCGCAGGGCAAGCATGCATCCACCGGCAAGGTGATCTCCCCTTTGGCTCCCGCGTTCAACCGCAATGCCTTCACGGACACCACAAAGATCGACAAATGGTTCCGCCGCAACTGCAAGGACGTACTTGAAAGGGAGTGCAACGCGGGTGAAAAGGCCGATGTGCTCGCCTACCTCCTGAGCCTCAAACCATGATTTCTGAAACTTTGAAAAGGGCTTCCATCGTGCCTGCACCCCTCACCCCCCTCGGCATCGTGCTGGCATCTGCCCTCATGGTGCTTGCAGCGTCGCCCAGCGCGATGGCCGACAGCGGCCGCCTGATGCCCCGGGACGTTCCCGCCGCCTATGTGCAGGAATGCGGATCGTGCCACACCGCCTACCCGCCAGGAATGCTCCCGGCGCGTTCCTGGCAGCGGGTCATGGATGGGCTTGAGCGGCACTACGGCACAGACGCTTCCGTCGATGCCGACACCCTGCAGAAACTCAACGGCTGGCTGCAGACCCATGCAGGCAGCTACAAGCGCACGCGCGAAGAGCCTGCGCAGGACCGCATCACCCGTTCGGCATGGTTTGCACGCAAACACCGCCGGATGGACCCGCAGGTATGGACACACCCCAGCGTTAAAAGCGCCGCCAACTGCACCGCCTGTCACACCCGGGCCAACGATGGCGACTACGACGACGACAACGTTCGCTTTCCCGCAGGGCTTCACAGCCGATATCGCAGCGCATGGACCGATTAAGAGACTGTTCACGAACCCTATCTTCAATGCTGACACCTTCTCCATCGACCCCTCGCTCTACCCTCCCCGGTGCAGCCGCACGCAGCGGCCGCCAGGTTGTGGACGCGCCCATCCGCATGTTCCATTGGCTCTTTGCGTTGAGCTTTTTGGGGGCCTACCTCAGCGCCGACGGTGAGCGATGGCGGATGCTGCATGTGGCACTGGGCTACAACATGGCTGGCCTGCTGATGTTCCGTGTGCTCTACGGCCTGTGGGGGCCGCGTCAGGCGGGTCTGGGGCTGATGCGGCGCAAGCTGGAAACAGCCCCAAACTGGTTCCGTTCAGTCTGGCAAGGCCGGTTCGTGGCCGGAGTGAACTGGAACCAGGGTGCCAATGTGGGGATGGCATTGACCGTCGTCTCCATGCTGTTGCTGGTGCTGCCTCTGACACTGAGCGGCTACGGCACCTTCAACGACTGGGGCGATGTCCTGGGAGGCGACTGGGTCGAGGAGATCCACGAGTTTTTTGGCGTGGCGATGCTCTGGATGGTGGTGTTGCACCTGGCGCTGCTCGGTGCGTTGAGCCTGTGGCGGCGCAAAAACACGGCCATGCCCATGCTGACCGGCAAAATTGATGGACCGGGACCTGATCTGGTGAAAAGCAATCGAGCCTGGCTGGCGATTGTGCTGCTGCTGTGCGTAGTGGCCTTCATGGCCTGGGAATGGCACACCGCACCAAAAGGACTGGTACCCGCCCAAGGGTGGAGCCGGTCTGCCCACGACCGCCACGACCACGACGACTGAAGCATTTTTCACGTATTCTGAAACCCGGAGAACCATCCACATGAAAATGTATATGTGCGTCGTTTGCGGCTGGATCTATGACGAAGCCCAAGGCCGCCCGGAAGACGGCATTGCGCCAGGAACCCGCTGGGCCGATGTGCCCGCAGACTGGCGATGCCCGGAATGCAATGTCGGCAAAGCCGATTTCGTGATGGTCGAATTCTGAGGACCACTGGTTTACGCTCCGAAGGGTTTTTGAATGGAATTCCGCCTGATCTACGAAGGCCCGCTGCACGGCCAGGGCGCCAAGTCCGGGCACAAGTGGGAAATCCGCCGCGCCCTGCACCCGCAACTGCAGCGCCTGTGGCGCGAGCGCCCGCTCAAGGATGTGGCGCAGTCGCTGCTTGCACACCCCGCCGAGCCGGACAAACCATCGGTCATCGTCGAAAAAGGCGGGCTGCTGTTCGCCCCGCTGGTCACCCAGCGTCTGGACCTGTACGCGGAACTGTCGGTGCTGCTGTTCCGCCAGCAGCCGCGCGGCACATTGATCACCGACGGGGGTGACATCGACAACCGGCTCAAGACCCTGCTCGACGGCCTGCGCGTTCCCCACGGCTCCATGGAAGGGCGGACCGAACTACCGCCCCACCCGGACCCGCAGCCGTTTTTCTGCCTGCTGGAAGACGACTCGCTCGTGACCAAGGTGTCGGTGGAGTCCGAGCAACTGCTGCGCCCTGCCCGGCCCGATGAGGTGGTAGCCATCATCAGCGTGCATGTCAAGAAGACGGTGCTTTCGCACAACAACATGACGCTCTGATAGCGTGTCTGCGCCCAAATCTCTATTTACAAACAGACGCGCGCCGATAGCATCAAAGAACAGCCAGCTCCCATGCCCCCGGAGCGTCCTGGAGTCCACCATGTCTTCGCTGTTCACCTGGAACAACAATTTCATCACCGACCTGCCCTCGGTCGATGAACAACACCAACGCCTGGTCGGGCTGATCAACGACCTGGGGGAAGTGGTCATGTCGGGCAATGAATCGGGCCTGATGGCCTTCATTGCCGCCCGCGACGCGCTGCTGGAATACGCCCAGGAACATTTCAGCGATGAAGAACGCCACATGCGAGGCTGCGGCATTGACGCCAGGCACCTGGAGATGCACCACGCAGCCCACCAGAGCTTTGTGAGCGAAGCGCAACTGCTGAGCGACGTGACCGGCGGCATCAGCCCATCGCGCATGCGCCATTTGCTGGAATACCTGGTGCACTGGCTGGCCTACCACATTCTGGGAGTGGACCAGAGCATGGCGCGCCAGGTTCGCGCCATCCGCGAGGGCAAATCGCCCAAGCAGGCATTCGATGACGACACCCGTTACATCCAGTCAGGCACAGAGCCACTACTGCAGGCGCTCAGCGGGCTTTTCCAGATGGTTTCTGCCCGCAACGCCGAGCTTCGCGCCCTCAACCAGGAACTTGAGCACCGTGTGGCGCAGCGCACTTCCGATCTTGAGTACGCCAACCGCCAGTTGCAGATGCTCTCCAGCCAGGACGACCTCACCGGGCTGCCCAACCGGCGCTTTGCCGTGGCTGCCCTCAATGAATTGTGGGCCGAGGCGCGGCGTGACGGCACCGCCCTGTCGGTGCTGATGCTCGACGCCGACCAGTTCAAACCCGTGAACGACCGTTTTGGCCACGCTGTGGGCGACGAACTGCTTCGCCACCTGGCCCAGCGGCTGCGCAATGCCGTGCGCACCAGCGACATCGTCTGTCGCCTCGGAGGTGACGAGTTCCTCGTCATCTGCCCGCGCAGCAGCCACCATGGCGCAGCCAAGGCGGCGCAGAAAATACTGGACTCGCAAAGCCCCTTTCATGCCGACGCGGCCCTGTGCTGGGACGGTGCGCTGAGCATTGGCGTGGCCCAGGTGCAGCCCGACATGCAGATGACCGAAGACCTGCTCAAGGCTGCCGACCAGGCGCTTTACAAGGCCAAGCAGCAAGGCGGCCGTCAACTGGCCATGGCAGCAGCCTGAAAACCCCGGCCCCCGCCCTGCCAGCGCCCCTTGGGCGAGAATGCGCCATGCCATTCCAGACCGAACCCGCCTACACCCATGGCCAGGCCCAGCGCACGGCCATCTTGCTGTGCAACCTGGGCACGCCCGACGCCCCTACTGCCAGCGCACTGCGCCGCTACCTGGGCCAGTTTCTTGCCGACCCGCGCGTGGTCGAAATCCCGCGCCTGCTGTGGCTGCCCCTCCTGCATGGCGTCATCCTGCGCACCCGCCCGGCCAAGTCGGCCGCCAAGTACGCCAGTGTCTGGATGAAAGAAGGCTCGCCGCTGGCGTACTGGACCGACCGGCAAGCCAAACTGCTGCGCGGCTGGCTGGGCGAAGCCGGCTGCAACGTGCTGGTGCGCCCGGCCATGCGTTACGGCAACCCGTCGATTGCCAGCCAGCTTGACGCCCTCAAGGCCGAGGGCGCCACGCGCATCCTCATCCTGCCGCTGTACCCGCAGTACTCGGGCACCACCACGGCCAGCGTGTTCGATGCCGTGTACGCCTGGGCGGGCCGTCAGCGCCATGTGCCCGAGCTGCGCTTCGTCAACCGTTACCACGACGACCCGCTCTACATCGAAGCCCTGGCCCGCCGCGTCGAGGCGCACTGGAAGGAACACGGCCAGCCCGACCAGTTGGTGATGAGCTTTCACGGCGTGCCCGAACGCACCCTGCACCTGGGCGACCCCTACCACTGCGAAAGCCACAAGACCGCCCGCCTGCTGGCCGAGCGCCTGGGCCTGCGCAAAGAGCGCTGGCGGCTCACCTTTCAGTCGCGCTTTGGCAAGGCCAAGTGGCTGGAGCCCTACACCGAGCCCACCCTGGTGGCACTGGCCCAGGGCGGCGCGCGCCGCGTGGACGTGGTGTGCCCCGGCTTCACCAGCGACTGCCTGGAGACACTGGAAGAAATCGCCCAGGAGGCACGCGAGGCCTTTGTGCACGCGGGAGGGAAGGACTTCCACTACATCCCCTGCCTGAACGACAGCCCGGTGTGGATCGGCGCTTTGAGCCAGATTGCGCAGCAGCACCTGGCAGGATGGCCTTTGCAGCCCGCAGACAGCAACGCGCTCGCCGAGGCCCGCGAGATCGCGCTGGCCGGCGGAGCACCGCAGTAACTCATTTGCTATTATTTTTATAGCTATTAGCGCTTTATTTATAAGCGTCAAATGCCAATTTGACCAATATTTTTCTGACACCCATGCCCGCCCTTGCACTCACCAGTGACCAACTGCGCCTGTCGATCGCCCCCGACACCCTGGGCTTTGCCAGCACGGCCGAGCTGCAAGACCTGCCCCTGCCCTGGATCGGCCAGGAGCGTGCCGAAGCCGCCGCCCGCTTCGGCCTGGGGATGGAGCAGCCCGACTACAACCTGTTCGTGCTGGGCGAAGTGGGCAGCGGCCGCGCCTCGCTGCTGCACCAGGCCATGCGGCAGGCTGCCGCGCAGCGCGCCGTGCCGCCCGACCTGTGTTACCTGCACGACTTTGACAACCCCGAGCGCCCGCGTGCACTGCGCCTGCCCGCAGGCCAGGGGCGGGCGCTGCGCCAGGGCGTGGAGGAGCTCACCCGCACGCTGCAGGCCGACATTCCCAAACGACTGGACGGCGCCGACTTCCGCGCCGAGAGCCAACGCATCGAGTCGGCCTACCAGACTCAGGAGTCGCAGGCCTTTGGAGCGCTGGACGCACTGGCCGAGTCACTGCACTTTCGCCTCTCGCGCGACGAGGGGCACATGGTTTTCACCCTGCTGGGGCCGCACGGCAAACCGCTGACCGAAGCCGACGCCCATTCCCTCACCCGCGAGCGGCGCGCCGAGATCGACGAAGCCGAGCAGAAGCTGCGCAACGCCATTGCCCGCTTTCTGGACGACATGCGCCCGCTGGAGCGCCAACGCGACGAAGCACTGACCCAATGGCGCCGCCAGGTGGTGCGCCCGCTGCTGGACCATGGGCTGCAAGAAGTGCGCAACAGCCTGCGCAAGCAGATCAAGGACACCGTCAAGCTCGGCCAATGGCTCGACCAGGTCCGCCAGCAGGTGCTGGAGCACCTGGACCTGTTCGTGCCGGTGCCAGCAGCGGCCGAGGGCACCGACGAGGAGCGCAAGGAGCAGCTGGACACCTTGCTCTCGCGCTGCCACGTGAACCTGGCCGTGGACAACGCAGGCCTGACCTGTGCACCCGTGCTGATCGAAGACAACCCGCAGCTGCGCAGCCTGTTTGGCAGCATCGAAGTGCAGGCCGAGGACGATGGCGTGCAGGCCGACTTCACCAGCATCCACGCGGGCAGCCTGCTCAAGGCGCACGGGGGGTTTCTGCTCTTGCACCTGCGCGACCTGCTGGGTAACGAGAACCTCTGGGAGCGCCTGCGCCGCTTTCTGCGTTGCAGCCGCCTGCAGATCGAGGAGACCGGCAGCAGCCACGGCGGCATGGCCACGGCGGCCCTGCAACCCGAGGCGGTGGATGTGCACGTCAAGATCGTGCTGATCGGCTCCACCGAGGAGTACTACGCCCTGCAGGAGGGCGACCCCGAGGTGTCCCGGCGCTTCCGGGTGAAGGTGGACTTTGCAGAAACCTTTACCGCCACGCCGCAGACGCGCCAGGCCAGCGCCGTGTTTGTGGCGCACACCTGCAAGAAGCGCGGCCTGCCGCATTTCGGGCCCGACGCGGTGGCGCTCATGCTCGAACAGACCCACCGCGAGGCCGACGACCAGGCGCGCCAGAGCGCGCTGTTCGCCTACACCGAGGCGCTGGCCATCGAGGCTGCAGCGCTGTGCCGCGCCCGCGGCGCCAGCCTGGTGGCCGCACAGGACGTGGACGCCGCAATGCAGGCCCGTATCCTGCGGCACAACCACCCCGAACAGCGCCTGCACGAGACCATCACCGACGGCGAGCGCCTGCTGGCGCTGCACGGCCGTCAGGTGGGCCAGATCAATGCGCTCACGCAGATCGACCTGGGCGACTACCGCTTCGGCTTTCCGGTGCGCATCACCGCACGCACCTTTGCCGGGCAGGAGGGGCTGCTCAACATCGAGCGCGAGGTCGAGATGTCCGGCCCCATCCACGACAAGGGCGTGCTCATCCTGCACAGTTACCTGAACGCGCTGTTTGGCCACCTGGCGCCGCTGGCGCTCAATGCCTCGGTGGTGTTCGAGCAGGAATACAGCGGCGTGGAGGGCGATTCGGCCTCGTGCGCCGAGCTGTACGCGCTGCTGTCCTCGCTCGCGGGCCTGCCGCTGGCGCAGGGCATTGCGGTGACCGGCGCGCTCAACCAGCACGGCGAGGTACTGCCGGTGGGCGGCATCAACGAGAAAATCGAGGGCTGGTTCCGCGCCTGCGAAACCGCCGGGCTCGATGGCACCCAGGGCGCACTCATCCCGGCGCGCAACCGGCGCCACCTGATGCTGGAGCCGCGCATCGTGCAAGCCGTGGCGCAGGGGCGCTTTCACCTGTGGGCCGTGCAGCATGTCAGCGAGGGCATCGCCCTGCTCACTGGCCAGGATGCAGGCATCCATGCGCAGCAGGTCACGGCAAAACCCGGCAGCGTGGTGGCACTGGCCGAGCAGCAACTGCGCGCCTACCGCCGTGCCTGCCAGGCTGCGGCGCGCCCCCGGCTGCGTCCGGCAGCACGGCTGCGCTCGCTCCCTGGCGGTCACGACGACGACGCGCAATGACCCCGGCGGCCGATCCTTGCGCGTTTCTGCGTGCCTTGTTCGATGCCGCCGTGGCCCGCGCCCAGCCCGCGCGGGTGCTGGCCCCGTACCTGCCGCCGCCCCCGCGCGGGCGCACCGTGGCGGTGGGCACAGGCAAGGCCGCCGCCAGCATGGCCGCAGCGGTCGAAGCCCTGTGGCCCGCCGATGCGCCGTTGCAGGGCCTGGTGGTCACACGCTACGGCCACACCCCGCCCGGCCTGCCGCA